>ENA-OUQI01001128-OUQI01001128.1-human-gut-metagenome-genome-assembly--contig:-NODE-1128-length-17754-cov-9.225775_pt1 | contig 17754 bp, 18 predicted proteins | sample MGYA00237953_ERZ548840 | MGnify/ENA primary metagenome ERZ548840 (study PRJEB26490, sample SAMN05194690) | human gut metagenome | biome: terrestrial biome; feature: human-associated habitat; material... | reverse complement strand
TCTTCAGTGGAGTGGTATCGGTGTTGACGATGTAACCGTCGATTGCCATTTTACGAAGATAAGCTCCCATATTTTTTGTCTTTGATTCAATCATCTTTCTACGAATAAGCTTTTTTTCTTCTGGGGAAACACAAAACAAAATCTGTATATTTCTTTTTCTCTTTGCCATAGGCAGATTCTCCTTTCTTTGGTTCTTCGAAGTAGTGACTTCTGTGTTTTTAATTTAGGGCAGGGTTCCCTAAATTGCTGGTTTTCCGGAAGTGTATATACACTTCCTGTCCTTGCTATTTACCGGTGGCACAGCCGCCGGAAGAGAGTCTTAAAAAAGAACCCTCTATAAATAAGGTACTGAGAGAAGAAAAAGAGGACATCGAAGCTCAGAAGTATGACGCAAGCATGATTCTGTGGTATAGTAAAATCTGAATGAAAAAGAAGAAAAGAGGTCAAACCGATGTCACGGAAAAACCATAAGATGATAGATGGGAGATTACTGCAAACGAATAAGAAGTATTCCCAGTTAAAAATGAAGCAGAAAGAAAAGATTGCGGAATGGATGTTTCAGGCAACCAGAGATTATTATATGAAAAAATGTACTTTTCCGAGTGACAAACATCTGGAAGAAGTGGTGGATTCTGTTTATGAAAAAATTGAAGATGCAGAAATCTGGATTCCGTATGGAGAGGTCTTCAAGCATTATAAATCCAAACGATCGGATATCAACAAACGTGTCAGAAAATCTCTGAATGAAAAAGAAGAGAGTCAGATTGAGAAGGTCTGTTTTATGAATATGTGTATGATTCAGGATCATAAAGGGAATGTACTGGCTCTGGATAAAGTAAATGATAGCTATACCGGTACAACTTTTCCAGGCGGTCACGTAGAAGCAAATGAGATTTTTCAGAAATCTATGATTCGGGAAGTCTGGGAAGAAACAGGACTTACGGTTGAAGCACCGAAGCTTGGAGGATTATATCATTGGCATAAGAGCGGAGTGCACTATGTTATTACCTTGTATAAAGCGGATAAGTTTACCGGAGAATTAAAGAGTTCTGAGGAAGGAAGAGTTTATTGGATTCCGCTGGAAGAGTTAAAAACAAAAGAACTTGCTACAGGTATGGAACACGTTTTGCGGATTCTGGAATCAGAGAAGGTGGACGAGTGCTATATGCATCTGGAAGCAGATGGATATGTGGGAGACTTGTATTAAAGAATTACATGAGAAATGGCTGCCTGCTCATTGGAGAAAAGACAGCCATTCTTTATAAGATACATCATTCATCTATTCTGTTTTTTGCGGTTCGTTTTTGGAAGTGAAATTAATATATTTGGCACGTTGTAAAATTGAAATAACTGCATCAATGCTTTCAGGATTGGAGAAGCTCATGATAAAAGGTTCTTCTTTAAATTCCATGGGTTCGAACCCAGGATTCTGATCTGGATTCTTGAGTATATGGATGGGACGTGCACTCTGATTATAAAATGCCAGTTGTGCGGAATCTGTAGTGTTACCGATGACACCAATGCCTACATCCCCTTTTCCAAAGTCTATTCTATGTTTATTTAAGTTGATCATTTTCAAAAATCTCCTTTTTCAAAAATAGCATATTTAGTAATTTTCTATTATTCCCGAAGTAGGGATATCTTTTAAAAAGTCACTGTTGGAAGTAATCGGAGAATCTACAATCTGAACGCCGCTTCGTTTCATCATTCGGAATTTGAAATCAAGAAGTTCCGGTGGAACTTTCAGTTCAGCTGCAGCCTGGAAAAATGACATATCAGCGTTAAGCATCTCCAGGACATCTTCATCCTCCAGAAGATAATCAGCGGCAAAGCAATTCGCTTCATATTCACATTGTGATACTCCATCGAATAATTCAAAATCATGAAAACACTTGATCTGAAGGGTTTTCTGATGAAGGAGTGCGTGCCCAATCTCGTGGATCAGGATAATCTGCTGTATGATTTCCGGCAGGTCGCAGTTAATGACGATGCAGGTCTTTCGACATTCCCGCATACAGAAGCCTTTACAACAGTTTGGATCAGTTCCAAGCGGAAGCTTCTTAACAATAATATGCATAGCGGCTGCAAGGCGGTACGGATCACTTTCCTGATATTTTGTTTTTACTTTATTAACAGTGTCTCTTATACATTTTGAACTCATAAAAACACCTCGATATTTCATAAGATAGTTTGCTACAAGTATAGAGTAGCAAAAGTGCTGTACGAAAATACGGACACCTATGAATCACTTTCCGTTTCAGTGTTTTTCTTTTTCCGTCCAAATGTCTTTTTAGCTTCCATCTTACAGGAAAGATATGCTTTGGTTACAGCCTGATAGAAAGCATCTTTTGCTTCTTCATCGAGTTCGCCACCAGCAAAAAGAGCACGGTTGGCTTCGAGAATCTCATTGATGTCCCTGGCACCTTTTTCACCAAGCTGTCCATTGACTTCATCAATATAATCCATTTTTTCAATTCCATAAGAAGGATCTGTGATCTCATCATGTTTTAAATAATCATAAGAGACATTTAATGCATGAGCGAGCTTTCTCATAGTAGAGATTCGTGCGATTGTGCCGGAACTTTCATAAGCTGCGATTGCACGCTGGGATACGCCGACCAGTTCTGCAAGTTCTTTCTGTGTCAGATGATTTTGTTCTCGTTGAAATTTAATCTTGTCTGAAAAATTCATAGTGGGATCCTTTCCAAGTTTTTGAAATCGTAACTTCATCAACTTCATAAAAACTATTGACAGAGTTCATTATCACGTATAGAATACAAACAAACGTTCGTGAAGTTAGTAGAAATTATAATTCAAAAACTTCACAAAGTCAATATGAAGCAAAGAAGTTTTATTACGATTTTTAGACTGGTAGGTGAATGTTATGAGCAGGACAATTCTTCATTCAGATATGAATTGCTTTTACGCAAGTGTCGAGATGTTGCATCATCCGGAACTTGCCGGAAAGCCGATGGCAGTTGGGGGCGATCCGGAAGCAAGACATGGAATTGTGCTGACTGCGAATTATATTGCAAAGCGAGCCGGAGTAAAAACAGGTATGGCATTGTGGCAGGCAAGGCAGGTTTGCCCGGAAATAATTTTTGTACCGCCTCGCATGGATCTTTATTTGAGGTTTTCCAGAATGGCACAGGAGATTTACAGTGAATACACGGATCAGAGAGGATTTATGTATCAAGATAAGATACTGGCACAGCTGAATGCTAAGGAACACATGATTCATCCACAAGCATATTTTCATGGATAGGAGAGAGCAGGTGTTTTGTAATGACAGCTAAAGTGTATGTAGATGTCCTGGCGGTATTCAGCCGGGAAGGAGAATTGATCCCTACAGCGTTTGTCTGGGAAGATGGACGTAAGTATAGTTCCGCTTAAGAGACGACGGTCAAACCAGGAGCTTTTGGCAATGTGCAAACGAACGGTATCTTTTTTGCAGTATTGATGCCGTCGTTAAATCCATCGGCAACACCAGACTCATATTCTGCTTTTCTGAGTTTTCGTTCTTCCTCTTCTTTGTCGTATTCGAATATACTCATCGAGATCACCTCCGATTTATTTGCACGAAGAAATTCAGAAAGATATGCTTGAAAATAATATTAACGCATAACTCTCATTATTTTAATATATTTTTAAAATATAATTAAAGTCAACATAAACAATAAGAACCTAGACAAATCTTCCAAATGGTACATTGTATCCGGCTCCGCTTCGTGGTAGACTGTTTTCATAGTGATTTTTATGAAAAAAGGGAAGGAGTGTTTTTATGGGAAGTAAGATAAAAACAATACAGATTCTTCAGGCAGCAGGCTATATCCTTCTGGGACTGTTTCTGGTGCTGAAGCCTGATACCAGTGTGCGGGCGATCTGTTATGGCTGCGGCGTGATTGCGGCGGCATACGGACTTCTGCATGTGCTCCAGTGCCGGAAAGGTAAGGCAAAGGGCGAACTGATCCTCGGTGTGATCTTTATTGCACTTGGCATGTTCTGTCTGATCACGCCGCAGACGGTGGTATCGTTTTTGCCGTTTCTGCTTGGCGTGGTACTGATGCTGGACGGTATCAGCAAAATCCAGAGAGCACTGGATCTGCGTGTGTTGGATGCAATCGGCTGGGGCAAGCTTCTGACGATCGGGATTCTTTTGATGATCGTTGGTGTGGCTTTGCTTTTCAACCCATTCGGGGCTGTGAAGATGACGATGGTATTCTTCGGAGCCTGCCTGCTGATCGACGGGGCACTGGATTTGTTATTTTTGCTTATCGTTTTGTAAGATGTCAGGGTAAAAAGGTTCAAAAGTCGGTTTTTTCTTGTAAGAAAAGACATTTAACTTTGACATTTTTGAAATTCCAGGAGTGTGATCTATGAAACCGGAACTTGACAATCAGTCTGTTCACCTCTATGTGAGGGTATATAATTATTACAAACAGCTTATTCTGTCGCAACAGCTTGCACCTGGAAGCAGGCTGCCGTCGATCCGGCGGTGTGCGGCAGAATTGCAGATGAGCCGGACAACGGTGGAGACGGCATACATGGTGCTTGCGGCAGAGGGCTATATTATTTCCAGGCCGCAGAGCGGATTTTATGTGACGGACATCGGCAGGACGCGAAAAACGGCAGAATTTCAGAAAAGTGCCGATCAAAAAGAAAAGAAGCCGGTGCTTTACAATTTTGCGTCTGCAAGTGTTGACAGAGAAACCTTCCGGTTTGAACTGTGGAGGCGGTATATCAAAAGTGCACTGCGGCAGGATGAGCGTCTGCTCTCTTATGGAGAACCGCAGGGAGAATACGATCTGCGGGAGGTTCTGTGCAGATATTTGCAAAACAACCGAAATGTGGTTTGTACGCCGGAACATATTGTGATCGGAGCGGGTGTTCAGAGCCTGCTTCACATTCTGTGTCCGTTGATTGAGGGACGTAAAAAAATTGCGTTTTATAATCCGGGATTTCGGCAGGGGCGTGCCGTTTTTGAGGATCATGGTTTTGAGCTGTGCGATCGAAAACAGGAGCAGCCGGATGTCTGCTATGTGTCACCTTCGCAGGCGACTGCCTGGGGCGATGTTCTTTCGGTCGGAGAGCGGATGAAGATACTGCGTGAAGCATCTGAAAAAAATATTTTGCTGATCGAGGATGACTACAACAGTGAATTCTGTTATTATCATCATCCATCGCCGTCCATTCAGGGTCTGGCGGGCGGAAACGGAGTCATTTATCTCGGAACATTTTCCAGGCTTTTGCTGCCGTCGATCCGCTTAAGTTTTATGGTGCTTCCGCCGGATCTTCTGGAAAAATATCAGAGACGCAGAGATTTTTATAATCAGACGGCATCCAAAACGGAACAGATCGCATTGTGTCAGTTTATCCGGGATGGTCATCTGGAAAGTCAGATTCGTAAATCCAGGAAACACTATTTGGCGAAAACAAAAATTTTGTGCAGTGAAGCGAAAAGGATTTTTGTAGAAGAGGCAAAAGTTACGGCCGGGGAGACCGGATTTGTAAGCCTTCTGGAAATTTTCGGAGCAGGAAATCTGCAGGAAGTTCTGTACAGAACAGAAGAAAAAGGTTTTGCTTTTTTATCTGTGGATGAAAGTGAGCAAGGGATCCGTCTTGCTCTTTCCTGTGCAGCAGTTCCGGTGGAAAAGTTTTCAGAGGCGTTACAGCTGCTGAAGCAGTGTTTCTGAATTTTGCAATGAGATTTAAAAATGCTTTTGATGGAAATACCGTTTTGCATGCAGATGTGGTGATGCGAAAACATTATGAAAGGAAAAGAAAATGGCGAGACAAAAGAATAAAATATTGATGTTTTTGTTTTCTCTGATCCCGGGAGCAGGACAGATGTATATGGGATTTATGAAGCAGGGATTGTCTTTAATGACAATCTTTGCAACGTTATGTGCAGTGGGTATCTGGCTGGATATCAAGCCGCTGCTTTTCTTTGCACCGATCATTCTGCTGTACAGCTTTTTCGATGCAACCAACAAGAATTCGATGGACGCAGAAGCGTTTAAAAAATTGGAGGATCATTATCTCTGGGGCGATGACTGGATGGACTGGAGCGAAGGCTTAAAGGACAGCATCAGCAGACGGGATGGTAAAAAGGCCATGGGAACGGTTCTGTATATCGTGGCGGCGTGCATGATCTGGAGTGTTGTCAAATATTTTGCGGACATCATCTACGGGCCGACCAGTCTGCCGGGTGCTGTGATCGCAAAGATTCCGGTTGCTGTTGTTGCTGTATTTGTTTTATGGGCAGGTCGCAAACTGATGAAGAGTGCTTCTGATGAAGAAAAAAGATTCTATCGTGGAATGCCGTATCCGTATGCACAGAGCATGGGGATCCATATGAACGGTGAGCGTATGCCAAATCCATGGGAGCGTGTGTGGAGTGATCCGCAGAGAATGCAGCATCCGGAGCAGGAGCCGGTCAGAGAAACGGTTGTGGAAGAAGCTGCAGCTGCACAGGAAACCGCAGAAAAAGCAAAAGTAGAACTTCGCAAAGAAAACGAAACAAAAGAGGTTGTGAAACCACAGGAAGAAAAAGCGGAGACTGCACAGGAAAATGAGACACAGACAGGCACAGAGGAAACCGATGTGGTCGAAGAAGTGGCAGAAGCTGAAAAAGAAAGAGAAATCAAAGAAACGCTTGAAACCATGGAAGCGGAAGCTGCTGTGGAAAAATCCTGAAGCATGTTTTTGTGTTTCTGGCAGCAGAGATGAGCAAGTAGCGAAGCGGATTGTGAATGTCCGCTTTACCTGAATAGTTACAAAAATCCCTTCATAAGATACAGTAAACGGACGGACTTATGGAGGGATTTTTCTGTCATTTCTGCTCTTTTTGTCGATGTATATGATACCGTTTGTTCTGCTTTACGTTGTCGGTTATGCCTTTCTGAAAAAGAGAGATGCATACGGTGATTTTGTGCGTGGTGCCGGGGAAGGAATCCACACGGCATTTGCGATCCTGCCGACACTTGTCGGGCTGATGACAGCCGTAGGGATCCTGCGGGCATCGGGTTTCCTTAAATGGCTCTCGGATATCCTTGGCAGGCTTTTTGCCGGAATCGGATTTCCGGTGCAGCTTGTGCCGCTTGCAGTGGTGCGTCTGTTTTCCGCCAGTGCGGCGACCGGATTTCTTCTGGATATTTTTAAAGAATTCGGGCCGGATTCCAAGATCGGAATCATCGCATCACTGATGCTCAGCTGCACGGAAACGGTATTTTATACGATGAGCGTTTATTTTATGGCAGCAAAAGTGAAAAAAACACGGTATACGCTGGCAGGTGCACTGCTTTCTGTTTTTGCCGGGATTGTCGCCAGCTTTTTCCTTGGAAATTTTCTACAGCTTTAAGGACCATTCCTGGCAGTTCCAGACGGTTGTCACGATATCCTGATAGAATTCCGGCTCATGGCAGATCAGCAGAATACTTCCCTTATATTCCTGAAGAGCTTTTTTCAGTTCTGCTTTTGCGTCAACATCGAGGTGGTTGGTCGGCTCGTCCAGCAGCAGAATATTGCTCTCACGGTTCAAAATCTTGCAGAGACGTACTTTTGCCTGCTCGCCGCCGCTCAGTACACGCACCTGACTCTCGATGTGTTTGGTGGTCAGACCGCATTTTGCCAGCATGGAACGGATCTCGTACTGTGTCATTGCCGGAAATTCGCTCCAGATCTCTTCGATACAGGTCGAAGTGTTCTGCGTATCGGACTCCTGCTCAAAATAACCGATATGCTGATAATCGCCAAGATGCACTTCGCCGGAATACGGTTTGATCAGCTGCAGAATGCTTTTCAGAAGCGTGGTTTTACCGATACCGTTTGCACCGGTCAGGGCAATGCGTTCGCCGCGTTCCATGCGGATATTTAACGGTTTTGTCAGCGGTTCGTCGTAACCGATCACCAGATCGTTTGTCTCGAAGATCATCTTTCCGGAAGTACGGGCCGTTTTAAAGTGAAACTCCGGCTTTGGTTTTTCACGATCCAGTTCGATGATGTCCATTTTGTCCAGTTTTTTCTGGCGTGCCATCGCCATATTCCTTGTAGCGACGCGGGCTTTGTTGCGGGCAACGAAATCCTTGAGGTCGCTGATCTCCTGCTGCTGGCGGTTGTAGGCAGCCTCAAGCTGGGCTTTCTTCATGGCGTAGACTTCCTGGAATTTATCGTAATCGCCCGGATAGCGGTCAAGTCTGCAGTTTTCCATATGATAGATCAGGTTGATGACGCTGTTCAGGAACGGAATATCATGGGAGATCAGAATAAAGGCATTTTCATAATCCTGGAGATAGCGTTTCAGCCATTCAATGTGCTGCTCATCCAGATAGTTGGTCGGCTCGTCCAGAAGCAGGATGTCTGGTTTTTCCAGCAGAAGCTTTGCCATCAGTACACGGGTACGCTGTCCGCCGGAGAGGTCGGTTACATCACGGTCAAGCCCAAGCTCTTCCAGACCGAGTGCACGGGCAATCTCGTCTACTTTTGTGTCGATCATATAGAAATCGTGCTGCTCTAAAAGCTCCTGATATGTGCCGGTTTCGGCGAGCAGACGTTCCATTTCTTCCGGTGTGGCATCGCCCATCTGTTCATACATACGGTTCATTTCCGCTTCCATTGCAAATAAAAACTGAAAAGCAGAACGCAGGACATCACCGATCGTCATGCCCTTTTCCAGGACAGAATGCTGATCCAGATAGCCGACACGGACATTTTTTGCCCATTCAACCGTTCCCTCATCCGGTGTCAGTTTTCCGGTGATGATATTCATAAACGTGGACTTGCCTTCTCCGTTTGCACCGATCAGGCCGATATGTTCGCCTTTGAGGAGACGAAAAGAAACATTGTCGAAAATCGCACGGTCACCAAAACCATGCGTCAGATTTTTTACATTTAAGATCATAATTACTCCTGTCAAATTTTGTGAAGTTATGAAAGTTATGAGATGCCATATGAATTGTTTCGTACTTCGTACTTTCACAATTCTTTCTACGCTCCGCTTCGGTCGGGGCGGGTTTCAAGGTCTTTCATCCACTTATGAGCAAGCTCATGTGGATTTGGATCTTTTGATCCTGGCATTTTATTATAATGTTGGGGTCAAAAGATGCCATACGAATTGTTCCGTACTTCGTACTCCCACAATTCTACCCAATATTCGCATATCGTGAAGCTTACGCTCCACTTTTATGCTCATATCGGGGCGGGTCATTAAGCCATAAAACCACTCCTGTGCAAGCACATCATGGTTTCAGGCTTTTGACCCTGGCATCTTATTATCTTACCATAAAAGAAAGGGGTTGCACAATCGAAAAAAAAGGAATATCCTTACTGCGATTCTTGTGATAAAATAACGGGTACAAAAAGATTTTTGAAAATATATAAGGAGGAGCATATGACAAAAAAACAGCTTGCGCTGGAAGTGATCGAGCGTTTAAAGAAGGAATATCCTCTGGCAGACTGTACGCTTGATTATGATGCGGCATGGAAACTGCTGGTCAGTGTCCGGCTTGCGGCACAGTGTACGGATGCCAGGGTAAATGTTGTGGTTCAGGATCTCTATGCGAAATATCCGGATGTAGATGCTCTTGCGGAAGCGACACCGGAAGAGATCGAGGCGATCGTAAGGCCATGCGGTCTTGGAAAAAGCAAGGCACGTGATATCAGTGCATGCATGAAAATGCTGCGTGATGAGTACGACGGCAAAGTGCCGTGTGATTTTGATGCGATTTTAAAGCTTCCGGGCGTGGGAAGAAAGAGTGCAAACCTGATCATGGGCGATGTTTTCAAAAAGCCTGCGATCGTCACGGATACGCACTGCATTCGTCTGACAAACCGTATCGGTCTGGTAGATGGGATCAAAGATCCGAAAAAAGTCGAAATGGCACTCTGGAAAATCATTCCACCGAAAGAAGGTAGTGATTTCTGCCACAGACTCGTTTATCATGGCAGAGAGGTCTGTACAGCGAGAACAAAGCCTTACTGTGACAGATGCTGCCTGGCGGATATCTGTGCAAAAAATGGAATTTAAAATATGGAGATAATAAGGAAATGAGAAACACAGCAACAGATCTGACAGAAGGTACACCTTGGAAGATTATCATGCGATTTTCGATTCCATTGTTTTTTACGTTTTTACTGCAGCAGTTTTATAACATGGTAGATACGATCGTTGTAGGACAGTTCCTTGGAAAAGATGCACTGGCGGGCGTTGGTTCTACCGGGGCGATCAATTTTATGATCATCGGATTCTGTATGGGACTTGCCAATGGTTTTGTCATTCCGGTCGCACAGCGTTACGGGGCAAAAGATTATAAAGATATGAGAAGGTTTGTGGCAAACAGCATCTGGCTGACTGTTTTTTTTGCGGCGATCATGAGCATCACAGTCTGTATTTTATGCCGCAGCGTGCTGATCGCCATGAAGACACCGACAGATATCCTGGATCTTGCATATGATTATATTTTTATCATTTTTGCAGGGATACCGATCACACTTGCCTACAATCTCCTGACCGGGATCATCCGTTCTCTTGGGGATTCCAAATCGCCGCTGATCTTTCTGCTGATGGCAGCAGTGGCAAATATCGGATTTGATATCCTGTCAGTAACGGTTTTGAAACTCGGCGTTCGTGGACCGGCTTTTGCGACACTGCTTGCACAGGCATTTTCCGTGGTACTGTCTCTGTGGTGTATAAAGACAAAGTTCCCGATCCTGAAAATGGAGCCGGGAGAATGGAAATTGCATGGCAAACACATCGGTATCCTCTGTAAAATGGGTATTCCGATGGGACTTCAGTATTCGATCACAGCGATCGGCAGTGTCGTGCTTCAGACCGGTATCAATACACTTGGTTCGGCAGCCGTTGCCTCGGTTTCGGCGGCATCGAAGCTTTCGATGTTCCTGGCGTGTCCGTTTGATGCGATTGGTTCGGCCATGGCAACTTACACCGGACAGAATGTCGGGGCAGGCAAGATCGAGCGTATCGGTCAGGGATTAAAGGCATCCGTTCTGATCGGTATCACATACTCGATTCTGATTTTCCTGGTCATGCTTTTTTCTGCAAAATACTGGATGCTTCTGTTCATAAATGCATTCGAAACGGAGATCATACATAATGCAGTGCTGTTTATTCTTGCAAACAGCGGATTTTACATTGCACTTGTTTTTGTCAATGCGGTTCGCTTTACCATTCAGGGAGCGGGATTCAGCGGTCTGGCAATCCTTGCAGGTGTCATGGAAATGATCGCAAGAGCCATTATCGGCGTGATCATGGTTCCGTATCTGGGATTCGCAAGCGTATGTTTTGCCAGTCCTCTGGCATGGATCATGGCAGACTGTTTCCTGATTCCGGCGTACTGTCATGTGATCCGAAAGCTGAAACAGAGAAGGGCACAGGGTGTGCCAAATATGTAGATTTTGTTAAGAAGTGTTAAGAAAAGTTGACATTAACCGCATCTTCATTGTACAATGAAAAAGGGAGTGGACTTGAAACACACTGAAAATCAGAGAGAAAAGGGGGATTTTTCATGTATAATAAAAAGAAAATTGCGACATTACTGGTAATCGGAATGGCCGCAATGTTTATGATGAACGGCTGCCAGAAAAAGGCATCTGAGACGGAGACGACGAAACAGACGACAGCTCAGAGCGAAAGTACTGCACAGACCGAAGCAGCCACAACATATACCTCAGAGAGCAATTCATTTTCTTTTGATCTTCCGGATTCTGCATGGGTGGCGACAAAGGAAGGCATTGAGAATAAATGGGCATTTATGAAAGAAGGCGTCGGCACGATCCGGATCACGCACAAAAAGTCAAAGATCAAGGAGAAGAATCTGCCGCAGTCTCAGGAAGATGCGATTGCTCTTTTAAACGATATCCAGGAGAATGCATTTTCTCAGGTAGAATATAAAAAAGACAGCACCAATGGTACAGAGCTTTATTATTATGCTGCATCCACGCAGGACGCAGATCTTGGTTACGTTTATCTGATCAAGTATCTGATCAATACGGACACCGAGAGTTATACGATCACGGCAAAACTGACATCCAGTGACAGTACGGTGCAGCAGGCAGTGAAAAGTGCCGTTACCAGCTTCAAAGTTTTAAATGATGACAGTAAAAAGACAGATTCTGATGCAAACTCCGGATCTTCGGCAGACGGCAGTACATCTTCGGATAATGCCGGTAACAGTTCTGATCCGAAAAATACAGGTGATACTGCTTCAGACAATACTTCCGGTGAAAGTACAGGCGATTCTTCCGGTGCATCGACCGATGAGGAATACCGCTATTTCTTTGATGCAAACGGAAATACGATCTACGCTTATCCGTCTGAGGACGGCAGCTGGCGTGATGATAACGGCACTTCTTATATTTTCCTGGAAAACGGCGTAGAAGATTCCAACGGCACACAGTATTATTATGATCCGCCTCAGGGAACAACAGGTTCCGGATCAGAGTCGGATTCTTTGACAGGTTCCGGCAATTCTTCAGATAATGGCATGGTCATTGGTTTCTATGATATCAATGGAAACTATCAGACAGCGACACAGGATGCAAACGGAAACTGGATCGGCAGTGATGGAAAAACCTACACTTTCGATGAAAAAGGGGCAACAGACAGCGACGGCAATTTCAGCAAATGGTAAAACAGGATATAAAGGAGTGTAAATATTATTATGAAAAATAAGGCATTACATTTTATGGCAGCAGCAGTCCTCTCATCGGCTCTTCTGATGACAGGATGCGGCAGCCACAGTGGGGATACGAACAGCAGCACAAAACAGACCCAGGATCAGACACAGGGGGGAGCAGGTCAGGATTCTGCCCAGACTTCAGCCGCAGAGGATCAGAATCAGGCATCGGATGACCAGAATCAGAGCCAGGATACGCAGACACCGGAAACACATCCGGATCTGGAGACAAGAGTGGAAACAGAGGTAGTGCAGCAGCCGGAAACACAGGCACCGGATACCGAGAATAACGTCGATAATCCGGCAGCCGATAATGGTGAAGGCGATACCAATGGCTTCTATGATGATGGCGGAACCTGGATCACCGTTCACAAAAACAGCCAGGGACAGTGGGTTGATGAAAGCGGTATGACCTACCAGTTTGGCGATGATGGCGTAACCGATCAGAATGGCGTTTTCTATCCATATTAAACCGGTTTTTGATTGACATTATATCTGCGAAAGCGTAGAATATGGAAGTCAAAGAAGGTAACAACCAGAATGGAGGAGTATAGATGAAAATGAGATCAAAAATCGTAACTTGTCTGGTACTGGCTCTGTCCATTTCCTGTCTGGCTACCGGCTGTAAAAAGAAAGCACAGGAAACTGAGACGAGCAGCGAAACGATTCGTGTTACAGAGAAACAGACAGAGAGCGAAACAGCAAAGAAAGCTACAAATACATCCACAACATTTAAATCAAAAGATGGCAGTATTTCTATCAAACTTCCGGATGACACCTGGACAATGAAAAAAGAAGGCACAAAAGAATGGACCTTTGAGTCACCGAACCAGGGAACGATCACGATCGTACATTATTCCGGAGATGAGACGAACGGACTTGTTTTCCCGTCCTCTGAAGAAGAAGTACTGAATAATCTGGAGAAAGCCGGAAAATCCAAAACCGATTATGCAGTTGTAGAATACAAGAAAAATACCATGGGTTCTTACGAGGCATATCACACAACCATCAAATGTAAGAGTACAAACAGTAAGTATGCGTACTCGGTAGCATATAACCTGGTAGGAGATGAGGATATTTATTCGGTCAATGGTCAGGTTATGCAGGATGATGCAACGGCAATGGAAGCGATCCGTACTTCTGTGGAGAGTCTGAAACTGCTGAAAACATCGAGCACAACAACATCTGAGACTAAAAAGAATAATACAACATCTTCCGAGTCGAACAGTACAACACAGTCCGAGTCCGGAAGCACAGCTTCTACCGATGGCAATTCTGATTCCAACCAGAACGGTCAGTATGTTTATGACAGCAACGGCAACGCAGTTTATATCTATCAGGACAGCGACGGAAACTGGGTAGACAGCAGCGGAGCGATTTATTATTTTAATGCAAACGGTATCACAAACAGCAACGGTGCAAGCTTTACCTACAATCCGCAGGGTGGAAACAGCGACAATAATAACAACAACAACGGCGGAAATAACAATAACGGCGGTGATAACAACAATAACAACGGCGGAGCTACTCAGACCAGCAGTTTCTATGACAATCAGGGAAATCTGATCACAGTTTATAAAAACAGCAACGGAAACTGGGTAGATGGAAACGGCATTGTTTACACCTTTGGTCAGTATGGTGTAACCGATAATTACGGCAATTATTATCCATATGACAACAGCGGAAATAATAACGGCAACAACGGAAATAATGGCAACAACGGAAATAATGGCAATACCGGTGGAAACACAGGAGGTAATACCGGCGGCAGCACCAACGGTTTTTATGATGACCAGGGCAATTATATTTCCGTGACACAGGATGCAAACGGAAACTGGGTAGACAGCGGCGGAATGCAGTATACATTCGGTAACGATGGCGTAACCGATGCAAACGGAAACTTCTATCCATACTAAAAACAGAAAAGTGCAGAGACGCACATCATGTAATCATGCAGAATATACAAAGGACAGCAGAGAAAATCTGTTGTCCTTTTTACGTTAATTGGAAAAGATTCAAACTTTTATAAGTGGCGGGCAACAGATTTGTCTGAGTGGGGTTTCATTTTCGAATAGTAAGATTCTTTACATGGATTTTACATGGCATTGCAGAGGATTTGATCTTGTGGCAGTAAAATAAATTTATGGTTAAAGGTATAATGCCATTTTTATGGGATTTAGCTCAGGTCTCACGTGCGTCTGGCTTAAATACACGCAACGAAAAAGCTGTTAAGGGCATCACATTTTATTGAGGAGGAGAGAATAATAAATGAGAAAATATATGAACCGGGAACTGTCGTGGCTGAAATTTAATGAACGTGTTTTGGAAGAGGCGGAAAATAAAAAAGTGCCGCTCTGTGAAAGACTGAATTTTGCAGCAATCTATCAGAGCAATCTTGATGAATTTTTTATGGTGCGTGTGGGATCACTCGTAGATCAGATGCTTTTGAAGAAAGATATCCGTGATAATAAAACGAATCTTACACCGGAGGAGCAGATCAAAAAGATCCTTGCGGAAGTCGGAAAACTGAACCGTAGCAGAAATGTCGTTTACGATGAAATCATGGAAGAACTGGAAGAATATGATATCTGCATCACGGATTTCAAGAAGATGAATGAAAAAGAAAGCGAATACGTTAAACGCTATTTTCAGGGTGAAATCGCACCGATCATTTTCCCGACGATCGTGGCAAAAAGACAGCCGTTTCCATTTTTGCGAAATAAAGAAATCTATGCAGTCGTAGTGCTGGAGACAAAGAGCGGAAAAGAGAAGCTGGGTATCATTCCATGCAGCAGTGGTATGTTCAAACGTCTGATAGAACTTCCCGGCAAACGCGGCACTTATATTCTGGCAGAAGAAGTGATTCTCCATTATATGCCGGAAATCTTTAAGGGTTATCGTGTAAAAGCAAAATCACTGATCCGCATCACCAGAAATGCAGATATTGACGCAGACGCACTGTATGACGAAGATCTGGATTATCGTGATTTTATGGTGGAAGTGATCAAACAGAGGAAAAAACTGGCTCCGATCCGTCTGGAATTGTCACGGGAAATGGATGGTGAAGTGATCAGTACTCTGTGTCATTATCTGGATCTTGACCGTGACTATGTTTTCTATAATGAGGGACCGCTGGATCTGTCATTTGTCTATGAAATCCAGGATAAACTGCGTTACGTGCCGGAACTGTTCTATCAAAAACGGATTCCGCAGAAATCTGTGCAGTTTGAAGAAGGCAGACCAATTCTGGATCAGATTCTGGAGGGGGACAAATTTTTATCTTATCCGTATGACAGCATGAAACCGTTTCTTACGATGCTGCATGAAGCTGCAAACGACAAAGATGTCCTTTCCGTAAAAATGACGCTCTACCGTGTGGCAAAACAGAGTAAAGTGGTGGAAGCTCTGATCGAGGCAGCGGAAAATGGCAAGGAAGTGCTGGCACTTGTAGAATTAAAGGCAAGATTTGACGAGGAAAATAACATCGAGTGGTCAAGAAGGCTGGAGCGTGCCGGATGTCATGTGATCTATGGGCTGGATGGATTTAAAGTACATTCCAAACTGTGCCAGATCACCAGAAAAGCCGGCGATGAAGTGCAGTATATCACGCAGATCGGAACAGGAAATTATAACGAAAAAACAGCGTGCCTTTACACAGACCTTTCCCTGATGACAGCCGATACAGAGATCGCAAAAGAGGCGAGAAGAGTTTTCCAGGCACTGGCGATGGGAGAAATCGTAGAACACACAGACAAATTGCTGGTAGCACCGCTCTGTCTGCAAAATAAAGTGCTGGCGATGATCGATGATGAGATTGCAGCTGCACTTGCCGGAAAAGATGCTTATATCGGGCTGAAAATGAACGCACTTACTGACAAAAAGATCATAGACAGGCTGATCGAAGCTTCCTGCACCGGAGTAAAGATTGATCTGATCATCCGCGGCATCTGCTGTCTGATCCCGGGCGTAAAAGATGCAACGGAAAATATTCGTGTGATCAGCATTGTAGGAAGATTTCTGGAACATTCGAGAATTTATATTTTCGGAAGTAAGGGAAGAGAGAAAGTTTATATTGCGTCAGCCGATTATATGACGCGAAATACCTTAAGACGTGTGGAAGTCGCAGCTCCTGTCTGCGATCCGGCAATCAGAGAACGTCTGCTTGAGATGTTCCGGATCATGTTAAATGATAATCAGAAGGCTCGCCATGAGGATTCGGAAGGAAATTACAGAATCCCGATGACGATCGAGCGTCCGGTGGATGCTCAGGAAACCTTCTATCAGCAGGCGTATGAAGCAGCAGCGTCAAAAAACGTGTGACGGCGACTGTTTTGCGTTCGATTTGAAAATGTCATTATAGATGGAATTTCCGGGAAAACAGATTTTCCTCGCCGCAGGGCAATGAACGCAATGTGCTCCATCTGGACTGCCACGCGGAGGCATTTCGGCATAAAAAAAGGACACCGCAATTTTGCGGTGTCCTTTTGTATAAGCTTTTAAAAAGTTTGATTTCGGCAGTCTTATTCTTATTTCTGAGGACCAGCGGAAACCAGAGCTTTACCGGCAGCATTTCCTTCGTATTTAGCAAAGTTCTTGATGAATCTGTCAGCCAGATCTTTTGCTTTTGTTTCCCATTCGGAAGCATCAGCGTATGTGTCACGTGGGTCCAGGATAGCTGGATCAACGCCTGGCAGTTCTGTAGGAACTTCGAAGTTGAAGTATGGAATGGTCTTTGTAGGAGCATTCTTGATAGCTCCGTTCAGGATAGCATCGATGATACCACGAGTATCTTTGATGGAGATACGTTTGCCTGTTCCGTTCCATCCTGTATTTACCAGGTATGCTTTTGCACCGCTCTTTTCCATTTTCTTAACCAGTTCTTCTGCATATTTTGTAGGATGCAGTTCCAGGAATGCCTGGCCGAAGCAAGCTGAGAATGTCGGAGTCGGTTCTGTGATACCACGTTCTGTACCAGCCAGTTTAGCTGTGAAACCAGACAGGAAGTAGTACTGTGTCTGAGCTTCTGTCAGGATAGATACTGGAGGCAGTACGCCGAATGCAT
>ENA-OUQI01001110-OUQI01001110.1-human-gut-metagenome-genome-assembly--contig:-NODE-1110-length-17910-cov-5.485354_pt1 | contig 17910 bp, 14 predicted proteins | sample MGYA00237953_ERZ548840 | MGnify/ENA primary metagenome ERZ548840 (study PRJEB26490, sample SAMN05194690) | human gut metagenome | biome: terrestrial biome; feature: human-associated habitat; material... | reverse complement strand
GTGGGAGATTTCGTCCAGATGAGGGCGCAGTAGCGGCTACGGCAACCGAATTCGGGTGAAATATACCGCAATGAGGGCAAGGACTGGAAATGGAGCAATCCATTTCCAGTCCTTTCTCATATAAAAGTGTGATTGCTAAGCATTAAAATTAAATAATTTTGTGTTTTCGGTTGTAATTTCATGAATTTCGCATATAATAAAAGTGTGATTATTAAGCACAAAACTCTAATAAAAATGTGATTATCAAGCATAAAACTCCAATAAAAATGTGACGGGTGATTCTATGGAACGATTTATCTTAAAAAAGTTGCTGGCTTGGAAGAATTCTCCCTACCGCAAGCCTTTAATATTGAAGGGCGTACGTCAGGTAGGAAAGACTTGGATTCTGAAAGAGTTCGGCAGACGTTATTATGAAAATACAGCTTACTTTAACTTCGACGAAAATGAAGAATATAAGCAATTTTTTGAAACAACCAAGGATGTGGACCGGATTCTACAAAACCTTATGCTGGCAAGCGGTCAAAAAATTGTGCCTGAAAAAACCCTTATCATCTTTGATGAGGTGCAGGACTGCCCTAAGGTCATTAACTCTATGAAGTATTTTTGCGAGAACGCACCGCAGTATCACGTTGCCTGCGCCGGTTCTCTGTTAGGTATTGCTCTGGCGAAACCCTCTTCTTTTCCGGTCGGTAAGGTCAACTTTATGCAGATTGACCCGATGACCTTTAATGAATTCCTGCTTGCCAACGGTGATGAAAACCTGGCACAGTATCTGGAACAGGTGGACACCCTTGAACCCATCCCTGACGCCTTCTTTAATCCGCTGTATGAGAAGCTGAAAATGTACTATGTCACCGGTGGTATGCCGGAGTCGGTATTGATGTGGACGGAGGCACGGGATGTTTCTGCTATGCAGGAAGCATTATCCGGAATCCTCGGAGCCTATGAGCGTGATTTTGCCAAACATCCTAATCTCAGCGAGTTCCCGAAAATCTCAATGATCTGGAAATCCATTCCGTCTCAACTGGCAAGAGAGAACAAGAAGTTCATCTATAAAGTGGTCAAGGAAGGTGCACGAGCCCGTGAGTACGAGAATGCCTTACAATGGCTGGTGGATGCCCGTTTAGTGCATAAAATTTATCGCAGCTCAGCTCCTGGCCTGCCGATTGCAGCTTACGATGACTTGTCGGCTTTCAAAATTTATCTGGTGGATGTGGGACTGCTTCGCCGTCTGGCACAGTTGGCCCCCACTGCTTTTGGCGAAGGCAACCGCCTTTTTACTGAATTCAAAGGCGCATTAACCGAAAACTTTGTGTTGCAGACTTTAATTACTCAGTTTGAAGTCATGCCTCGTTATTGGAGCCAGAACAACCCACCTTACGAAGTGGATTTCCTCATTCAGCGGGAGAACGACATCTTTCCCGTGGAGGTCAAATCCGAAGCAAACACAACCAGCAAGAGTATGAAGAAGTTCAAGGAACTGTTCCCTGATAAGGTCAAGCTACGCATCCGTTTCTCACTGGATAATCTGAAACTGGACAATGATGTGTTGAATATTCCGTTATTCATGGCAGATCAGGCGGATAGACTGATCGGATTGGCATTGGGGAGTGAACCATAACCCTTGAGACGCTGGCAATATTGCTGCCCACAAAATTATTGAGACTCTAAAGCTTTCATGGTATCATTATAAAAACAGGAAATAGTAATACTATGAAATCTATTTTTATATAGGAGCATGTGCGAAGGGGGAAAAGTTATGAATCTGGTTAATCGTACTTTTCAGTTACAATGTGTTTTTAGGGAAAATAAATACATGAAAAAACTTTTATACACAATTGTTTTATTAATAGCCGTTCTCATAATTCCCGCCTAGCCGGCACACGCCCAGAGCCATTGGTATACCAAGGATCCCATTATCCGGCAACGTAGTAACAATTCCAAAAGGACGGGTAACTTCCAAAGTAGTGAAATATTTTAAGAAATACAAGATCAAAGTATATACCCATACTGTGAATTACCGGGGACAATGGGAGAAATACAGGGCTATGGGAGTGAGCGGTATTTATTCGGATGCATTGTGAAAGTGAGTTTGGATTCGATTTTAAGGATGATTTTGAAAAAAGAGAAAGGGGCATTCAAATATGAAAAACTATCGTGCAGAATTAACAGGCGTTTTTGGTGATCCAGTGGATGATAATCCTACTGGTGTAGTTGAGGAGGCTGCGTTTGCAGCGAAAAATTTGAATTATCGTTATCTGACCATTAAAGTGCTTCCAGAGGATCTTGGAAAGGCAATGGACAGTGTGAAAATCTTTGGCATGAAGGGAATCAATCTTACCATGCCTCACAAGATCAAGGTTCTCCCTTATCTGGATGAACTGAGTCCGGCAGCAGAGATTATCGGAGCAGTGAATACGGTTATCCAGAAAGAGGGAAAACTATTCGGTGAGAATACGGATGGAAAAGGGTTTGTAACCGCGTTGAAGAATTCTGGTGAGACTCTGGATAAGAAAAATGTGACTATTCTTGGCGCTGGCGGAGCAGCCAGGGCGATAGCTGTTGAATGTGCATTAAATGGGGCTGCCCATATCAATATTATCAATCGAAGCATTGAAAAAGGTGAGGAACTGGCATCTCTTATTCAGATGAAAACAGATAGCAGTGCAAAGTATCTTAACTGGAAAAACAATATGGCAATTCCATCTGATACAGATATTTTAATCAATGCCACTTCAATCGGGTTTTCTCCAAATGTGACAGACAAGCCAGACATTGATTATACTACCATCACACCGGAAATGTGTGTATGCGATGTCATATTTAATCCTGCGGAAACAATTTTCCTAAAGTCCGCAGCAGAAAATGGTGCAAAAACTATCACCGGTCTTGGAATGCTGGTACAGCAGGCCGCACTGAATTTCACCCTCTGGACAGGTGTGGAAGCGCCGGTAGATGTGATGGAGGATGCGCTGAAGAAGGAGTTTGAGTAAGGAAGACAGGCTTTTTCTGAAAAGAAAGATGTCAGATTGAATCTTTTTAAACAAAAAGGATGTGAGACCTTTGAAAATAAATTATGAAACTGTCCACTTCAATTATGCAGACAGAATAGGCAATCTGACCGCGGAAGCAGTCGGCGTAGTAAAGGGAGAGAAACATTTTCCAGTTTACAGTGGAAATCAGATTTTTAAGCCGTTGAGTAAATCCAAGCCATTTTCTACGCCTTTGTTCGCTTATGCGGAAGTGTTCTGGTCGAATGTGATAAATGAATATTTTGTATCGGCGCCTTTATATCAGCTGGCTTTTTGCCATGGTTATGAAGAAGAGACACAGAAATACTATGATTATGGGACTGTGGTTCCAAGGATTTATAATAAAGATGAGCAGCTTTTGAATCTTCTGGAATTCTTTCGGAAGTATCCGGATAAAAAGGTAGATATAGATCAGTATGAGAATTACTGTATGATGTTTTATGACTATACGGATATTCTGGAGGCTTCCTATTTCCAGAATCATAAAGATATGGCAGAGCAGCTTGCCATGCAGATCCTGGTTTCTGTGCTGAAAGGCGATCAGAATTATCACTATGAGAATATTGCGTTCGTTTGTAATAAAAAAGGAGAAATTCTGAGGCTGGCTCCGATGATCGACCATGAATTTTCCACTTACTTTATGTTTCCGGACAATTCTGCGCAGCATATGTACTGGTATAGTGAGTTGATCCGTTCCATGGAAGGACATGAAGTTCAGGATTATGAATATGACTGTCTGAAGAATCCAAAAGAACGGCAGATGATGGAAAAAAGTGCAGTATGTCTGCATAAGAATCTTGTGTATATAAAAGAGCATTACCCGGAAGTTACCGGGAAGTTTTTAGAGAAACTGAATTGCCTGAAGCATGATCTGGAAGAGAATCCATCTCCATTTTATCTGCAGGAAAATATTGAATATCCGGGAACTGCCAATTCTTATGCTTATATGTCCGGGAAAGCCAGATACAAGGATCATGATGAGGAAAAGGCAAAGCTTCTGGAAGAGAAATATAGTTCCAGGGAAAAGAAAATAGATTTCCATGTATTGAGTGTTCAGAGTGTGCAGGAAATCAAAGGAATTATAAGGCTGTTGAAAGTAATGCTGGAGAAAGAGAACGGCAATTGGGATAAAGTAAAGGAACAAAATGATGAGTACAAAGCCGAAACTGGATTTACAGATAGAAAAATAAAAGCATATGACAAGTTGAAATTGACAGATGAGCAGCAGATAGTTCTTGATGCTCTTAGACAGAACTGTGTGGAAGAGACTCTTTGGTCAGCAATTGCAGCCTTCCAAAACTACCCATTTCGCACAGCCTCTGGTCTCCCATACCAGTACAAGCTGAAAATCGGCAAAGACGGAACCTACAACAAAGAGCTTCTCATCGACCGCCGGGAAAACAGCAAAACCTTATCCTGGAGCAGCATAAAAATGGCATTCCAAAATTGCCGGCAGATATCCGGCATCGTGAAACGCCCCAAGGCATTAGGGGATATTAGAGGGATTTCTTATATTTACCCATTGTTCTGGAAATTTGGACTGATCGAAGTGCCTGAAGAGACTGCGAAGAAGATGAGCGGGGAATGTGATACCGCAGAAGAACGGTGATTTTTCAAACTCGCTCTAAAAATAATTGAAGTAAAAATGAAAAAATACTTGAAGTTTGGAGAAAGTAGGAAAGAAAAAGCTCTGACAAATGATAATTCTTTTAATAATCATTTGTCAGAGCTTTATATTACGCAGCAACAAAATCTATGCCTGCTTATCCCTACAGCTTCTTCCCCTGCTCGAATTTCGGCTCACAGGTCAGCTCCACGCCCAGTTTACGGAAGGAAAGCACATCCACAGAAGACAGCATAACAGAAGTATGTGCCTGGCAGCCTTTCAGCTTTGGAAACTGCTCCAGGGCAAGACGTGCTTCTGGATTCGTAGCAGCACTGATGGAAAGGGCAATCATGGTCTCATCCATATGAAGACGCGGATTCTTACTTCCAAGATAATCTGTTTTCAGCTCCTGAATAGGGTGAATAGCATCCGGGGAGATCACATGCTTCTGGTAATCAATTCCTGCAAGCTCTTTCAACACATTCAGAAGAAGGGCAGAGGATGCACCAAGCAGATCAGAGGTCTTACCTGTGATAATCCTTCCGTCCTCCAGCTCCATGGCAGCAGCCGGAGCACCAGTTTCTTTCTCTCTTTCCAGGGCAGCAGGAACAACCTTGCGGTCCTCCAGTGTGGCATGTGCCTGCTTCAGAAGAAGCTCGATCTTGTAAACCTCCTCCTCTGTGCCGGTACCGGACATAAGCGCATCCATACTCTTGTAATATCTGCGGATGATCTCCTGACGGGAAGCCTCCTGGCAAACCTCATCATCCACAATACAGTTTCCAGCCATATTAACGCCCATATCTGTAGGAGATTTGTATGGGCACTCGCCCATGATTTTCTCAAACATAGTCTGTACAACAGGGAAAATCTCTACGTCACGGTTATAGTTGACAGTGGTCTTACCATAAGCTTCCAGATGGAATGGGTCGATCATGTTGACATCATTCAGATCAGCGGTAGCTGCCTCATAAGCCAGGTTTACCGGGTGCTTCAGCGGGATATTCCAGATTGGGAAAGTCTCGAACTTGGCATAGCCTGCGCTGATTCCTCTCTTGTATTCATGATAAAGCTGGGAAAGACAGGTAGCCATTTTTCCGCTTCCAGGTCCAGGCGCTGTGATAACAACCAGCGGGCGGGTGGTTTCGATATAGTCATTCTTGCCGTATCCCTCGTCACTTACGATCAGGGAAGTATTGCTTGGATAACCTGGGATATTATAAAGGACATAAACCTTGATTCCAAGCTTCTCCAGACGCTTCTTGAACGCATCAGCACTGTTCTGTCCGGAGTAACGTGTGATGCAGACGCTTCCTACATAAAGTCCTCTGCTTGTAAATTCGTTCATCAGACGGAGCACGTCCTCATCATATGTGATGCCAAGGTCACCGCGGACCTTATTCTTTTCAATATCAGGTGCACCGATTACGATTACGATCTCTGCCTGGTCGGAAAGCTGCATCAGCATGCGCAGCTTGCTGTCCGGCTCAAATCCTGGAAGAACACGGGAAGCGTGGTAGTCATCAAATAACTTGCCTCCAAATTCCAGATAAAGTTTGTTGTCAAATTTGCTGATTCGTTCACGAATGTGCTCGGACTGCATTTTCAGATATTTGTCATTATCGAACCCAATTTTTTTCATTCTGTCTTTCCTCCCTCTTTCTCTGGGCTGTTCTTTACTATGTTCACAAAACACCTTGCGGAATATTTGCGGCACATAGTAATCTTTTAGTTCCTCATCCATTATGTTGTTTCTTACTGTAAAGTTACAGGTAAAAAGGATACAGCAGATGCGTTCTGCACCTGCCTTAAAAAATATGTTCCTGGACTGTATTAGAAAAATCATTCCTGCAAATTGTACGCACATCCTGCAGAAAGCCTTTTTCAAACACGCTCTAGTATACTACAGTTTGCGCCGTAAAAAAAGTATCTATTTTTTTTCTGATGTGAATTTTTTTGACCTTTTTTCAAAAAAATTCAGAGGGTTTTCACAATATCCAGGTTGATTTATCTGCGTTTTATCTTTATAATAGAAAAGATAGTAAGGAGGAATGAAATGGATAATAATCTGGATAACAATCAAGGCGGACGCCGCCCTGATAAAGGGGATCCAAGAAGAGATCAGGATCCCAACCGCAATAAGAAAAATCATCAGTCCATTCTGGCTTTTCTGATATGTCTTTTGGTTACTCTGGTGTGTTTCAGCCTGTTTACCAATATGCTGCAGGATAATTCCAGTGAGATTACGTATGATAAGTTTATTGACATGGTGAATAACGATGAAGTGAAATCCGTTACACTTCAGTCCGATAATCTGACTATCGTGCCGAAGAAGCAGGTGAATCCTTATCAGGAGATCAGTTATTACACCAATCTGACAGAAGATGAGACTGCCCTTACCAAACGTCTGGAAGGAACCGGTATTATTTTTAAATCTGAGCCGCCGGATGCTTTCGGAGAATTTATGGCAATGATGCTTAGCGTACTTTTACCGTCTGTGCTTCTGTTTGTGCTTCTTATGTTCTTTATGCGCCGCATGAACAAAGGCGGCGGTGGTATGATGGGCGTTGGGAAAAGCCGCGCCAAGGCGTATGTACAGAAAGAGACCGGAATCACATTTAAGGATGTTGCCGGACAGGATGAGGCCAAGGAATCCTTGCAGGAGGTTGTGGAATTTCTTCACAATCCAGGCAAATACGTGGAAATTGGTGCTAAACTGCCGAAGGGCGCCCTGCTTGTAGGGCCTCCGGGTACAGGTAAAACCCTTCTTGCCAAGGCAGTTGCAGGAGAGGCACATGTACCGTTCTTTTCCCTTTCCGGATCAGAATTTGTGGAGATGTTCGTTGGCGTAGGTGCTTCCCGTGTCCGTGATCTTTTTGAGGAAGCCAAGAAGAATGCGCCGTGTATCGTATTTATTGATGAGATTGATGCCATTGGAAAGAGCCGTGATTCCCATTACGGCGGAGGCAATGACGAGCGTGAGCAGACTTTGAACCAGTTGCTTGCTGAGATGGATGGTTTTGATACTTCCAAGGGACTTCTGATCCTGGCAGCTACCAACCGCCCGGAGGTACTGGATCCGGCACTTCTTCGTCCGGGACGTTTTGACCGCCGTGTTATCGTTGACCGTCCGGACCTGAAAGGACGTATTGATATCCTGAAGGTTCATGCGAAGAATGTAAGGCTTGACGATACCGTTGATTTCGAGGCAATTGCCCTTGCCACATCCGGTGCCGTTGGTTCTGATCTTGCAAATATGGTCAATGAGGCCGCCATCCTGGCTGTTAAGAATGGCCGTCACGCAGTTTCCCAGAAGGATCTTCTGGAGTCTGTTGAGGTGGTTCTTGTTGGAAAAGAGAAGAAAGACCGTATTTTAAGTGTCCAGGAGCGCCGTATCGTATCCTATCATGAGGTAGGACACGCACTGGTAAGTGCCCTTCAGAAGGATTCCGAGCCGGTACAGAAGATCACCATTGTACCTCGTACTATGGGCGCACTTGGTTACGTTATGCAGGTTCCGGAAGAAGAGAAATATCTGAATACCCAGAAAGAACTGGAAGCTATGCTGGTCGGATATCTTGGCGGACGTGCTGCTGAAGAGATCGTTTTTGACAGCGTGACAACGGGTGCTTCCAATGATATTGAGCAGGCCACCAAGGTTGCCCGTGCTATGATCACCCAGTATGGTATGTCCAAGAAGTTTGGTCTGATGGGTCTTGCAACTCAGGAGAATCAGTATCTGAATGGTCGTGCAGTGCTTAATTGCGGTGACAATACAGCTACGGAAGTTGACCATGAGGTTATGGAGCTGCTTCGTGTTTCTTATGAGGAGGCGAAGCGCCTGATCAGCAACCACAGAAAGGCTTTGGACAAGATTGCTGCTTATCTGATCCGCAAGGAGACCATTACCGGTAAGGAATTTATGATCATTTTCCGCGCAGTGGAGAAGGGACTGGAAGTTTCAGATGTGTTGGATGCAGAAGGGCTGAAGGCGCTGGATGAGGCTGTGAAAGCAGAGGATAAGACGGATGAGGCAAATGCGGACACAGAGACAGCGGAATCTGCTATTGCCGTTCCTGCAATTGAACAATACAGATAATATAGGATAAAACATCAGAACCGGGAGACATGTTTTCCCGGTTCTTTTCAACAAAGGAGAGTTTTTATGTTCCTGATTGAAGAAGAATTAAAAAAGCTGCCCGGTAAGCCTGGTGTCTACATTATGCATGGGGAAAAAGATGAGATCATTTATGTGGGAAAGGCGGTCAGTCTGAAGAACCGTGTCCGCCAGTATTTTCAGAGCAGCCGCAATAAAGGCGCAAAGATTGAGCAGATGGTCACTCACATTACCAGATTTGAGTATATTGTCACCGATTCTGAATTGGAGGCGCTGGTACTGGAGTGCAACCTGATCAAGGAGCACCGCCCGAAATATAACACCATGTTGAAGGATGATAAGACTTATCCATTCATTAAAGTGACGGTAAACGAGCCCTATCCCAGAGTTCTTTTTTCCCGCACCATGAAAAAGGACAAGGCGAAATATTTCGGACCCTATACCAGCTCCACAGCTGTGAAAGACGTGATCGAGCTGGTCCGCAAGATTTATATGGTACGATCCTGCAACCGAAGCTTGCCCCGTGACTGCGGCAAAGACCGTCCATGTCTGTATTATCATATGAAGCAGTGTACGGCCCCCTGCCAGGGAAATGTAAGTGAGGAAGTGTATAAGCAGAACATTGGACAGGTACTTCATTTTCTCAATGGAAATTTCCAGGAGACCATTGATCAGCTGACTGAAAAAATGATGGCTGCTTCAGAGGAGATGCGTTTTGAGGATGCTGCAGGATATCGTGATTTAATCAACAGTATCAGGCGGATCGGAGAACGACAGAAGATTACTACCTATGGGGAAGAGGACAGGGATATTATTGCAGTTGCCATGGATGAAAGTGAAGATCTCCGGGAGCAGGATGCAGTTGTGCAGGTGTTTTTTATGCGTGGAGGCAGGCTGATCGGCAGAGATCACTTTTTTCTCCGTGTGGCAAGAGGCGATACCAAAGCACAGGTTTTGTCAAGCTTTCTGAAGCAGTTTTATGCAGGAACGCCTTTTATTCCGGCGGAAATCATGATGCAGACAGAGATAGAGGATGGGGAAATTATTGAAGACTGGCTGACTGCAAGGCGTAAACAGCGCGTTCACATTCGTGTACCGAAAAAGGGAACAAAGGAGAAGCTGGTGGAGCTTGCCAAGGAAAACGCCTGGATGGTCCTTTCCAAAGACAGAGAACGGATCAAGCGCGAAGAAGGACGTACGATCGGCGCTGTGAAGGAGATTGAGGACTGGCTGGGGCTTAAGGATATTGTGCGTATGGAGGCCTACGATATATCCAATATCAGTGGGTTTGAGTCCGTTGGTTCCATGGTGGTTTACGAAAAGGGCAAGCCGAAGCGAAGCGATTACCGTAAATTCAAGATCAAATGGGTGCAGGGACCTAACGATTACGCCAGCATGGAAGAGGTGCTTACAAGGCGTTTTACCCATGAATCCAAGGGCGAATACGACAGCTTTTCCATTCTTCCGGATCTGATCCTTATGGATGGCGGACGTGGCCAGGTAAACATTGCACGGAAGGTTCTTGGAGAGCTTGGAATTGATATTCCGGTATGTGGTATGGTAAAGGATGACAACCATCGAACCAGAGGGGTGTATTTCAATAATGTTGAAATTCCCATTGATACTTCAGGTGAGGGTTTCCATCTGGTAACCAGGATCCAGGATGAGGCTCACCGTTTTGCCATTGAGTATCACCGCTCCCTTAGAAGCAAAGAACAGGTACATTCCGTTCTGGATGATATTCCGGGAATTGGCGAGACCAGGCGAAAGGCTCTTATGAGAAGATTCCGGTCTGTTGAGAATATCCGGGATGCTTCTGTGGAAGAATTAAGTCAGACAGAGTCTATGAATGTACAGAGCGCGGAGGCTGTCTATCAGTTTTTTCATAGAGCGCCAAATCATACGAATGCATGATTTCTGTGCATCGCGAAGCGTGTTACTGTGAATAGAGCGAACAGTAACAGTTTTAACAAGATTCGACATTGAAGTTACAGAAAAAATTGTGTATAATACAGATAAGTGTGGATTTTTGGCAATGTATATAATTTCTATGTGCAGTGCAAAGAAACCTGCACAGACTGCATAACAGTTTTCACCTATTATGAGGAATCTTGTAACTGCAGGGAACTGCTTATGCGGGAAGGACTTCATTAGAGAAAAAGGAGATAAAAGCATGAAGGGTGTACAGCTTACCAAGCTGGCGCAGGAACTGAATCTGACCAACCTGACGCCTGATATTGACCTTACAGAGATTTATGTGAAGACAGCAGAAATAAATCGTCCGGCTTTGCAGCTTACAGGATATCTGGAGCATTTTGCAAACGAGCGTGTTCAGATCATCGGATATGTAGAGTATACTTATCTGATGCAGTTAAGCGATGAGGAGCGCACATTCAAGTACGAGCGTTTTATCTCCAGCAAGATCCCATGTGTCATCTTCAGCACTATGACAAGACCGTCACAGGATATGATCGATCTTGCATACAAATATAATGTACCTACATTTGTGACAGAGAGAACTACGTCCAGTCTGATGGCAGAGATCATCCGTTGGCTTGGCGTCCAGCTGGCTCCCTGTATTTCCATTCACGGTGTGCTTGTGGATGTTTATGGCGAGGGTGTCCTGATCACAGGCGAGAGCGGTATTGGTAAGAGCGAGGCAGCCCTTGAGCTGATCAAGCGTGGTCACCGTCTTGTCAGTGATGACGTTGTTGAGCTTCGCAAGGTGAGCGATGTTACTTTAGTTGGTTCCGCACCGGATATCACACGTCACTTTATTGAGCTTCGTGGTATTGGTATTATTGATGTGAAGACCCTGTTTGGTGTTGAGAGTGTTAAGGATACCCAGTCTGTCGATCTTGTTATCAAGCTGGAAGAGTGGGACCGTGACAAGGAGTACGACCGTCTGGGACTTCATGAGGAGTATACGGAGTATCTTGGAAACAAGATCGTATGCCATTCCCTTCCGATTCGTCCAGGACGTAATCTGGCTGTTATTGTTGAGTCTGCAGCCGTTAACCACAGACAGAAGAAGATGGGCTACAATGCAGCTGAGGAGCTGTACAAGCGTGTTCAGGCGAACATTGCCAAAAAAAGAGAAGAATAAAAATCAGAGTGTGCAGATTGCGGGAATACTTTTTTAATAGGCTTTAAGGCACAGTAATGCATAGAACGGTAATGCATAGAACAGTAATGCATAGAACAGTAATGCATAGAACAGTAATGCATAGAATAGTAATTCATAGATCAGAAAGGATGGAAATTTACAATGGGTATGTATTGTTTTGGTATTGACGTAGGAGGAACTTCTGTAAAATGCGGTTTGTTTCTTACGAATGGAACTTTGGTTGAGCAGTGGGAGATTCCTACAAGACTGGAGAATAACGGTTCTTCAATCCTGCCGGATGTTGCAGATGCAATCAAGACGAAGCTGGATGAGAGAGGAATCACAAAGGATAATGTAGACGGTGTTGGAATCGGTATTCCAGGACCTGTTAATGAGAATGGTGAAGTTCCTATGGCAGTTAACCTGCACTGGGGCTTTAAGGCCGTAGCAAGCGAATTAAGCGCACTTACAGGCCTTCCGGCAAAGGCAGCCAATGATGCCAATATCGCAGCTCTTGGTGAGGCATGGAAGGGTGCTGCAGAGGGTTCCAAGAACGTGATCCTTGTAACACTTGGAACTGGTGTTGGCGGCGGTATCATCATTGACAGCAAGATCATCGCAGGTTATCACGGTGCCGGTGGAGAGATTGGACATGCATGTGTCAATCACAATGAAGTTCGCCCATGTAACTGCGGTAATCACGGATGTCTGGAGCAGTATGCATCTGCAACCGGAATTGTACGTGTGGCAAATGACATTCTGGAGGAGAGCCAGGAGGACAGCAAGATGCGTCATGTAGAGAAGCTTTCTGCTAAGAATGTTCTTGACTTCTACAAGGAGGGCGATGCTCTGGCTGTTAAGACTATGGAGAAGGTTGGCGATATTCTGGGAAGCACACTTGCCGTGTTTGCATGTGTAACAGATCCAGAGGCAATTGTAATTGGCGGCGGTGTATCCAAAGCAGGCAAACCTCTTACAGACTGTATCCAGAAGTACTATCAGAAATATGCATTCCCATCCTGCAAGAGTACTCCGATCATTCTTGCAAGCCTTGGAAATGATGCCGGTATCTATGGCGCAGCCCGTATGGTGATCAAAGACTGATTTCAGATCATCCAGAGAATTTCATAATACATAAAATCAGGAAACGCCTTGTGCAGAAGATTGCTGAATCCAGCAGACTCTGTGCAAGGCGTTTCTTTGTATATATAGTTCATCGCTCCCGGCACTGAACAGTTATTATTTTTGCAGAAAAAAACTGCAGCTTTCTGGAAACGAAAACTGCAGTTTTAATTGTTTATAACTGACTGCCAGCTAAAAGCTTTTTAGTAATAATAAATATCATCATTACCAGAATCTCCGCCGCTTTCATCTGGATACTGGATATCACCGCCACCGGTACCGTCACCGCCAGTACCGTCACCGCCAATACCGTCACCACCAGTACCATCGCCGCCAGTGCCGTCACCGCCACTGCCATCTGCATTGTCTGTGCCGTCCGGATTTTCTGGATCTGGAGTCGGAGTGGCATTTGCATCGTAGATTTCCATATCTTCATCCTGACTTTCGTCATATTCGTAGAAATGCTGGTCACAGTACTCTGTAGGCATGGTTCCTACATCAAAGTACTCCTCTGTAACCGGGCAGCCAACTCTCGGAAGAAGTCCTGTATCAGCACAGATACTGATCTGTTCAATACCATCCGGAACTTCGAAATCTTTGTATTCCATTCCCTGATGGATCCGGTTCATGACCTTACGCCATAATGTCTTGTGGAAATTACGTGCGTCACCTTCCGGTATCTTCTGGTTTCCGTCGTAGCCGGACCATACTGCACATGTGTAATATGGTGTATATCCTACGAACCAGAGGTCATTGTATGCATCTGTAGTACCTGTCTTACCTGCAACTGCCATATTATCAAGCTGGCAGGCTGTACCGGTACCATTCTGAACTACATCCTCAAGGGCGCTTGTAAGAAGATAAGCAGTTGTTTCCTTAATGACGGAGCGTCCTACAGAGTTGTTCTCAATCAGTACGTTTCCGTTGTGATCAAGAATCTTGGTGTAGTAAACCGGTTTGATATAATTACCGCCGTTCGCAATGGCTGCGTATGCGGCACAAAGCTCTACGTTCTTAACACCGTAGGTCAGACCGCCAAGTGCTGTAGGCAGGTTGGCATCTGTATAAACATTGCCATTGGCATCGGTATCCGCTTCTGTACCATGTGCCAGTGTGGTAAATCCAAAGTTGTCCAGATATTTCAGGCCAAGCTCAGGGGTTACATCCTCAAAACACTGAACTGCAACGGTATTGACAGAATTACGGATCGCTGTACGGATCGTAGTGGTACCATTAAAGCTGCCGCTTGCATTATTGACTGGTGCGCCGTTGTCGTAGGTGATTGGCTGGTCTTCGTAAGTGGTAGCCAGTGTCATTCCCTTCTCATTAAGGGCTGCAGCATAGGTGGATACGATCTTAAATGTAGAACCTGGCTGACGGGTACTGTCTGTAGCACGGTTCAGGGTAAGGCTGGCAGTCTTGGTTCCACGTCCGCCAATGATCGCCTTCACATATCCGGTATGCTGGTCGATGATTGTCATTGCTGACTGAGGCTGGGGGGCAAAGCTTACACGTTCTGCAACAACCGTGCTTCCGTCTGCAAGAATATTCGCTTTATAACGGTCTACATAAGTCTGTCCCTCGTCCTGGGAATCAAACAAAAGATCAAAAGACGGATCCTCATTCTGGAAGTAAAGCTTCATCATTTCCTTGCTGTAGTTTACTTCCTGTCCATCCGGCTGTTTCACGGTAAGGGCATAATCAAGTGCGTACTGTACGTAATCCGGATAGTTGGATGGATCGGAATATTCCTCATCCACAATGTTCTGAATGTCCGGATCCTGGGTAGTCATGATCTTCAGGCCACCGCTATACAGAAGGTTCTGTGCCTGTGTCTTGGTGTATCCCTTGATATTCATCAGATCATTGATAACCTGCTTGGTAAGCTCGTCCTCAAAGTAGGAGTATGTCTTGCTGGAAGACTGTGTATTAGAAGCCTGTGCCTCCTGAATGCGGGTGTAGACATCATCATTAATAGCATCGTCATACTGCTCCTGAGTGATGTAACCCTGATCCAGCATATGGTCAAGAACCTCTTTACGTCTCTTTGCATTTTCCTTGGGATTCTCGATTGGGTTGTATTTGGTAGGAGCCTGGGTGATACCTGCCAGAGTTGCGCACTCGGAAAGATTCAGATCCCACACATCTTTATTAAAATACTGACGGGCAGCAGCCTGTACACCGTATGCACCTGCACCAAGGTTGATGGTATTCAGGTAATTCTCAAGGATCACGTTCTTGTCGCCGATCTTTTTCTCAATCTCAACGGCAAGGAACTGCTCCTGAAGCTTACGTGTAAATCGCTCCACCTGTGTAGATTCGTTGGTCCAGTTGGTGAAAACGTTGTTCTTCAGAAGCTGCTGGGTAATGGTACTTGCACCCTCGGAAAAGCTTCCGGTAGTAAGTGCTTTCACACCAGCACGAAGAATACCTCTTACATCAATTCCATTATGCTCATAAAAACGCTCATCCTCGATAGCCACTACTGCATGCTGCAGATCCTCCGGAATCTGGTCAATGGAAACCGGAAGTCGGTTGGCATTAGGTGCTGCCAGCTTACGAATCTGATTACCATTGCAGTCATAGAGGAAAGTGGCATAACCAAGAGGCATGATATCCACTTCATTTACGTCCGGCGTATTTGCAAGTATTCCACGAATGGAACCAATTCCAAGACTGGACACTGCAACGCACAGGGCGATCAGGCCGATGAAAAGGACTCTGATAAACGAAACATGTGCCCTTTTTCCCATCATGGACGAGCGGGAAATAAGAGAATTCCGTTTCTTAGAGGCCGATTTTTTTCCGTAGTTCATGATAAACCTCCTTTATAATCCGTTCTATTATATCAAATCCAGGTTCGTAAATAAACCCTAAAATCGAATATTTCTGTGAACTTTGTTCACAAAAAACACCTCGCGGAACGGTATCAGTGAATAGTAAGGTGAACAGCATCCTTTTACAAGACTGGAAAGAAAAGCCAATTCATGTTACACTATAGCAAATGAGGAAGAACAAGCTGTTATCTTTATTTTATTATGAGTTTTTGGAGGTTTCCGTATGCGGGAAAATTATAAGACCATCTATGCAGGAGGCGAGGGGGAGATTACGGAGAAGAAATCCCGGTTTATTGCGACGGTGCGCCTGGTGGAAAAAGAGGAGGACGCTCTTGCTTTCATAGAGGAAATGAAGAAGAAATACTGGGATGCCAGACATAATTGCTATGCTTATTCTATTGGAGAACATCGGGAGTTTACTAGGTGCAGTGATGACGGGGAGCCGTCAGGAACTGCAGGACGGCCTATGCTGGATGTGATCTTGGGGGAAGATATTTATAATGTGGCGGTAGTTGTGACCAGATATTTTGGCGGTGTGCTCCTTGGTACCGGCGGACTTGTGCGAGCCTATTCCGGAGCAGTGCAGGCTGGCCTGGGGGAGAGTACGGTGATAGAGAAGCACCATGGGATTTCATTGGCACTGACTGCAGATTACACGGCTATCGGCAAGCTGCAGTATATTGCAGCAGAGAATCAGCTTCCGGTCCTTGACACGGAGTACACAGACAAGGTGATCATGCATCTTCTTGTGCCAAATGACCAGATTGGAAGAATCCAGAAGGTGATCACAGAAGCCACCAGCGGACGTATAAAGATGGAGAAAGAGAAGGAGCTTTATTTCGCAGATGTGGAAGGCAAAATAAAGGTGTTTGACCATTAAAAGAGAACAAAAACCCCTGCATCTGTGAAAATAAACATTCCACAGATGCAGGGGATAAAGTTCTTTTGAAAGCTTTTTAAACATGCTCTGGATCAGTCTGCCTGCAGAGCATGAAGGATCAGCATTTCTCTGGCTCTGGATAATCTACGCCGAAGGTGTCAACTGTCATGGATTTGATCTTCTGTTCGTCAAGTGGTCTGTCGCTGTAGTCAGTGTCGGTCTCAGCAATCTGGTTTACCACATCCATGCCCTCGGTCACTTTACCAAAAGCAGCGTAAGCACCATCAAGGTGTGGAGCATTTTTGTGCATGATGAAGAACTGGCTTCCTGCTGAATCCGGATGCATGGCTCTTGCCATGGAAAGAACGCCCTCGGTATGTTTTAACTCATTCTTCACACCGTTCTGAGCAAATTCACCCTTGATGCTGTATCCAGGACCGCCCATTCCGGTTCCGTCCGGGCAGCCGCCCTGGATCATGAAGCCGTTGATAACACGGTGGAAAATAAGTCCGTCATAAAATCCCTTTTTAACAAGGCTGATAAAGTTATTTACAGTATTTGGTGCAATCTCCGGATATAACTCTGCTTTGATCACATCTCCGTTATCCATAGTAATGGTAACAACTGGATTTGCCATAGTTTGATCTCCTTTTTCAAAAAGTATTGTATTTCGTTATTCGTTCTATTATAATATGCAAAGAGCAATTCTGCAAGTAAAAAGGAGTTGTAAAGTTATGATAAAAGAAACATTCAGCCCCGAAGAGACCTTCGCTTTCGGCAAATGGATCGGGGAAAAGGCTCTTCCCGGGCAGGTATACACACTGGTAGGAGATCTTGGGGTAGGTAAGACCGTTTTTACCCAGGGAGTGGCAGAAGGACTGGGGATCACAGAGCCTGTAAACAGTCCGACTTTTACCATTATTCAGGAATATGAAAGCGGCCGTATGCCATTTTACCACTTTGATGTGTACCGGATCGGGGACATTGAGGAGATGGAAGAGATCGGCTATGATGACTATTTCTACGGAAATGGAATCTGCCTCATTGAGTGGGCTAATCTGATCGAAGAAATCCTGCCAGAGCAGATCATTGAGATTACCATTGAGAAAAATCTGGAAAAAGGGTTCGATTATCGTAAGATCACAGTAACCGGATTACTAGAGCCTGTTTGAAAAATCATTCCCGCAATCTGCACGCCCCACTTTGCGGT
>ENA-OUQI01001109-OUQI01001109.1-human-gut-metagenome-genome-assembly--contig:-NODE-1109-length-17922-cov-6.988750_pt1 | contig 17922 bp, 20 predicted proteins | sample MGYA00237953_ERZ548840 | MGnify/ENA primary metagenome ERZ548840 (study PRJEB26490, sample SAMN05194690) | human gut metagenome | biome: terrestrial biome; feature: human-associated habitat; material... | reverse complement strand
GGTGTACTGTCTGTCGTGGATAATGTGCAGAGTGAGATGGAAAAAATCGAGAGCGAACAGGAAAAAGCCAAGACAGATCCTGTTATGACACAAATGTTCGGAGGTGCAGGTGATGGCAAGCCAGGAGTACTGGAAGAACCGGGAAACGGAAGCAAAGAAACATAATATCATAGACGAAGAAGAGTATAACCGCCAGATTCAGGAAATCTATCAATCCATGATTGATGAAATCACAAAGGAAATAAATGGGTTCTATGCCAGATATGCAAAAAAAGAAGGCATTACGATGGCAGAAGCCAAAAAGCGCGCAGATAAGCTTGACATCGATGCCTATGCTAGAAAGGCAAAGAAGTACGTGGCAAAGAAAGATTTCTCGGATGAAGCGAATGAAGAGATGCGGATCTACAACCTGACTATGAAAGTGAATCGGCTAGAGCTCCTGAAGGCGAACATTGGCCTGGAGATGGTATCAGGCTTTGATGAGCTTCAAAAGTATTTCGATAAGAAACTGACAAAGAGAACACTGGATGAATTCCGGAGGCAGGCGGGGATCCTTGGAAAGAGTATTATGAAAAACGAAAAGTACGCTCATGCAATTGTGAATGCATCGTTCAAAAATGCCACATATTCAGACCGCATTTGGATGTATCATGGTATGCTCAAAGCAGAGTTGGAAGGACTGCTTGCATCCGGACTGATTAAAGGAGAGAATCCGCGTAAACTCGCTAGACATCTAACGAAGCGTTTTGGAGTATCAGCCTATAATGCTGAACGACTCATGGTAACAGAGCTTGCAAGAGTGCAGACAGAGGCTCAGAAGCAGTCTTTTATCCGTAACGGCTTTGATGAGTATGTGTATGTTGCATGCACAAAAGGCGATGTATGTCCGATTTGCAAAGGGCTGGACGACAAGCATTTCAAGGTAGATGATATGATGCCGGGAGAGAATGCCCCACCAATGCATCCGAACTGTCATTGCAGCACAGCCGCATATATGGATAATGAGGCTTATGAGGAGTGGATAAACAGCTACCAGGAGCATGGATTGAATTTCGAAGATTGGCAGTCTTCTATGGAATCTGAAAAATTGGTTGATAAATTAAGCAAATATGAAAAAGATTTCGAAAAACTGACAGAAGGATATTCTTATGATGAGTTTGTAAATGATTTTGGTAGTGTAGAAGAAGGTTTTGATGGTTCTGATGCTAATGAAATAAAGAAAGCAAAAGAAATTGCTGAAAAAATTGAGAAAATAAGGAAGAAACTTAATGATAAAGAAAAAAAGAATTATAAATCCAATGCCAAAGAAGATCCGATTGCGAAATTCGAATCATGTGGCATAAAGTTTAGAAACAATTCATCGACTGAGCTACCAGAGGAAATCATAAACAAATATGCGGACTTTGTTTCGGATTTTGAAGCCAAGCACGCAAGCTATTTTAATAAAAATAAATTGCAACTAAATTCGATATCTGTCGTTGATGATTTAAAAGAAAATGGAAAAACGGCAGCAGGTGCGTATTATAGTAAATCAAGATCAATCAAACTTATGAAGAAATCTATTGAATCCAAACCAACATCGAAACTGATAACATATTCAAAATCGGATGACTATAAAATACATTTCTTTGCACATGAGTATGGCCACTATATAGCAGATAGCTTGAATAAAAACTTTTCAGTGGAGGATTATGATATTGTCCAAAGTAGTTTACTTAGGTATTTTGATGGAGACATATTTAAAGCAAAAACAAGTAATCTGGTAGACGTTTTGGGATCATATGGAAGTAAAGATGCACGTGAAGCATTTGCAGAAGCATTTGCAGAGGCTTATACATGTAAGAACCCAAGAAAATTTGCAAAAATATTTAAAGAAGAGTTGGAAAAGACGTTAAAACGTAGCAGTTCCACCGGAAGATATCAGAGCTCTATTGCAAAAGGTAAAGGAAATGATATAATAAATTCAGGAGCTGTGAAAGGAGCTCTTACAGATAAGAATGATCCATTATATGTTAAAAGAGATGCACACGCTATTAAATATTATGAATCCGTGAGACGTAGCAAAAAGAACAATATGGTCAAGACCATTGCGAATAATACGGGAATATCGGAAAAGAACATTAACAAGGTATATGATCACGTATTTATAAAAGAACATGAACTATACGGTGGAAAGCGAAGATTTGATCCAGATTATGATATGGCGGAGTCGTTCAGAAGATTGCGTGAAGGAAAGAACATCCAAGAGCATGATTTGATAATGCTGAAGCATGAACGGTTGGAATACGAGTTGATGAATAAAAAACATATGAGTTATCAGGAAGCACACCGTTTGGCAGAGAAAAAATATAATTATCAAAAAGCTTTAAAAGAGTTCAAAAATAAAAATAATTTGTAGAAGGGAAGTGGACAGATGCTGCGACTTGAATTGATTGAAATTACAGAAGCGGATGTAAAATACAGATATTATCCGGAAGATTCAAAAGAATACGGTATTGTTATTTTTAGAAAAACAACAAGGGAAAGAGATATTGAAGAAAAAGCGGACGGATATGATACGAGCTATGCAGCACATGCGTTGAGACGTCTGGAAGAATATTGTGAAAAGAACACTTTCCCAAAAGAAGATATTGTAGCTTGGGGTTAATTACCACTGATCATAATGATTGGTGGTATTTTTATACTCATTTTTCTCAGAAAGGATAGATGCAATTTGATTGAAGTAACCGTCCGCAAGGATGAAATAAAGATATCCGGACATGCAAATTATGCTGTTTCCGGATCAGATATCGTCTGTGCCGGTGTAACAGCACTTGCACAGACACTGATCAAGTCCATAAAGGACCTGACAGACGATAAAATTGAATATGAGATATCTCCCGGAAGGGTGGATATAAAGTATGGGAATCTATCGAAGAAGTCAAAAACTCTGGTGGATTCCTTTTTCATTGGCATCTGCATGATCGCCGATGAGTTTCCGGAGTATGTCCGGATCATGTAACTTAATGTGACCGGGATGTCGTTAAACTACACATTCAAGATGCAACGACCTGGGCTTAAATGAATGGGGCGGGGCGGAAAGGATAGATAAGATGAAATACATGAATAATCACTGGAGAATTCCAATGAGCAACCTGCAGTTATTTACAGAGCCTGGAGGAGACGGCGGCGGATCCGAAGGAGGGGACGACGCTGGAGCTGGGGGAAATCCTGGAAATAACAACAACACAACAATGTCATTTGATGAGTTTTTGGCACTGGAAGGCAATCAGTCAGAGTTCGACCGGCGTGTCCAGAAGGCAGTTAATACGGCTGTGACAAATGCACAGACCAAATGGAAGACACTGACGGACGATAAAGTGTCAGAGGCTGAAAAGCTCGCTCAGATGACCAATGAAGAAAAGGCGAACTACCGGGCGAAGAAAGCAGAGGATGCTTTAGAAGAAATGAAGCGCCAGAACGCCAGATCAGACATGGCGAAAGAAGCACGTAAGATGCTGGCGGATGAGGATATCACTATTCCGGATGAATTAGTTATGAATCTAGTAGCAGAGGACGCAGATGGAACCAAGGCAGCAGTAGAAGCTTTTGCAACTATGTACAAGGAAGCGGTACAGAATGCAGTGAAAGATGCCTTAAAAGGAAAACCTCCAAAAGCCGGTAATGGTGGAGATAAACCACCGATGACAAAAGGACAGATCTTAGCAGTGAAGAATCCGTCGGAAAGACAGAAGCTGATTGCTGAGAACATCACATTATTTCGGTAAGAAAGGAAGTATGAAACATGCATGATATTAGAAGATTAGGTCTGCAGGTATTTGCAGCACCGAATAACATGACAGGAGAAGCGCAGATCCATGTAGAAGCCAGAGAGATTGACTTTGTCACATCCTTCGGTAAGAACCTGAAGGCACTGTTAGATATTCTGGGAATTACCAGAATGATCAGGAAGGAAAACAATTCGGTATTAAAGACCAAAACGGTAAAAGGTGAACTGCAGTCAGGGGATGTTGGAGAAGGCGAAGAAATCCCGATGTCCAGATACACAGTAGAAGAAAAGCCTTTTGATACGATCAAGATTGAAAAATATCGTAAAGGCGTATCTCTTGAAGCCGTTTTGGAAAAAGGTTATGAGACGGCAGTACAGGATACGGATGATGAGTTCAAGTCCGATCTGCAGAATGTAGTGACTGATAAATTCTACACACAGTTAAAAGCCGGATCTCTTACAGGACACGAAACAACTTGGCAGATGGCTGTTGCAATGGCAATCGGAAAGGTTGTGGCTAAGTTCCAGAAGATGAAGAGAACGGCAACCGGAGTAGCTGTTTGGGTAAATACTCTGGATGTGTACAAGTATCTCGGTGCAGCAGATATTACACTGCAGACAGCATTCGGCTTCAAGTATCTGACAAATTTCCTTGGAGCGGATGTGGTATTTGTTACTTCTGAGATCCCGCAGAATGTTGTAATTGCAACACCGCTCAACAACATGATTGCATATTATGTTGATCCGGGAGATTCAGAGTTTGCCAAAGCTGGACTTGGATTCACAACGGATTCAGAGACAGGGTTTATCGGATTCCACTCAGAAGGAACATACAACCGTATGATTTCGGATAACTACGCAATCATGGGCTTACGTCTGTTCTGCGAGTATCTGGATGCAATTGCTTACATCTCTGTAGGAGAAGCTGATACACAGACATTAGGAACGTTAAAGGTAACGTCAGAGGCTGGATCAGAAGCAGGAACCACAAAGCTGACAGTGAAAGAGCAGTTAATGTCAATGAGAAACTGCTGGAAGTACAAAGATGCTGCAGCTGCAACAGCAGTAACTTACGGCATGGATGTTAAGAACTGGTCTAAGTGGGACGGTGAATCAGAGATTACTTCAACAGCAGGTCATCACATCACCTTAGTTGAGTGTGATCAGAACTACAAAGCTGTTCGTTCCGGTGATGTGACTGTAACGGTTAATCCGGGAGCATAGGAGGTAAAAAAGTATGTATAAGGTAATCAAGCATTTTATTGATCTCCATGATAACGATCATTCCTATAACGAGGGAGATATCTTCCCTCGTGAAGGAGTAGATGTCAGCAAAGAAAGAATCGAGGAGCTGGCCGGCAGTAACAACAAACAGCACACTCCGCTGATCGAACTGGTAGAAGAGGATCAGGATAATGTGACCGATACAGATGTCGATGAAAAACCACCAGAAGCCGGAAAGAAGGAACCCGAAAATAAAGAGCCGGCAGAATAGGAGGATCGTATGATTGAAGATCTGAAAACCTTGTTGGGACTGCCGGAAGAAATAGACGGAGCCTTGGAAAATAAATTACTGCTGATTTTAAAGGCCACCAAGCAAAGACTGCGCTTTCTTCTCGGGGGGTTAGAGCCTCCGGAAGAGATGAATTATATCATCCTGGATGTGTCAATCATACGATTCAACAGAATCGGTTCAGAAGGACTTTCCTCTCACAGTGTTGAGGGGGAAAGCCTTTCCTGGTCGGAAAATGATTTTGCAGGATACATGGATGACATCCGGGCATATCTGGATGATCAGAAAGAATCAAAGAAAGGTAAGGTGAGATTCCTATGAGATACGACACACCAATATACTTCCAGAAACTCACCCCTGGAGAGTATGATCCGGCTACCGGTAATTACGGGGAAGATGCGATATCAGAAGATATGAAGTCTGCATCAGTCATGGATACCGGTACGAATACGATGATGCTTGTCTATTCCGGAATTAAGGAAGGCAGCCTTACCATTCACTTGCAGAATCATTATGACAAGCCGTTTGACAGGATTCGCGTAGGGAATAAAACATATGGTGTAGATTTCAGCAGGAAGCTTCGGACGAAGCAGGTATATGTTGCGTCGGAGGTGATGTGATGGGAGTAAAGCTGATAGGCTTTGAAAAGTTGGAGGCTAAACTGACTAAAAACATGGATTTATCGAAAGTCAAAGCAACTGTGAAAAAAAACGGTGCACAGTTGCAGAAAACGGCTCAAAAAGAAGCACCGGTAGATACACATTATTTACAAAGATCTATTACGCTGGAAATTACAGATGGCGGCATGACTGCAGAGGTTGAATCAACAGCGGAATATGCAGCTTATCAGGAATATGGAACAAGATTCATGAAAGGAAAGCCACATATACGTCCTGCATTTGAAGAACAGAAGGAAAAGTTCAAGGCAGATATGAAGGAGCTTGTGAGGTGATAAGATGGATCCACAGCAGGAATTGTTCAGTGCTGTTTTGATGGCATTGAAAGAAAAATATGAGGATACGGGAGTTGGTGTGTATGACACGGTTTTACCACCAAAGGACACGCCGTATCCATTTATATATCTGGCGGATTGCTCGGAGAGTGATCAGGCTACGAAGAATGAGATTATCGGCGAGACTAATCTGACGTTGAAAGTCTGGCATGATAATATACGGCAGAGAGGAGTGGTATCTGGTATCTTAGCAGGTATTAAAAACATCTGCAGATCTACCGAACATACAGCGCACTATGCCTGGAATATGCAGAGACCGACACAAAGGATCCTGCCGGATAATACAACGAAACAGCCGCTTCTTATGGGAATTTTGGAAGTGGGATATAAATTTAGTTAGGAGATGACAATAGTGAAGAACAGAAAGTTATTTGGACTGCAGTTATTCGCAGAAGCAGTAGCAGGCAAAAAGATCGTATATCTGTACCGTATCCTGAGTACAAAGAAAGATCATGATGCAACAGCACTTGCGTTCACAACAGAGAATGAACGTACAAAGTCGAAGGACGCTGATTCGACAGTGACAAAAGACGGCACAGTACGTACACCGGGGGCAGCAGAAGGAGAAATCACAGCATCAAGCCTTTTGAAAAAAGGAGATGAGTTCATCGATGAGCTGGAAGCAGCACTCGATGATGATGAAAAGATGGAGATTTGGGAAGTAAACTTAGCAGAGCCGCAGGCGAGCTCGACTGATAAATTTAAGGCAAAATACTTCCAGGGATATCTTACGGAAATTGATAAGACATCCAATGCAGAGGATAATGTTGAGTTATCGTTGACATTTGGATTGGAAGGAAAAGGTGTAGATGGCTATGCAACAGTAACTGCAGAACAGCAGGAAGTAGCAGCTTATGTATTTGCAGACACTCAGAAGACAGGAGCTTAAGAGGGCGAGAAGAATCGTCCTCTTTTTGATGTGCGACATCGCACAGAAGGGAGATAAAACAATATGATGGAACTTACTATTGATGGAACAGTATATCAGTTTAAATTCGGAATGGGATTCTTAAGAGAAGCAAATAAGCTTACTGTAGTTCCGGTTCAGGGAATGTCGGGAACCACAAAAGAAATAGGAGCAAGATATCTGATCGCTAGTGTTGTGGTTGATCAGGAACCGAACGCGCTGGTAGATCTGTTAGATTTGGCGAATAAGGGAGAGAATCCAAGAGTAACAAAGGCAATGTTAGATTCTTACATTGATTCGGAAGAGGTAGACATCGATGAGCTCATGGAGAAAACAAAAGATTTTTTATCGAAAACAAATGCTACCAAGAAAGCAGTGAAAGAGATCTTGAAAGAGTACGAGGAACAGATGGCGAAGAAACGGCAGGCTCAGGAGCAGTAGAAGAGGAAGACCTATATACAACCGTAGCAAGGAATTGCTTCCGATATTTTGGATTCACGTCATTTAAACAGGTGGATCAGCTGACGTTGGCAGAATATGAACTTATGATGGAGGCTTTAGAACTTCGGATACTTGACGAAAGTTTACATGAACATCGTCAGGCATTTTTAAATTTTGCGGTAAAGGCAGAAAAGAAAGCCGGCAAAGGCAAGACCAAACCAGTTTACAAGAGATTCCGGCAGTTTTTTGATTTCGATAAAGAACTGAAAAAAATGAAGAATCGAAGGAAACCATCCAGATTTGCCGGAATAACCAAACTACTGGATAGAGAGGAGTGAGAGGATGGCAGAATCGTATAGTGTAAAAGCAATATTATCAGCGCAGGACAAAAACTTTTCATCCATTATGAAATCATGCCAGGGATATGCAAATAATCTGAAAACCACTCTCACCGGCGGTCTTGGATTTGGTGCAATGGCTGCAATCGGTGGAAAGGCGATGTCGCTGGTGACAAATTCAGTCAGTGATTTGTCGAAAGAGACGATAGAAACATCGGATTCCATGTATAAGTTACAGGCAGCTATGAGATTTTCCGGGTATTCCGAAGTGGAAATACAGAGAATAGCCGGAGCAACAGGTACATTAAAAACATATGCAGATAAAACAGTATTCTCCCTGCAGGATGTTATGAGTACATTTGGCTCACTTTCGGCGAATGGAATCAAAGACGCAGACAAGTTGACGGAGGCGATCGGTAATGCAGTTGCTGTATTTGGTGGAGGTGCAAAGGAATATTCCTCGGTAGCACTTGCGATTTCGCAGGCAATGGCGACAGGAGCTTTGCATGCGCAGGATTGGAACCAGATCATTAATGCCAGTCCGCAGCTTGCTGGAGGCTTACGGAAAGAGCTGATTAAGCTGAATCCAACATTAGGGAACGACTTCAAAGGAGCAATGGAAAAGGGTGCAATTACCGCAGACATGCTCGGACAGGCTATCAATAACATTGGTATGACTGACATGGCGAAAGAAGCAGCTACATCCGTAACAACATTTGAAGGCGCTATGGGTAACTTGGAAGCATCTGCAGTAAGCGGAATGATGAAGCTTTATGATACTTTCGCAAAGCCTAAAGTGATTGATGCAATCAATGGGATGACCGGTAAGGTGGAGGCGGGATTTGACAAATTGTCCGTTGGAATTCCAAAAGCAATCGAACTTATATCTCCATACTGGAACGTGCTGAAAACAGATGCAAAAGAGGTAGGGACAGCCTTTGGAGAGGCAGCTGGTGCGATTATTGACGAAGTACAGGAACTTACCGGAGCATTTGGAAAAAAGGAAAGTGTGGATGATTTCTCTGAAAGCATGGGGACTGCAACAGGTGCATTAACCACATTTGCAGATTTTTTAAAAGATCACGATAAAGAAGTGGCAAAAGCGATTACGCTGTTACCGAAATTATATGTTGCTTTTAAAGGCTTTAAAATAGTCAGTGCAGTTGCCCCTGGTGTCAAAACTTTTGCGGGCGCAATTGTAAGCATGACAGGAAAAGGAATAGCGACACTGGCAGGTAAGTTATTTGGCGTAGCAGCGGGTGAAAAAGCGGTAGGCACTGCAAGTAAAGAATCATCAGGGACTATCGTAGAATCAGCAAAAGCATTTGTAGCGATCGGAGCAGGAGTAGCATTGATTGCAGCAGGATTTTCCCTTTTGGCATATTCAGCCGTGCAAATCGCACAAGCTGGACCACTGGCAGCAGGAGTACTGATCGGCATGACGGTTGCAGTGGCAGGCTTAATGGTTGTTGCCAAAAATGTGGCTCCTGCTATGACGGCCGGAGCAACCGGATTCATTGCCTTTGGTGCAGCTGTCCTGATTGCGGCAGCGGGGATTGCTATATTATCACTGGCGGCTGTTAATCTGGCGAATGCGGGACCGCTTGCTATAGGCTGTATGGTTGGTATGGTTGCGGCAATTGCCGGACTTGCCCTTGGCGCAGCAGCACTTGGACCGGCATTGACAGCCGGAGCGGTAGGTCTCGTTGCCTTTGGTGTAGCTATATTATTGGTTTCAACTGGAGCGCTGCTGGCAAGTGTTGGGCTTGCCATAGTAGCAGGTGTGCTTCCGACCATTGTGCAATATGGAATTCAGGGAGCGGCTTGCATCGCAACCCTCGGAGCAGGCATGATCGTATTTGGCGCTGGGGCTGCAGTAGCCGGAGCGGGATGCATTGTCCTTGGTGCCGGACTTGTAGTGGTAGGTGCCGGACTTACGGTGGTAGGTGCAGCTGTCCTGATTGCGGCAGCGGGTGTGTTGCTTCTGGCAGCAGGCACACTGGCCCTTGGTGCCGGTCTTACAGTAGCTGGGGCAGGACTTCTGTTGATGGGAGCTGCATTCCCTGCCGTATCATCTGGAGCTTTAGCAACGGTAGGAGCACTGACAGCCTTAACAGCATTATCATTAGGTCTTGCGGCCGGAATGGGCGCATCGGCTGTTGTAGTGGTAGCATTTGGAGCTGCTATGGCAGGCGGCGCAGTTGGCACCCTTGCAATGGTGGCAGCATTAAAGTCTGTTAATTCAAGCATGAAATCAATTGCATCCAATGCGAAGAGTGCTCAGAGCTCTTTAACAAGTATGAGATCCAGTGTGAACGTAGTGAATGCAGGACTGGATGCACTGGGAAGTAAGGCAAAATCGGCTATCAATGCGCTGATCAGTCAATTTACAAATGCAGAAGGAAAGGCAAAAAGCTCTGGTAATGCAGTTGGAAATAATTTTAATAGTGGAGTGTCAAGTGGCATGAGTCGCGCAGTATCTACGGCAAGATCCATGTCTGCGTCTACAGTATCAGCCATGAGATCAGCTGGATCCGGTTCATATAGTTGCGGTGTATATATAGGAGCTGGTCTTGCAAATGGTATGGCAAGTCAGGTTGGGCGTGTAAGATCTGTTGCGGCACAATTGGCAGCTGCAGCAGAGGCGGCAATTCGGGCGAAAGCACAAATTCACAGTCCGTCAAAAGTAACAGATAAGCTTGGCGGCTATTTCGGTGAAGGATGGGTAAATGGAATTTCTGATAGGGTCACAGATGCGAAAAAGGCAGCATGGAAACTGGTAGACATTCCGGATTTAGTTCCTGTTCCGGAAATTGGAGCTGGATTAAGAATCGGCATCGAAGATCTGAATGATGATTATGACTATACCAGAAACGAAACCTATACTATTTACGTCCCTGTTGAAGTAGACGGCAGGCAGGTGGCGAAGGCAACAGCGAAATACACCAAAGAAGAAATTGAACAGCAGCAGAAAAGAGATCTAAGGAAGAAAGGCATGAGATAAGGAGGGCGGATATGTATAAATTTGTGGACACTACAGAGAGACAGGAAGAGCAGATACTGCCTTCCGAAGCTCTCAACTTTAATGGAGTCTATTTTGAAAATGTAATTCCCGGATATCGGACACTGTATGTGTCCGGCCGGGAAATGATCGAAACAGAAATAACAGATCTATCTACAGAGATCATGGACGGATCCAGATATCGGAGAAAACGATATAAGCCAAGGACCATCACTGTCGGGTACCAACTGATTGCCAAGAGCAACGCAGAATTCCGGAATGCGTATAACAAATTGAATTCATTACTTGATGTGGCAGAAGCGAAGCTGATCTTCTTGGATGAACCGGATAAGTATTATGTCGGAACAAAGGTGAATGCCGGTGATGTGCCGCATGGCAGGAATGCGATTACTGCAGAAATTGAGTTCTATTGTGCAGATCCGTTTAAGTATTCCGTGGAAGAGTACGAGGTTATACCGACTGCAGATGATGGAACAACATTTGTTGTTGATTACAAGGGAACTTATAAAGCACACCCAACATTCGAAGCGGTGATGGAAAACGGAGAGAACGGTTTTGTCGGATTCGTTGATCAGGATAAACATATTTTGCAGTTTGGAAATATTGAGGAAGCAGATGGAGAGAACTACAAGGCGAATGAAACTCTTGCAACACTACAGGATTTTTTTAATGCACCAGATGATACATCAGGAACAGATTATATGCATCCTCTCTATGGAGCAAAAGGAAAACTTGGAACGACAACTTGGTTTAATAACAAATTCCTATGCTTAAAAGAAGCAGGGACGCAGGTTGGCGGTGCGAATGGAGGTCTCAGGACAGTTATCTTACCAGCAGATTCCAATGGGGATAAAAGTGGATGTAAAAATTTCTACGCATATTTCCATATCTTGTTTTATGCAGGATTGATGGGGCAGACCGGAGAAATGTGTATCAATTTTCTCACGGAGGATAATAAGCTGATTTGCGGCGTGAACTGGTATAAGACAGATATGTCAGGAAATACAGGACGCTATGAGCTGGTATGCTATAACCCGAACAAAAAAGATACGGATCACCAAGCAGGAAAAGTGCTGAGAGAGTATGGCTACACGACCAGCCATTTACACACGCAAAACCCCTGGTATTGGGATTGGGGACATTGCGATATCCGGAAAGAAGGAAGTAAGCTTACATTCTTCTACTGGGGTGGGTACCCAAGCTTTACGGTACCGGAGATCGAGGACATGAAATGCACCAAAATACAGATAGCAATCAAGCAATGGGGAACTAGATCCGGAAGCAGGTATCTGACATATAACGGAATCAATAATTTTTGGTTCCAAAAACTTCGTGTAGACAAATGGAGAGACGTGCCGAATAAATTCGCCCGAACCAGCAGAGTTATTGCTGACTGCAAAGAAGCATCGGTAACTATGAATGGATTGCCGAAACCGGAGCTGGGAGCCCTTGGTAACGACTGGGAAACATTTTGTCTGAAGCCAGGAGTTAATCAGGTTCAATGTTTGTGCTCCAGCTGGGCGAAGAAACCGACGTTTAGAATGAAGTACAGGGAGGTGTTCTTGTGATCATATATTTTGCTGACAGGGCAATGAATATTTTAGGATCAGCATCCACGGGATTACCAAAAGGGCTGATGATCACAAATGACAAAAAAACAGAAGAAATATCAGAAGGTGTAGCAATCTTCGAATGTAATCTGGATTACGATTTCGCAAATTCGAATAAGGACGAAAAACAGGAAGTCGATGTGAAGAAGCTTGCAGCAGTCGGGAATTTCATCTTAAAACAGAGCGCAGACGACGGTAAGGCAGAAGTTTATACGATTATTGATTCGACGATAGATCCGATTCAAAAGGATGCATCCATCTATGCTGAAGATGCGGGACTGGACCTGCTGAACGAAGTGGTTGGAACATACACTGCAGACAAAGCATATAGCATTGATCATTATATTAATAAATTTGCATATGATTCCGGATTCGAAATCGGGATCAACGAAGTAAGCAATCTTACAAGAAAGTTATCCTGGGACGGTGAAGCTACAGCTACGGAAAGGCTATTGAGCGTAGCTACGCAGTTTGATAATGCTGAGATTGAATTCTGCTTCAAAGTCGAGAATATGGCTGTGACTGGAAAATACATCAATGTGTATAAGAAGAGGGGGAATGATTCAGGTGTAACTTTGACCATTGGTAAAGAGGTTAGTGGATTTCGAATCAAGAGTTCTATCGCAGATCTTGCAACAGCATACCGCTGTACCGGCGGAACACCGGAAGGATCAGAAAATCCGATCACGCTTGATGGGTATAAATATGATGACGGTGATTTTCACGTATTTGGAAGCTATGTGATGTCCAGAAAAGCGTTGGAAAAATGGAGCCGGTATCAGATTAAGACAGAAAAGAAAGAGAATGATGTGGGGCATATCGTGAAGTCATTTACGTACGATACGACATCAAAATCAGAATTGTGCAATCGTGCCGTGTCCAGCCTTAAGAAGATCTGTGATGAAGCTGTTACCTACGAGGTTGAGTTGTTATATCTTCCGGATGGAGTAAAGGTAGGTGATACGGTATCCATTGTTGATGATGACGATAATACATATCTTACTGCAAGGTTGTTGAAATTAGAGACTTCGGAATCGAATGATACGAAAGAAGCAGAGCTGGGTGACTATGTAAGACAGGAAAGCGGAATTGATGAAAAAGTCATTGAGCTGGCAGAGCGATTTGAGAAGATCGCTAAGAATCGTAATTTTTATACGTGGACAGCCTTTGCAGATGATGAAAATGGAACGGGAATTTCGGCCAATGCTTACGGAAAAGATTATCTCGGAATCGCTACGAACCGGCTTACGAAAGAAGCTGATCTTTCTGATCCGATGCAGTACACATGGGTAAAGATAAAAGGCGAGCAGGGCATTCCGGGAACAGCGGGTAAAGATGGTAAAACAACATATTTCCATATGAAATATTCGGCGGTACCGAACCCGACATCATACAGTGACATGACGGAAACGCCAAATAAATATATTGGAACCTATGCAGATTATGAACTGGATGACAGTACAGATCCATCGAAATATACGTGGGGAAAATTCCAAGGCGACAACGGCGAAGATGGTGCAGATGGAATTCCAGGGAAAAATGGAGAGAACGGCGAGACGAGTTATGTGCATTTCGCTTATGCGACCAGTGCGGATGGAAAAACTGGATTTTCGACAACAGATACTGCCGGGAAAACATACATGGGACAGTATGCAGATTTTGAAAAAGCTGATTCTGAGGATCCGACAAAGTACCGGTGGGGAAAATTTCAGGGGCCAAAGGGGAAAGATGGCGTGGATGGTGAGAAAGGTGAACCGGGAGAAGATGGAATATCTCCAACTGTAGACATCACAAAATCCGGAAATGTGACGACGATCAGCATCACAGATAGAACCGGGGATCATGTAGAAACTGTAAAAGACGGTGAAAACGGAACGCCTGGGAAAGATGCCATATTGATATCAGAGACAGCGCCGGAAAAACCGGAGATCGATCAACTATGGCAGACTGCATCAGGCGAGCCTATAAAGCGTTGGACTGGATCGCAATGGGTAGTGCATTATCTGTCGGTAGAAAATCTTGATGTAGAGGTATTAAGTGCAATTGCAGCAAATTTAGGCACAGTGATAGCAGGCATCATAAAAAATAAAGAAGGTACCGTTAATTTTGATGTTGAAAAAGGCATAATCGATACATACAACGATACCAATGGATCATCGTCAAGTTACGGAGCCGGATCTACATGCTACATGGGAAAGGATCCAGCCGGAAATGCAGCACAGTTGGCTGTTAATTATTATCAGCTGGTCTATGGAGACAGAGCTGCTGGAACAAAAACATCACTGACTCCGATGAATGGAGACTGGTGGGTTGGAGCAGGGGATCCGTGGAACGGAGACAACGATACAGTCTTACCGATTTACGCATCTCTGAATCATCTGATTCAGAAGATAACTGGCATGAACGCCGGTTCGAAAGTAGTCCAGATTGCAAATGGGAAAGATTCAGTGGCATTATTCACCGCAGCCGAAGTTGCAACATTGCTCGGAATAGCCGATGGTGGTTCAGTGAACGCGACCGTAACCATATCTAATGGCGATGGAGCTGCATATGGAATTCATGTGGAAGGCTGTACGTATCAAAATAATATTTGGTACGCATGTTTCGCAGATCGCAATAATTCCGGAAACTCACTGCCGGTGCGTATTAACTATATCATTATGGCAATATAAGGAGTTGTTTGTATGAGACGATTAGAATTTATAGTACATGGACAGAGAATTGAAAAATCCAGCACATGTTCATTTGCCGGCTTGGTGAAGGGAAGCGAAGGATATCTGAAAGCATCCTTTTCTTTTGATGAGGATTGGGATGGATGCGCAAAAATCGTAAAATTCCGGGATGAATTTGGTTGCGTGAAAGAATCCGCACCGGTATACGAAATCAACGGCAAGAATGTATGTGACATACCAAACGAAATTCTTACTTATGCGCGGATATACATATCTGTAATCGGTCAGAAGAAAAAATATAAAATAACTACGAATGAAGTGGAGGTATTACAGAAATGACAGAACAGGAAGCTTTAATGCTGGCTCAGGCAGGCATAGATGGATCTGGAACACTACTCATTGACGCAGATACGAGATCAATATACGTTCCTGAGTCAGAAAAATTCTTTGGAGTTGAATCTGATCAAAATGTCGAGAGAAAAAAGTTCAAGTGTCCTAAAATCGTGGGTGACAATATAGACTTATCAACGCTGCATCTGTATATCAATTACCAGAATGGCAATGGAAACAAAGACTCTTACATGATTCAGGATATGGCAGTAAGCGGTGATTACATAACGTTTTCGTGGGTGCTGAGCCGAAATGTAGCAGCATACAAGGGAACCGTCAGGTTTATTTTTTGTGCAAAGAAAGCCGATAGCTCCGGGAATCTTGTGAACGAATGGAATACTACCGTAGCTGAAGGGGAAGTTATAGAGGGATTGGAGGCAACAACTACGGTTGCGGATAACAATCCAGATATAATTGAACAGATGCTGACATTGCTGAAAAACGTCTCTGATGAGCCGGTATTCACAGAAGCAAGAACACGGGAAAATGTAACAAACGGGGACAAAGTGCCCGTATTGTGGGGAAAAGTCAAAAAGTGGTTTGCAGATCTTGGCACTGCAGCATTCTGCAAAGTGGTGAATAATCTCACAACTGCCGTAGATGGAGGCGTGCTTGATGCCCGACAAGGAAAAGAACTTAATGATGCGCTTACAAAACTAAACAAATTGATGGGGAACACAGATATATCCGGCATCGGAAACGGCACAGTTACGGGTGCTCTTCTTACATTAAATAGCAATTTTTAAACATAATTATTCCTCTCTTTCATGTTGTGGTTCTGTCGGTAATGCCATGAGTGCATTATACATTTGCGTACCTACACCATTCCCTTTCAGTGTGTGGTACTGTTTATACTCATCTTCTAATGACTGCTTGACGTACAACGGGCAATATCCGTGATCATCATGATACTTATTGTAGAGCCTTATCAAATCCGCTCTAAGTAGTGCACGTATTCCTTTTCGCATAGCTATCACTTGATAATATATGTATGCGATGGCTGATACCACGAATGAAAGTAATGCCCAATTTTCTGATAAAAACTTGATCATATGTGTCCTTTCCTTATTCTTATAGCATAAAAATAAGACCCGTTAAGGTCTTGCTCTAATCTCTCTCATTATTACCGCTCCATTCCCCGGACAAACCGGACGGGAATATAAAATAAGAGCGGTCATCCCACTCTTATACAATGCAACGTCTATGATCATTTTTCACATTCGCCTTAGATACTTCTGCGTAGATCATTGTTGTTGCAATATTAACATGTCCAAGTATCTGTTGTACTTCCTCTACTGGCATTCCTCTATCCAGTCCGTCCGTTGCCGTTGTGTGCCGGATCAAATGCGGATATACCCGCCTGCCTATTCCGGAAGTTTCTCCCAACTTTCTTACCCTTTTTTCAATCGCAGCCTTTTTAATTCGATTGTGCGGCTCCCGATCGGATACAAATAGCGCCGGGGTATTATCATTCCTGGATGCCAGGTAATTCCGGATAGCAAGTTCTGCCTTTGCATTCAAATATGATGTCCGATGCTTATTACCTTTTCCGAACAGATATACCTCTTTCTTCTGAAAGTCTACATCCGTTATATCCAATCGTTCCAGTTCCGTCACCCTACATCCAGTACTATAGAACATTTCTACGATAGCCTTGTCCTTTAGGCTTGTGCAAGCATTCCGCAGCATTTCCAATTCTATACCGGTTAATGGTTTCCGTTGTGGCCGTTCAAACTTGATTGGCTTAATGTTCCGGCATGGATTACTCCCTATGTATCCCTCATTGGCCGCCCATTCCATAAATACATGGATAATCGTCCTGCGTCCATCCAGAGTGGAGTTACAGATCTTACGTGTCTGTTGCGTCTGGTACAGATATAACCGGATGTCATTGGTGCTAATCTCTTCCAGTTTCTTGTTGACCTGGTAGAAGAAATCTCTCAGAACCATGTCATAGAGCTCCAGAGACTTCATGCTCATACCTTCGATTTTCCGTGTTACAAAGAAAATCTTATAGCATTCCGGAAGGTATCCTTCATATAGCACAACTTCCGTGTTCCTTGGAGATATCTCATATTCCCCTACGAATATAATCAGCTGCTGATATACGATCCTTAGATCATCATCCGATATCCTACCCTCCAGTTTGGTTATGAACTCATTTACAAATCGTTCTCGCATAACTCTCCTTCCCAAAGACTGGAGAATTATGTTATAATACATCCAAGCCTTTTAGGTGCAGGAGTCG
>ENA-OUQI01001101-OUQI01001101.1-human-gut-metagenome-genome-assembly--contig:-NODE-1101-length-18021-cov-5.034287_pt1 | contig 18021 bp, 10 predicted proteins | sample MGYA00237953_ERZ548840 | MGnify/ENA primary metagenome ERZ548840 (study PRJEB26490, sample SAMN05194690) | human gut metagenome | biome: terrestrial biome; feature: human-associated habitat; material... | reverse complement strand
AAAAATCCTCTGCCGTTCTCCTTTTCGAAGCGGTCGCCGGTCTCTGGTCTGCGCCGGATTCGGAAACAAAGGGAAACGGGAGTTAAGAGGGTAGAAACCGCAGGTGTCTGCCCTCTTGCCCGCCGCCGCGGGTGCGGCGAACCGCCCAGTCGTCCGGACGGCGCCCGCTCCATATCCGATAGTGAACAATTTGATGAGGATTTGTATAGCTGCAATAATCTTCATGATAAAAATCTGCATTTCGTACAATCAATCTCTTGTCACAAACGACACGATTTGATAATATATAAAGTGTATTGCTGTTTTGCTTGCCAAATGACAAAACAGCATAATTGATTCTCTGCCGGGCGGCAGGGATAAGGAGGAAATTGAGGTTTCATGAGTAAGGTTGAGCAGTATATCACCAGCATTCCGGATTTTCCGAAGGAAGGCATTATCTTCCGCGATATTACCACCGTGCTCGGTGACGCGGACGGCTTCCATCTGGCGGTGGATGAGATGACTGCGCTGCTGGACGGCGTAGAGTTTGACGCGATCGCCGGTCTGGAATCCCGCGGATTCCTGTTCGGTGCACCGATGGCGTATAATCTGCATAAGGCATTCATTCCGATCCGCAAGCAGGGCAAGCTGCCGCGTGCAACGTCCCGCATGTCCTACGAGCTGGAGTACGGCATGGAGACCATCGAGGTACACCGCGATGACATCAAGCCGGGGATGAAGATCGTCGTTGTCGATGACCTGATCGCTACCGGCGGTACGCTTGAGGCGGCTGTCCACCTGTTGGAGCAGCTCGGCGCAAAGGTCGTAAAGGTTGTCTGCCTGCTGGAGCTCAAGGGTCTGCACGGACGCGACCGCATCAAAACCTGTCCGGCGGAGACGGTTGTCGCTTACGAGGGGAAGTAAGTAAAATTATCATTTCACAGTAATCAAGGCGAAAGCCTGAAAATTAAAAAGGGGGTTATTCGATGTTTGAACGTGTTTTCAAGCTATCGGAACACAAAACCACAGTCAAGACCGAGGTCATGGCCGGTATCACTACCTTTATGACCATGGCGTACATCCTTGCCGTAAACCCGAGCGTACTCGGCTCCACCGGTATGGATACCACCGCGGTATTGCTGGCAACCGCTCTGGCATCCTGCCTGGGCACGCTGTGCATGGCGTTTATGGCAAACCTGCCGTTCGCGCTCTCTGCCGGCATGGGTCTGAACGCCTTCATGGCGTACACCGTTGTTGCAGGCTACGGCTACAGCTGGCAGGTCGCTCTGCTGGCCGTATTCATTGAGGGCCTGATCTTTATCGTCCTGTCGCTCACCAACATCCGTGAGGCCATCTTCAATGCCATTCCGCTGACGCTCAAAAAGGGTGTTTCGGTTGGTATCGGTCTGTTCATCGCCTTCATCGGCCTGCAGAACTCCGGTCTGTGCGTGGACTCCGCAACGCTGGTCGGCATCATCAGCTTCCCGGAGAATTTCCACACCGCAGGCATCTGCGCGCTGCTGACTCTGATCGGTCTGTTCTTCACCGCAGTATTCTATACCCGCAAGATGAAGGGCGCCATCCTGTACGGCATCCTGCTGACCTGGATTCTTGGCATGCTCTGCCAGGTGACCGGCCTTTACGTTCCGACGCCGGACGCAGGCTTCTATTCCCTGTTCCCGAGCTGGGGCATGACCGACTTCTCCAGACTGGGTCTGACCTTCGGCCAGTGCTTCAACGTGGATTTCAGCGCGGTTGGCATCGTAAACTTCATCGTTGTCATCTTCTCGTTCCTGTTCGTTGATATTTTCGATACTCTGGGCACGCTGATCGGTGTTGCCACCAAGGCGAAGATGCTCGATAAGGACGGCAAGCTGCCGGGCATCAAGCCCGCTCTGATGGCAGACTCGATTGCAACCTCCGCAGGTGCAATTCTGGGTACTTCCACCACCACCACCTTTGTTGAGTCCGCATCCGGCGTTGCAGTCGGCGGCCGTACCGGCCTGACCGCTCTGGTTACCGGCATCCTGTTCCTTGTATCCACGCTGTTTGCGCCGATCTTCACCGCCATCCCGTCCTTCGCAACCGCTCCGGCGCTGATCATGGTCGGCTTCCTGATGGTAGGCACCGTAACCGAGATCAACTTCGATCTGGACAACCTGACCGAGTCCATCCCGGCTTACCTCGCTATCATCGCTATGCCGCTGTTCTACAGCATCTCCGAGGGTATCTCTCTGGGCGTTATCTCCTACGTTCTGCTGAACGTTGCAGCCGGCAAGGGCAAGAAGGTTGCTCCGCTGATGTACGTTCTGGCAGTACTGTTCGTACTCAAGTATATCTTCCTCTAATTCAGAAATCGTAAAGATTGCAGAAGGCTGCCGAAGCGAGCTTCGGCAGCCTTTTTGTATGGCATGAAAATCATGGTAAATATCAGAGAAAATAAGCGAAAACAGCGGGGATTGCAGTTGAACGGTGTCGATACTTGACAGAAAACGTAGGAGTTGGTAAAATATAAAACGACTAAATTGGGACAGTATACCTGTTTATCTTGTATCCAAAGGGAAGGAGGCAGCAAATATGACACAGCAGCGCAAAAAGTGCAGAAAAGGCGGATTTACTCTTGTAGAGCTGGTGGTTACGCTGGTCATTCTGAGCATTCTGTTTGCCATCGCTGTACCGAGCCTTCTGGGGTATATCCATCTGTCGCAGTTCCGAAAGAATGAATCGTACGCTAAGACCATGTATCTGTCGGCAGAATCTGAGCTGACCTACCTTCGTACCGGCGGTGAATGGGAGTCATTCTGCAGCAAGGTGAAGAAGGAAGGCGTGCTGAATCAGTCGTTTGATGAGTCGGATGAGGACCGGAAAAAGCTGGTCGGCCGTATTTACGGCATTCGTCTGGATGCAGGCGAATACGCAGAAGGCGAGCTGTCGGGTGACGGTGCGCTCGTTGGTGCGCTTCTTTCGCAGGATACCTACGATAAAAGTGTGCTGAATGCTGCAATCTGCATCGAAATCGACGTGGAAAGCGGTCAGGTGTATTCGGTTTTCTATGGCACAAACTGCAAGGGACTGTACTACGGATCGAATGAGGACAGCAAACCGGCGGATATGTCCGGCAGCTGGCTGGATATTGATTACAGCAAGCGCGACCGCGATACGCGCCGGGAAGAACGGCTGGGCTATTACTCGGTTCAGGATGCAGTCAATGCTGTCAGTCTGGATGCGACCAAGCTGAAGATCACCTCGATCAATCTGGTGAACGGTGAAACTCTGTCGCTGAACTGGTCGAGCAATGTGAAGGATCAGGATCTGGATAAGGTTTATTACGAGGTCAAGCTGTACAGCAGTGAGGATAAAGCGCAGCTTCTGTCGATCAATATTCCGGGCAGGGATTTGAAAACGGGTTCGCAGTCGGTTGCGGTTACGACCGAGGACAATGCGACGAAGGATTATATCTTCCCCGTGGAATACGACCGTTCCAACAAGCGGGCAACACTTGTGCTGGACGGTATGATGAATGCGAAGCTGTACGACCAGCTGGATAAGCTGTTCGCTGATAACAAAGCAGCCTTCCGGCAGAGCAGCGATACCAGCATCACGCGCTTCGGCGGCAAACTGGAAAACCCGCTGAATGTTTACGCAGCCGTGCAGGTATTTCCGGACCCGAACGCAGAAAACACCGGCGGTGAGGAGTATCAAAAGAGTGACGCTATCGAATCCAATAAGGCGAACACGCTTTTCGGTGACGGCACCCGGTCGAATAACAGCCGGTGCGAGATCGAAACCTTCCGTCATCTGTCCAATATCCGTTATATGGATACGGCGGCGGTATTTGCCGTTACCGCGCGTTCGCTGGACTGGACGAGCGACAGTGTAAAGGTTTACGGTACGGCAGCCCGCGGCGCGCTTTCGGTCTCCGCCGGTAAGGATATCGGCTTCCCGAGCATCCCTGCGCTGCGCAGCAATCAGACACTGGATGGCACAGGCGGTCTGCTGAACCGCATTGTCGGCGTGTTTACCGGCGGGAATGTCATCAGTAATCTCAAGCTGGATGAGACCTCGATTGCCGATGACGCAGAGTATCTTGGTCTGTTTCAAAAAAACGTAGGTACAATCCATGATCTGCGCCTGCTCAATCCGCAGGTGGAGATTGACTCGGGTAAGCTCAAGGGTGTCGGCGCAGTCTGCGGTTACAGCAACGGTTCTTTGAAGGGCGATACCGTGGACGGCACTGAAGCCAAGGTGGAAGCTGCGCTGACCTCGGCACAGGCGCAGGGCATCGGCGGTGTGGCCGGTGTGATTGAAGTCAGCGATTCTCAGTCAGTAATCAAGCTGTCTGCATCGGGTACCGTAACCGGTACGCTGCCCACCGGCGATACTGCGCGCGGTATCGGCGGTATTGCGGGCAGCCTGACAACAAACGGTGCCGCGGTCAAGACCCTGACCAACAGCGCCGCTGTAACGGGCAATCGCTCGGTTGGCGGCATTGCAGGCTATTTTTCCGGCAAGGATCAGGCCACGGGAAAAGATATGGCTGACTGCAAAAATGAGGGTCTGATTCTCAGCAGCACAGCCGCAGATGATCATTCGCTGGCAGGACATTATATCGGCGGTATTGTCGGCTACGCGCATAATGCGTCTCTTTCGGAATGCAGGAGCCGTGCCGGATATGCGGACGGCTACACCTATAAGCAGGAGGATAGAGACAAGCTGCGCGGCAGATATGTCGGCGGCATTGTCGGCTACGGCGAACAAAGTGTGCTGTATGACTGCGAGACCGAGGCAAACGGCTATGTTCTTGGCAGCGAGTATGTCGGCGGCATCATCGGTGCGCTGAATCAGTCTGATACGCAGACGGCACTGCTCAGTGAAAACGGCACCAGAACAACCGTTAACGCAAGCTATGTCATCGGCAATTCGTATGTCGGCGGCATCATCGGTGAGAATAAAGGCGGTTCGACGATCAAAAACTGCGTCAACACAGGTGTCGTTGCAGGATACAATGTATTTATCGGCGGTATTTGCGGTGCAAATGAGAACAATGCGGTCATCATAAACTGTGCAAGCTATGTTTCGGACACCAATAATGCGATCTACAGGCGTGTCACGGACTGGGGAGCCGTCGGCAGCTATGCGGGCGGTCTGACCGGCTACAACAGCGGCACGATCACCTTCAGCGACAAGGATAACGCAGTCTCCAACCGGAGTGTGGCGGGTATCGTTGTCGGCAGACACTATGTCGGCGGTCTGGTCGGCTATAACGACACGGACGGCACGATTGATATCAATTATACGCTCATCGGCGGCCGTGTTGCCGCAACCGGAGACTGCGTCGGCGGTCTGATCGGTCTGAATGCTTCGACAAAGCTGCTCGAGAAGAAGCTGACCATCAAGCCGAGCAGTGTGCAGGGACGGTACTATGTCGGCGGTGCGATCGGTGCAAATGTGGTCAACCCGGGAGAGAATGTCACGGTCAGCGGTCTCAAGGTCGATAACAGCCTTGGCACGGTTACTGCAGAGGCATTCTGCGGCGGTCTGATCGGCTATCAGCGCACCTACACGGAGAAAGACCGGGCAGGCGGAACGCTGTATGCACTTCTGCCGGGCATCGCGGCAAACAACAGCAATGTGCCGGGAACGGTCAAGGCATCTACCAATACGCATACCATCACCATCACAGCGGACGGCAACAGTGCAGACAGACTGTCTGCGGTTTCCAACAACATGACCATCCGCGCGTATGCGTATGCAGGCGGCATTATCGGCAGCTGTGAGCCGCAGACCCAAATGAAGGTGGAGCACTGCCTGAACGCAGGCGGCTTTGACCGTCCGGCAGATGACACCTTCCCGGACAGTAAGCTGAAAACCGGTGTGGATATGGTATCCTATCTGCAGGCGCAGAAGTACACGGATGCCGCGAAGGCACTCTCCGATGAGCTGGGCAGCAGCGAACTGCGTGTTTCCGTTATCGGCGGTGTGATCGGCGTCAACGGTGAGAATCAGGTGATAGATCACTGTGCCAGCAAGGGCACGATGAACGGTCTGAATGCCATGGGCGGCGTGGTCGGTCTGAACGAGGGCATCATCCGCGACTGCACGCTCTCCGGCAGCATGGGCAGCGCAACGCAGGATTATATCGGCGGTATCGCGGGTCTGAATGTCGGCGGCAGGACGGCGGGCACGATTGAAAACTGCACGACCGAGAAAAACTGCACTGTCACCGGACGGAACACGGTCGGCGGCATCGTCGGCTATAATCTCAGCGGCGGCAGGATACAGAACAATACCAGCAGCGCCAATGTCAGCGGTGCAGGCCGTGTCGGCGGTATTGCGGGCGAAAAGGGCGGTGTGATCACGCTTTCGAGCACACCGGCAGGAAAGCGCCGTGTCAACGGCAGCGGCAGCGGTGTCGGCGGCGTGATCGGCGTGAATACCGCAACCGGCACGCTCAGTCCGGCAAGCGGCAGCGTGCAGGGCGATGTCATTGCTGCGGATAACAGGCTGACCGTGCGCGGCAGCAGTATGGTCGGCGGTATTGCCGGCATCAACCGCGGCACACTCGGCGGCACGAGCATCAACTGCCTGACCAATCAGGCGGCAGAGGTCCGCGCAGCGGCGGGCAGTGCAGGCGGCGTTGTCGGCGCGCAGGAGGGCGCAAAGGCTGTTCTGCGGTACGCGAAGAATCTCGGTCAGGTGACCGCGAATGTCGGTGCGGCAGGCGGCATTGTCGGCATGAACAGCGCGAGCAGCACGGTCGAGAACTGTATCGGCAACGGCAGCGTCACCAGTAACGACGGCTATGCAGGCGGCGTTGCGAGCGAAAACTACGGTACGATCAGGAGCTGCAGCGTCGGCACGGATAACAGGGTAACGCTCATCACCCGCAACAAGACTGCGGCAGGCGCGATCTGTGCGGTAAACCATAAGGGCGGTGCGGTTCAGGGAGCGACACTCGGCGATCATATCACGATTTCCGGCAGTGCATTCATTCTGGGTGCTGTTGTCGGAGACAACAGCGGTACGGTCACTGCAACCGAGGTTTCGCAGCAGCCGACATACAGCGTTTCCGCAAGCACGCTGCAGGTCGGCGGTGCAGTCGGCATCAATCGAGCGGGCGGTACGGTCAGCAAGGTGAAGGTCACCTCGGATTTCGAGAAATTCACGAAGTATACCTATCTCGGCGGTGTAGTCGGCCAGAATAATGCAAGCGGCAAGGTAACCAAATGCACTTACTCCGGCACGATCGACGAAGGAAAGAGCGCGGTCGGCAACTGCTACGGCGGCATTGCCGGACTGAACGGCGGTCTGCTGCAGGGCAGCACCGTTTCCAGGCTGACACTGACGGCGGACGGTGTGTACACCGCAACCTCCACCAGCTCGGCGGCAGAGAAGGAACGCCTGTCCTCGCATATCGGCGGCATTGCAGGCAAGAATGATACGACCGGCATCATCGAGCAGTGCTACATAGACAATACCGGAACCGGCACGATCACGGTCAAAAACGGCATGGTCGGCGGTGTGACCGGCTATAACAAGGGCACGATCACCATGTCCGGCGATAAGAGCACCGAAACCTTGATGGAAAATGTCAGCAAGGTGAGCGAGCTGCTGGCGAATGCCAAGGCACAGAAGCTGTCTGCGGATTCCACCTGGGTAAAGTGGGCAGACTGGACGGATGTGGAAAAGCTGTCCTACAACGGCGGCAGCAAGAGCGTAGCGGCAGACCGCACCATGCAGATCATCGTATCGAGCAACGGCAACCTCGGCGGCGTGGCGGGCTACAACGCGCCGACCGGTGAGCTGAATCGCTGCGTCAGCGGCAGCTGGCTGCTGGTCAACAAGTCGGACGGCATCGGTGTCGGCACCGGCGGTATTGTCGGCATGAACGAGAGCGAAAAGGACCTGTCCTATCTGCTCAATCAGGCGTTTGTCGGCCGCCAGCTGGCAAACGGCGCGACCAGCCGATTTGCAGGCGGTATCATCGGCACACAGACCAACCAGACCACAACCGACTGGACGATCGAAAACTGTGTCAACTATGGCACGGTGTACGGCTATCAATCGCACTATTCGGGCGGTATCGTCGGCCAGTGGACCAATAACGGCGGTACGATTGAGAACTGCTACAACTACGGCAATCTGCAGACCACGCTGGTAATCGGCTGGGTCGGCGCGTCCGGCGGTATTGTAGCGCAAATGTACCATGCGGCCTCCGGTCAGGATTTCAATATCATCAGTTGTCAGAACCACGGCAGTCTGTACGGCCGCTACGGCGAAAACAAGAGCAACAGCGCAAACGACAGTGCGGGTATTCTCGGCAATATCACGGCGTACCGCGCCGATAATGGCGGCGGTCAGTCGTATACCATCAACGTGGTGGATTGCGTAAACGGTCCGGGCGTAAAGATTTATTCCAACTCCATGGCCTCCGGCATTGTCGGCTTTTTCTCGACCGACGGTATCGGCAGCAATGAGAGCAACGGTACCGCCGGTCCGAAGATCGGCAAGGCAACCGAGAATATTATTCTGAACATCGATCGCTGCCGCAACTATGCGCAGATATTGGACGGCAATAACTATGTTGCCGGTATTTTCGGCGACCGCTACAAAAACGGCACGTCGCAGAGCTCGATGAAGAATACCTATGTACAGAACTGTCTGTCCGTGGCAACATGGACGGATAAGGCAATCGTTTCGCTTGCAAACGGCAGCTATTCTACGGCGATCAGTGCAGATAATGCAGGCAACAACTACTATATTGATGACAACTGGCTGCTGACGAGCGGCAGAGGCTCCTATAAAAAAATCACCTATAATAGTTATGCCCGCAATGGGCAGGGTGAATCGCGTGTTGGCTATTCGCGCATGCTGGCATACGGTCAGCGGTATAACGGCACAGCAGATCATAATATTTACGCCGCTGTGGTCGGTCCGCGTCTGGACGATCTGAATATCAATAAGGATACGGATAATAAAAGCACCAGAGCAGCGTTGTATTATAATCTTAATGACAATAATACTGTGATTGACGATCACGGTATTATGACCGGTACCGTAAACGGTGTGCAGAAGATTATCGGCCGTGTGATCTATTACATGCCGGACAGATGGACTAAGGTTGTCAGCAACTACGGCGGCGGCAATTTGCAGAACGATATCAAGATCCCGGGACGTCAGTTCAACACGATGGACGAGTACGTCCGCACCAATTACCGCGGCATGGAGCACAGCAAGACGGCATCCGGTGCACTGGACGACTCCTTTGACATTTCGCTCCGGCAGAACGATGACGGTGCCTTCAACGTCTCCATCACGGACGACGACCGCCCGCTGTACTACGAGGGCAGGGTGTTCGTTAACGGCGAGGAGGTGCTGTCCAATCTGCGCTTTATCCCGAACCAAAAGGGACAGGGACAGTGGGACCCGAAGCTGAACGGCACACAGGCGTACGGCTCCGGTATGACTAGCGGTACGTTCCAGCTGCCGGCAAGCCTTGCGGCAGACACAGCAGGCAAGACTATTACATTGTCTGTTCGTGCTGTCAGTCTGTTTGAGGATACCGCGCCTTCTGCATGGAAAACTGCGGCGACGCAGAATGTGTCGGTGCTGCCGACACCGGATGTCAATATCCGACTGGTGAGCCATTGGAACAATGGCGCTAAATACCAGATTTCGCTGAAAAACCTTGCGGATTATGCGGTCTTCAGCAACTGGAAAGTCACCTTCAGGCTTGGCTCGCAGACCGTGACCATTGATCAGAACAACCATACCGCCGAGATCAACGGCGATGATTTGAAGGAGCTGATCGTCACGGCAGCGGCGGGCATTACGAACGGCATTCAGCCGGCCTCCGTGACGGATACCATCCCGACCGACACGCCGAAGTACAAGCCGGACGGCAGCATTAACAAGCTGTCGGTATCGTACTCGGGCAGTACGGTGGATGATTGCACGGTCACGGCTGCACTGACGGTCAACGAGTCGCAGATGGAAACACCGCCGATTTACCGTATCGAGGTGCTCGGCACGGTTGGCACAAATGAGTATGTGTTTGCATATGAGGATGTGCTGACCTCGGCGGGCAACACGGTTACGGCAAACTTCCGCGACCTGCCGAAGGAGTATTTCGCGGAGAATGTCACAAATCGTCGGGTGCGTGCATGGTACGCCGCCTCCGGTCTGGGACCGGTTTACACCTATGGTGATACCCGGCAGACCGGCGATGCGTCCGTTACGCTGCGGACTTACAGCGCAGAGGGCGTTCAGCAGCAGGACAAGATCATTTACAGTCATGTCCTTGGCCACGCGAATGACTTTGCAAACTACATTAGAACCGCGGCGCTGAACATCAAGCCGCTGACGGCGCCGGAGCTGAACGACCCGGAACTGATGCAGGAAGATAATGGCAGTATCAGCTACCGGTTCTCGTGGACGCAGCCCGGGCAGGGGTCTGCAGTGCCGCACTACAGCGTCAAGCTGACCGGTATTACCGCGGCAGGCGCAAGAATCGGCATTCCGGTCAACGAGGTTTACGGTACGCAGGAGAATCCGAATACTTCCCAATCGTTCACCATCAGCGCGGACGACTGGCAGTACACCGAGGTTGAGCTGACCGTTACCCGTCTGGGACAGGCATACGGCGAGGTTGGCCTGAGTACGACGAAGAAGTACGCTGTCAAGCAGCGCCTTGAGCGTCCGGGACAGCCGTCGGTAATCAACCCGGATACCAACGAGCTGGAATACACCATCGGCTGGAGTGCCATCGGCAGCGAAAACGGCTGTGCAGGCTATCAGATTTATGTGCAGCCGGAGGGCGAAACGGCCGCTGCCCTGGGTGAGCTTGTGCCCGTCAGGGGCGGCACCTGCTCGGTAAGCCGCAGTCTGGAGGATTACGCCGGCAAGACCATCGACCTCTATCTGGTGGCGGTGGCTGCTGATGATTCCGGCTACGCGGACAGCCCGAACGGTATCGTGTATACGATGACCGTGCCGATGCGTCTGAATACGCCGAGCGTCAAGTGGTCGTACAACTGGAATGCGACAGCAAACAACCCGATTCCGGCGGCCGACTTCCGAAGCGGCGGCCTGCAGGTCACCGTTACGCCGGAGAATGAGGCCAGTGTACCGCCCGGCGGCAGCACCTATCTGCTGCGGGCAAAAATCACCGGGACGGACGGCACAACGGTGACTTACCCCGTTTCCGCAATGAGCGAAAGCGGCGGCAGCTACGTCTGCAGCCTGACCGATCTGGATACGAAATACGCAGGCTGTTCTGTACGGTTTGAGGCCCGTATTTCGCAATCCGCCGGACAGGTAAGCTCGGCATGGGTATCGAGCGGCGATGTGGTATTCCCGCGTGTGAAGCTGGAAGCACCGAGCGCGTCGCTGGCAAACGTGAATGAGACGCTTACGGTCAGCTATGGCCCGATGAATCGTCTTATCAACACGGCAGAGTGGGATGCACAGCTTACCGCGCTCTCGTGGGACGAGGTGGCAGAGGCTGACCTGTATCGGATTGAATTGACCGATAAGGACGATAAATCCACGACGGTTACCGTCGATATGAGCGGGAACCTGCCGGAGATTATCATGAATGGTCAAAATACGTTTGCAGTTGCAGGGGATGACTGGTATACTGTAAAATAGGGCAGTGCGGTCAACGGCAGATACAGCCTTACCAATGGCAGCATTCGTTATTACAGCTATCAGCCGGATACCATGCTGCAGGTGAAGGACGGCACATTTACCTTGAAGCTGCCTAACATTTTCTCCGTGGTAACGCACGAGAATCAGACCCTGCAGCTGACGAATGGTATACAGATCAGCAGGGTAACTGTCATTGCGGACAGCAAGAGCGACCGTTATACGGAATCCGATCCTGCTGAGCGCAGATTTTAGTTACGAAGGGAGGCGGCAGACATGAAGCGGATACGTCAGGGATGGAACACCCTGCGGCGCAGCAGGCGAAGCGGTGTTTCGCTGATCGTAGCACTTTGTGCTGTCGCCGTCCTGATCGGACTTTCGCTCAGTATCGTGTATTCCTCATCCATGCTGCTCTCGCGGGCCAACCGCAAGATCGGCAGGGAACGCTGTTATCAGCTGGCGCAGTCCTTTGCACAGGTGCTGGACAGCGAACTGCAGGAATACAAAACAATAAAGCCGGAATTGGATACCAATTTTGCGCCGGAAGGCTGTTTCTACCGTGAAGTGAACAACATTTTAGCGGAAGATACGGGATTGGGTATTTATGATCCGGACCGTTCGGATGAAACCACTGCCTGCTATAATGCGGGTTCGACCGAGGATAGCTACGGCAGGATTACGATTCTGCTCCGTGATGTTACCGATGTGCAGGACCCGATCACAGGCGATACCTTTGCATACGATGCTCGGGACGAAGGCACCGAAAAGGCAGAGCAGACAACCTTTAACAGACATCAGGTTTGGGTAGGCGTCAAGGCGGAAAAGGGAGCGGACAACTACATGTACACCACAGAATACCGCCGAAAGGACAGTTTTCAGCCAATCTACACATGGAAAGGGGAAGACGGCGTCAGCGGACAGTTCACGGTCTACTGGGTAAACGGCCGCTTTTGCCGAAGTGCCAACGGCAAGGAGCCGGTAGAACCCAAGGACATTGGCGAGGGCGAGGATGCCCGCAAGGAGTATGTGGAGATCAGCTATACCTATGATATCAACAATCCGACGTACAGCCGATACGAACCCATTCACAAGCCGGCAGCCCGGACAACCGGAGGTGCAGCCGATGAATAGACTGATTCGCGTGCTGCGCGACCGCCGGGGCGAATCCATGGTGGAAATTCTGGTTTCCACGGTGGTGTTCATGCTGCTGCTGGGCGCGCTGAACGGCGCAGTCGGCTTTGCCTCAAATGCGCAGCGCAAGTCGGAGCAGCTCCGCAGGGACGCGACCGAACTGCAGGAAAGCGTGCGCGGGAATGCAGAAGTCGCGGACGGCGAAGCTGACGCGTACAATTTTAAGGTGACGACGTCGAACGGCGAAGATACCGATATTGACGCCTTCCGCGTAAAGGTAAAAAAGCAGACCGTAAACGCTAAAACCGAGGACGGCAAAACCGTGCCCTTCTACCGGTTTGCGAAGGGAGAGTGACGGCATGAAACGCATTCGCTCAATCCTGCGCGGCCGGGAAGGCATGACACTGGTGGAGCTTGTGGTCGGCGCCGGACTGCTGTGTCTGGTCATCGGCATATTCAGCGCGTCGCTGCGGCCGGCGGCCGAGGTATCGCGCCGCACGCAGGAGCTGAACAGCGCCGAGCTGATCGCGGACGACCTGCTCGAAACCGTGCGCAGCAAGGTGGAGACCGCCACGGATTACATCAAATGCTACGACAGCGGCACGGACGTGACGAATAAAACCGGCTCGTCCGAAGGCTCGGCGATCGAGTTTGGCTATGAGACCGAACAGGGATACAACGCGGCGGAGCTGCTGACGGCAGACGGCTGCGGACCAACCAAAATCGTGATTGCCGATAAGGACTCCGGCGAGCAGCCTCGAGTGGAAAAGGGTTATCTTGTCGAGCGCTATTATAAAGACGGCTACAGTCAGGATGCGGACGGCAATCCCATTGCCCGAGCCATGACGAAAACCTACGCAGAGGGCTTTTATATGGGGCTCCGCGCCGGACTGCATTTCAAAATCGACGAGGCAAAGCACACCGTTACCGCCACCGTGACAATTTACCGCGATAAGGATTTGACCGATAAAATCTATTCGGATTCGCTCATTATCGACCTGCGGTACGATATTCCGGTGAAAACCGAGGTAACGGCAACGAAAAAGCCGGCATAACGGCAATGTAATATGTGTAACTCTGCGGAGCACCGCCGCAGCTTACAGAGATAGAAAAACAACAATAAAATTGGAGGAATAAGATAATGATGGAAAAAATGATCGCGCTGCAGCAGAAGCGCCGCAGCAAGAAGGGCGGCTTTACGCTGGTAGAGCTGATCGTGGTTCTGGTTATTCTGGCAATTCTGGCAGCGCTGCTGATTCCGGCGCTGACTGGTTATATTGATAAGGCGAAGGAGAAGCGAATTGTTGCAGAGACTCGTCAGGTAGTTATGGCTGCTCAGACATTGTTGGATGAGGACTACGGTTCAGGCGTTGCTACGAAGGATACTACTACCTACACTACTGGCGAGTTTACTCAGCAGAAGGTTGCTGATTTGGCTGAGGTAGATAAGGATAAGATTACTCAGATGACAGTAGCAAATGGTAAGGTTTCTGTAGTTAAGTATACGGATGGTAAGGTTTGCACATATACACAGTCTAACGGTCAGTATGTAGTAGCCAACTCCTGATTTGGCTGAAATTAAGACCGCTGATAATATTAAAAGTGTAAAGGTTACTAAGGGTAAGATTTCACATGCTGAGTATCAGGAAGGTACAAATGGCAAGAAGTGCACCTTTGATGGTACGATTACACGGTATCTTGATTATGCCTAACCCAATCACCCACCCCGCCCGCACCGCACCGTCTAACCACGGTGCGGTACGGTGCCCGTCGGTGGTGACTTGATTCATACCGCTGTAACGATGCGGAACGCAGTAACGGTGCCTGCGTTCGGCTTGCGGACGGTATGGCGGGTCACAGCCCCTTAATGTTTAAGTGGCTGTGACCTGTCATGCGGTTTTTGTATGGCAGATTCTATTTGTAAAAAATCATTTCAAACCAACCCAAACGAGGAGGAAACCAATGCTTTACATCGCCTATGCTGTATTATGGCTGTTACGGTTCGCATTGGGCGCATGCGTATTCAGCTTTCTCGGTGTGGTGGTATGGCGCCTGCCGCGCAGAGAGAGCGTGGTGAAGGGACGCAGTCACTGTCCGGTGTGCGGGCGCACGCTGTCGGCGGCGGAGCTGCTCCCGTGCCTGAGTTATCTCCTGCAGGGCGGCAAATGCCGCGGCTGCGGCGCAAAAATCCCCGCAAGGGATTTCTGGATCGAGGTGCTCGGCGGCTTGTGCTCCTGTGCCTGCGCATACGCCTTCGGCGGCGAGACCGCACAGGCGGCGCTGGCGTTCGCCGTGCTCGGTATTCTGACGGTCGTGGCGCTCATGGACATGGACACGCTTGAAATCTACGACCGGTTTCCGGCGCTGCTGTTTGTCTGCGGCATCGCTGCGCACATATTTATCCCCAGCCTGGGGATAAAATCGCGGCTGATCGGCTGCGTGATCGTCAGCGTGCCGATGCTGCTTCTGGCGTTCATCGTGCCCGGCGGCTTCGGCGGCGGTGATATCAAGCTGATGTTCGGCGCGGGCTTTTTCCTCGGCGCAAAGCTGACGGTCGTTGCCGCGTTTATCGGCATTCTGCTCGGCGGCGGCTTCGGCGCGCTGCTGCTCGCCAAAAAGAAGGCAAACCGGAAAAGTCAGTTCGCATTCGGTCCGTTTTTGTGCATCGGCATTGCGATCGCCATGTTTTTCGGAGAAACGATCGCGGACTGGTATATGGGATTATTGTAATGAATGGAGAGGAGGGTCAGCATGGCTGCATCCAACAACCACAGGCTGACCGTCACGGTCAAACCGAACAGCGGTCACACGCTGTTCCGCTACACGGCAAAGGACATAGACGGAAAGGTAGTCCGCGGCGCAATGGAGGCTGCGGACTATGACACGTTGTATAGCCAATTACTCGCTCAGGGGCTGTATCTGCAGAGTGCGACCCGCCGCGGTGCGGGCCGCAAGCCGCGCACGCTGCGTCCGCAGGAGCTGAGCGACCTGTGCCGTCAGCTGTCCACGCTGCTGGCTTCGGGCGTCAGTCTGGTGCGCGCGTTGACGATCATCTCGCAGGATGAGGGCATCAGCGCAGGTCTGCGCCGCATTTACGAGAATGTTCTGGGTGAGGTACGGAAGGGCTCCAGTCTGTCCGCCGCACTCGAGGCACAGCAGGTGTTCCCGACGCTCATGCTCGGCATGATCCGCGCAGGCGAGGGCAGCGGCAAGCTGGATCAGGTCGCGGAGCGGCTCGCCATCCACTACGAGAAGGCGCACCAGATGAACCAGCAGGTCAAGTCGGCGCTCATGTACCCGATGATTCTTGCGATTCTGGCGGTCGCGGTCGTTATCGTTATCGTAACCTTCGTGCTGCCGCAGTTCAGCGATCTGTTCTCCACAATGGATTCGCTGCCGGGCGTTACGCTGGCGCTGATGGCGTTTTCAAATTTTATGGTTACCAAATGGTATCTGATGATACTGGGTGTTGCGGCAGTGGTCATGGTTATCCGCACGCTGCTGCGCATTCCGGCCGTCCGGCTGGAAATGGACCGACGCAAGCTCAAAATGCCGGTTTTCGGTCCGCTCAATCAGGTTATCTGCACGGCGCGGTTCGCGCGAACCATCAGCAGCCTGTACTCGAGCGGTCTGCCGATCGTCACTGCGCTGCAGACCGCCCGTGATACCATCGGCAACGCCTACATCGTTTCGCAGTTCGATGACGTGCTCGTGCAGGTGCGTTCGGGCGTCGGCCTGTCCGCCGCCCTCGAAACCGTAGACGGCTTTCAGCGCAAGCTGTGCAGCAGCATTGCAGTTGGCGAAGAGACCGGACGACTGGACTCCATGCTGGATTCCATCGCGGATTCGATGGAGTACGATGCACAGCAGGCGAGCAAGCGCATGATGACCATTCTGGAGCCGATGCTGATCGTGCTGATGGCGTTCGTGGTCGGCTTTATCATTATCGCAGTCATGTCGCCGATCATCGGCTCGTACAGTGCGATTGAGAGTTCGGGGAACGTATAATCTCGGAAACGTGTAAACCTCACAAAAGGGGAGAAATGAGAATGAACACAACCGTTTTGGCACTGCAGGAGGAGCAGGTGCTTGTCGCGGTCGGCAAGTCCGGCGCGCAGCCTTCCGTGCAGGCGCTTTACAGTGCCCCCGCACACGGCGGCGGCATGGAAAACTGGGAGAAGGCGATAGGCGCACTCTGGCAGCAGCACAGGCTGCCGACCCGCGGCATCACGCTCGTCCTGCCGGATGAGGCGGTTGCCACCAAGACTATCACCGCACCGAGCATGCCGGAAAACAAGCTGGAGGAGCTTGTGCGGCACGAAATGCGTCCGCGGGAGGATCAGCTTGCGGCGGCGGACTATGTGCCGCTCGGCACAGATGCCGAAGGCCGTCAGCAGCTGTTCTGCGCTGCCTGCCGCAAGGAAACGATGGAGGAATACCTTGCAATGACCGATCGGCTCGGCCTGCGCCTGCAGAGCGTTACCGTTACTATGGCAGGACGGCTCAAGCTCCTGCATGCCATGCAGTCCATGCAGGGCAAGACCTGTATCTGGCTGTGCTTTGAGGGCAGCAGCGTGCTTTCGCTGCTGGTCGAGAACGGCGAGTACCGTTATTCCAGCCGCAGCCGTATTTTCAGTGAGCCGGGCACGGTGGATTTCGGCACTGAGATGACACGGGATGTCTCCGGTACGATGCAGTTCCACACGGCAAGCCGCTCGGGCGGCACGCTGACCGATGTGTATTACGCCGGCTGCTCGGATGATGATTTCGAGGTGTGTCTGGCGGGTATCCGCGGTCTGGGGCTGGAAGTGAGCCGTCTGCCCGAATGCCGTGTGTTCCGCGCCCTGCCGAACAGCGAGCGGCTGAGCGACTGGCTCGGCTGTGCCGAAACTTTGATTCGAACCGTGCTTCGTGCAAACAAGGAGCTGGATCTGCTCCGCAGTTATCGGCGTTTGTCCCGCGGCAGCAAAGGGCAGACCGGCCTGCTGCACAGCTTCTACACACCGATTGCGGTGTGTCTGGTGGTGTGCGCTGCGGTCTGGTGTGTGTTCCTGCGGATGAACAGCAGCCTGAGCCACAGGACTGACGACATCAACGACTGGCTGAACGATCCGACCGTGATCGAGCAGTACAACGTGGTGTCCGCTCCGGTGGCGGCACAGATGGCGCTGGGCGCGGCGCAGGCTGCCGGGGCCGACATCGGCATCAGGGTCACCGGTGTGGCCGGGCCGCTGTCTCTTATACACATCTCCGAGCCCACGAGAC
>ENA-OUQI01001092-OUQI01001092.1-human-gut-metagenome-genome-assembly--contig:-NODE-1092-length-18124-cov-114.500747_pt1 | contig 18124 bp, 9 predicted proteins | sample MGYA00237953_ERZ548840 | MGnify/ENA primary metagenome ERZ548840 (study PRJEB26490, sample SAMN05194690) | human gut metagenome | biome: terrestrial biome; feature: human-associated habitat... | reverse complement strand
CATTCTTACCGTAGTCAAATATCTTTGTGCCCCAGTCAGGATGCTCTCCCTTTCTTGGGTCTGCATACTCATATGTGGCTGTTCCGTCGAAATTGGCAAGTCCATGCGCATCCTTTGGGAAATGTGCAGGTACCCAGTCGAGTATTACTCCGATATTATTTTTATGGCACTGATCAACAAAGTATGCAAAATCCTCAGGCTCTCCATACCTCGATGTAGGTGCATAGTAGCCTGTCACCTGATATCCCCATGAGCCATCAAACGGATACTCTGAAATACCCATAAGCTCAATATGTGTATATCCCATAGTTTTTACATAGGATATGAGTGATTTTGCAAGCTCCCTGTATGTATAAAAGCCATCATCATCCCTGCCCGGATGTCTCATCCATGAGCCCGGATGGCACTCATATATAGCCATAGGTGAAGAATATACATCAGCATCTGACTTTGCTGCTCTCTTATCCATCCACTCTTTGTCAGTCCATGTGAAGTGCTCGATATCTGTGATGATTGACGCCGTTCCCGGACGAAGCTCTGCGTAGTTTGCATATGGATCTGCCTTGTACAGCTTGTCACCCTGTTCAGTGACTATAATAAACTTATACATCTGACCCTTTTGCGCTCCAGGTACAAAAAGCTCATACACTCCCATGGTTTCCGGCTCTACGCGCTTCATCTCATGACTGGTCTCATTCCAGTCGTTAAACTCACCAAACACGTATACTTCCCTCGCATGTGGCGCCCAGACGTCAAAGCACACTCCTTTTTTTCCTTTACGCTCAGCTAAGTGAGCACCCATCTTCTTGTAGATATCATAGTGTGTTGCCTGACCAAACAGGTAACAATCCATTGCTGTAAAATTACACATATATATACCCCCCATAAGTATTTATTTTTCCCTGAAATGATCCTCTTTGAGTACAATTCGGTCATCATCTGTATATCGCCTGGCTGTCAGAATACTTATAGCCTTCTTAAGTCCGCTGTGAGCCTCCCTGTCTATGGCCTCGTCAATTATATCCTTGACCTCTGTCAGAGTGGTAGCCTGGTCTATCCTCTCAATATTGCTGATTCTGTTATGCAATGCCAGAATAGCCATCTCATCTATCTTGTACCCAAGCTCTGCAGAGTACGATTTGGCAAACAATACGAGTTCATCATTTGTAAAAATAGGAACCGATATCTTTTCCGTGAACTTGGATGCAAAGCCCTCATCCATTGAGAGAGCCTTCTTTATACCCTTTGATGTATCCTCAAGTATATAGAGTGTTCCTGTAATATCATGCTCCATCAAAAATGATAGCTGGGCAGCTATGCTGCGGTCGATATCACCGGCTCTTTCTATGATGAGACAGCCTCCTGTTATCTTTCTGACTACCTGCTGCACATCCTTTTTATTGAGTGCGGCAGCATCAATCTTGCCCATCTTTCCTGTAAGCTGTTCACCATCTTTTTGTAATACCTTTATAAAGCTTGTAGCAAGCATTGTCTTTCCGCAACCCTGCTCTCCCTGTATAATGAGGTTGCCTGTGGATGCGTTTTCTTTCCTGTTGAAATGATCAAGCACTGCATTATATGCCTTGCAGATCTGATCCTCCATACCCTTTACCGGTATGAAATATGAAAATATAGCTTTCTGTTCGCTTGTAAGCTCTTTTATATGTTTTGTTTCTTTCAATTTCGAGTCATCTTCTTCGCTGTCTAAATCCTCCGGCAATGAAATATCCGGCATTTTTCTTGTCTTAGCCATATCCAGCTTCTTCTCCAGTCCCGGATTTTTTGCTGTCATCTTGGCTATTTCCTGCTCGATAAATGATGTCACATGATCAAAATCTCTCTTCTCAGAAACGTTTTCTTTCTCCTGTGAAATCTCATCATCTGATGTATCATCATCGACATTTAACATATCATCTGTTATTTCAGGCATCATGGTAGTCGGCTGCATGAGTATCTCGTCTTTCTCAGACTCCTCTGCCATAATTATATCCTCCGGCTCTCCAACCGGTTCCCTGGCTTCATCTGCAGCCTCTTCAGGTACTTCCTGTGACTCCTGTGCTCCGTCTATAGTATCTTCAGGTGCTTCCTGCGGCTCCTGTGCTTCGTCTATAGCCTCTTCCGGTGCTTCCTGCGACTCCTGTGCTTCGTCTATAGCCTCTTCCGGTGCTTCCTGCGGCTCCTGTGCTTCGTCTATAGTATCTTCAGGTGCTTCCTGCGGCTCCTGTACTTCATCCACAGTCTCCTCTGCATAAAGCTCCTGCATATCCGGTTTCTGCTCTTCTTCAGGCTCCTTCACGGCAGCTTTCTGCTCTATAATATCAACCGGGACCTTCAAATACTCCTCCTCAAGAAGTTCCTTCGGAGTGACACCTGCATCCAACTTTGGAATGACATCATTTAGTCTCTCCATGATGTCTCCTGCCTCCTGAAGTGCTCTTGCCTTAGCTGACTCAAGTTTCTGCTGCTCAGCCTCTTTAAGTGCAATTTCAGCCGCATGTCTGGTCTTTTCCCATTCTTCAAGCACATCCTGTATAGACATCTGTCCTGTAATCTGATGCTCAAGCTGAGTCTTTTCACTCATGACCATAGACATCTGTCCGTCAGCGTCTTCACCCAAAAGCTCCTTGAAATTCAACTTAAGTGAACCATCTATCTCTTCATCTGTAGCGATATGCTCTGTCTCTTCCGGCTGCTGTACATACTCTTCCTGCTCCTTTTCGAGCTTGAGATAAGGAATATCCTCAACTATCTTTTTGATGGTATCCATCGTATCAGCGACTTCATTCTTGCCCTTGGCCTCCATGATCTGCTGCATACCCTTGGCAATCTCCTGCTGTAAATTTACAGTATTGAACTTCTCCTGATTTACAGTAATCTGCGGAATAGTTACGTCATCATGCACTATCTCTCCGCCCTTTACCATCTCCATTGCACCTATCTCAGTGACCTCAGCCTCATCCTTTATCTTAGCCGGCTTTTCCTTCTCTGCCTTGAATCGTCTGTACTTTTCCTCCTGAGCCTTGGTAAGTGGCTGATAAAGCATCTTAAGCTCCAGCGCACGCTCCACATATGGTCCGTCTCCGAACCACAGAATGAGCTCATCGCAGGCATCTATACACTTATCGGCTTTTCCGGCCTTGTGGTATAGATATGCAAGCTCATATGCCCACTCCTCAGTGTATTCTTCATCCTTGTACTCTTCAAGAATAGTGATAAGCTCATCAAATGAAGCTCCCTGCCCTTTTTTGATGGCATATCTTAATACATACTTCATATCATCATGAGGCGCTATCTCAACAAACTCATCATAATACTCTGTAGCAGCATCATAATCACCCATCTTGATGGCGACCTCAGCCAGTCTGTATATAATCATCCTGCCGATTGGTGAACGGTCATAGGCCATTAAAAGTATGTCCCTTGCATCCTGGTATCTTTCGGCCTTCTCGTAGATTTCGCCGATTTTAACGAGTGTATTTACATTTTTAATTTTGTTCCAATTTATGCTATCCGCAATCTCTGCTGCGCTCATATAGCCCTCCTCGGCGCTTAGGGCTTTTATCTGATCCAGCTTGAGATTGTATTCGTATTTATCCACTTATTTCACCTACTCGTATTTAAGCTTATTATTTTTGGTATCTACGCCTGTTGTCTTTGTATAATCCCTTGTGTCCTCAGGAAGCTTCTTTTTCCTGAGAGCATAATTAACAACTCTTTTCACAATATAGTATATCACAGCAAAGGTTGGAACACCAAGTAACATTCCAAGAAAACCAAACATTCCTCCGCCGATTAGTATGGCAAACATAACCCAGAAGGTCGAAAGACCGGTAGATGAGCCAAGTATCTTAGGCCCTATTATATTGCCATCCACCTGCTGCAGCACGACAATAAATATCAGAAGATAAAGCGCATGCCACGGACTCTGAATTACTACTATGAGTAACGATGGAATTGCACCGATAAACGGTCCGAATACCGGAATCACATTTGTGACGCCGATAATCACTGCAACGAGCACCGATGATGGAATCCTTAAAATCAGACATCCGAAATATGCAATCACACCTATAATCAGTGAATCTATAATCTTACCGCTTATGAAGCCTCCAAAAATCTCATTTGTCTTTCTGATCGTCTCAATGATGATATTGCCTGTCTTTGGCTTGCAGACAGCATATATTATCTTTTTGCTCTGTCCTGCAAGAGTCTCCTGAATACTCATCACATAGACCATCACGATTATTCCGATAATAAAATTAAATAAGCCTTTGACTACCGAAATCACACCGGTTGTAATCTGTGCAACATACTTCTGTGCCTCAGGAATCAGTTTTTCTGTGGCATAATCCTCAATGTAGTCGGTTGCATTCTGTAAACCTGTGCTCGCGAGCTCAGCAATTTTGCTGTCCCCGAAATTGCCGTTCTTTATCATGTTAATGAATGCCGCAACATCATTTGGCAGTGTCTTCATAAGTCCCGATATACTTGCTATGACAGAAGGCACAATAGCCGCAATGAGGAGCGAAATAATCGCTACAAGAATAATAACCGAGCCTGTGATTGCAAGAGCTCTTGAAACCTTTCGCAGCTTGCTTTCGCTTTTCATCTTTTTGGAAAGAAGCTTTTTAAAGCATCTTTCAAGCCACAGCATGACAGGATTCATCAGGTATGCAAGCACAAGTCCCATTATAATAGGCATTGCTGCCGCAAGCAGCTTGCTCCATATGCCTGCAAAGCCCTCAAATCTGTACAGTGCAAAGAAAAACAGTATACTGACTGCAAACGTGACAAATACCATGACACCTATTCTGATCAGATGTGGCCATTCCTCACGCCCCGGGTGCGAATTCTGCTTCGCACCCTTATCTGCGTTTATCTCAATGTTTGATTTTTTACCAGCTTTTCCAGTTTCTTCCATCGGATTAAACTCTCCTTATTTACGGTTATAGTTGATGAGACAACCCTTTAATATTATCTCTCTTTCATCATCTGTGAGCTCACCCATCTTCAGTGTAAATGGCTTTAATTCACCATCCTTGACAACATATGCCTCAAACTCCGTCTTTGCATCCTCGATTTCCTTCTTGATTCCCGGAAGGAAGATATAGTCGAGGTTGTGGAACGGAAGCTCTCCCTCATCGATGATGAATGGAAGCATTCCCCAGTTGATAAGGTTTGAACGGTATCTCTTTGTGGCATACTCGTTTGCGATATTTGCCCAGCCTCCGAGTACCTTCTGGCAGCTGGCAGCCTGCTCTCTTGCTGAGCCGTCACCCGGCTTAACAGCAAAAATTGTGCTTGCGAAGCCCATATTCTCATGGCTTGCCTCAGGGAATTTTTTCTTTACTACTCCCATGATTTCAGCAACCTCAGGAACAGCCTTTCCTGCGCACTCACCACTCTCTATAGCCTTCTGGGCCTTCTGGATTTCCTTTGCTCTGCCTACATACTCAGGATCCTTTCTTGAAAGTGCGAACTCTGCAAGTCCAAGAGGGTTTGAACGATATGAAGATGTCTCTCCTGAAGGAATGAGCTCATCTGTTGTAGTAACAGGATCATGAATCTCTGAAACCACCTTAAGGAGCATATTCTCAGGAAGCGCGCTCATTGCCGGCCAGTCCTTAATGTTTGGTCCGAACTGGATTTCAACTGAAGGATCTGCCACTCCATGGCTGTCAAATACACGGTTCTCATATATAGTCTTGTCAAAGAAATATTTTGGCTTTGTAAAGTTGACATCAATATCCGCTGCTGATGTAAGGAAGCCCTTGTTTGCTGCTGTTGCAGCGATTGAACGTGCATCCATGAGTGCCACTGAGCTGATCTGTCCGTTCTGTACCTTAGAACCCTCTCTGTTAGGGAAGTTTCTTGTTGAATGACGGATAGAGAATGCGTTGTTGGCAGGTGTATCTCCTGCACCAAAGCAAGGTCCGCAGAAAGCAGTCTTTACGATTGCACCTGTCTCAAGAAGCTTTGCTACAGCTCCGTTTTTCACAAGCTCCATGTATATTGGAGTAGATGCCGGGTAAACACTCAGTGTAAACTCGTCTGCTCCGATTGAATGTCCGTTTAATATGTCAGCCGCATCGCAGATATTCTCAAATCCACCGCCTGCACAGCCTGCGATGATTCCCTGGTCTACATACAGTTTTCCGTCTCTTACCTTACTCTTTAAATCAAGCTTCACCTTGCCGTCAAAGCTTACCTCCGCTCTCTTCTCACAGTCATCGAGAATATCCATGAGGTTTGCATTGAGCTCATCGATAGTATAGGTATTGCTTGGGTGGAATGGCATAGCTATCATTGGGCGGATCTGGCTTAAATCAATCTCAATAAATCTGTCGTAGTAAGCCACCTCACCCGGATTAAGCTCCTTGTGGTCCTCAGCCCTACCGTGAATCTCAAAGAATTCCTTAACCTGGTCATCTGTTCTCCAGATAGAAGAAAGACATGTAGTCTCTGTTGTCATAACATCGACACCTATACGGAAGTCAACGCTCAGATTAGACACACCCGGTCCTACAAACTCCATAACTTTGTTCTTTACGAAGCCGTTTCCGAATACCTCTCCGATAATTGCAAGTGCGACATCCTGTGGTCCAACGCCCTTGATTGGCTCTCCTGTCAAGTAAATACCTACTACCTCAGGCATATCAATATCATATGTCTGTTCGAGAAGCTGCTTAACAAGCTCAGGTCCACCCTCGCCGACTGCCATAGTACCAAGTGCACCATAGCGTGTATGTGAATCAGAGCCAAGTATCATCTTTCCGCCGCCGGCAAGCATCTCTCGTGCAAACTGATGGATAACTGCCTGATGAGGTGGTACATAGATTCCACCGTACTTCTTTGCACATGTGAGACCAAACATGTGATCATCCTCATTGATTGTTCCACCAACTGCACAAAGGCTGTTGTGACAGTTTGTAAGTACATACGGGATAGGGAATTTCTCAAGTCCTGAAGCTCGTGCTGTCTGGATGATACCTACAAATGTGATATCATGCGATGTAAGCTTATCAAACTTAATCTGAAGCTTGTCCATATTGCCGGATGTATTGTGCTCCTTTAAAATACCGTAAGCAATTGTCTCCTGCTTAGCTGTCTGTTTATCGATGTCCATGCCGGTCTTGCTTTTGACAGCTACCTGAGCCTCTGGTCCATCAATTATTACTTCCTTACCGTTTAAAAGGTAAGCACCATTTTCATATAATTTCACTTATTCTACCTCCGTATGTGTATTTCAAAATTCTTTTATTTACTATTATATAATATTATAGGTAATTGTGGCAATAAATAAATCACCATCTACCTTAATTTCGAATTTTCCTCCCATCAAATGGGTCAGATTCTTTGCAATCGAAAGTCCAAGTCCACTTCCTTCAGTGGTTCTCGACCTCTCTCCCCTCACAAAACGCTCTGTCAGGTCCACATTTCCGTTGCTTACTATGTCAAGCTCGTTCTTAGACACATTCTTTATTGTAAAAACTGCCTTTTTATCTGCCTTTTCAAGCTCTACATATACTCTGGTATTTTCCAGTGCATATTTTGCGGCATTAGTATACAGATTTTCAATAGAGCGGTAAAGCTGACGCCCATCCGCATATATAAATATCTGTTCTGATGGAATTTTTGTAACTATTGTCAGATTTCTCGACTCAAAGCGCTCATTGAATTCACCTCCGGTCTGGTATAAAAGCTCAACCAGATCAAGCTTTTGCATATTGAGCTTCACATTTCCCGAGGTAATCTTTGATGTCTCTACCAAATCCTCTGTAAGCTGCTTTAAGCGCTGTGACTTTTCCTCCAGCACATGTATATAGTATTTGGCATTTTCATTTTCCAGATTTTCCCTCTTAAGCAGGTCAACATAGTTGACTATTGAAGTCAGAGGTGTCTTTATATCGTGTGATACGTTTGTTATTAAGTCTGCCTTTAGTTTTTCATTTTTAAGGCTCTCATTTACCGAGCTCATAAGACCCTGGCGTATATGGTTGACAGCCTCCGCCACCTTTTTCTGCTGCCCATGAAACTCATTGACATTGAGTGTAGTGTCAAGCGCTCCTTCCGAGATAGCTTCAAGTGCCTCCTGTATGCGCATTATCTCTTTGGTTTTTTGTGTGTGGATATCCTTTTTCTCAATAACTCTTTTCAAAAGCTCATAGCCCTTGTACATCAGGCTGTGTGTGCAAAGTATATTGCCTTTTATCTTCCTTACAATGCTCTGGTATAAAATAATAAAAGCAAGATCAAACAAAAAAGTAAATGTGCCGGCCGTCATAATGAGTGATGCATAGTCAAAGTGCTGGTTTTTTACGCCTGAAATCACTTTTCCCATAAATACCATGAGCAGTGTAAATATCACCAGCATCACATCAGAGTATACCTTGTCAATCGGTAAATAGTATATTGTGTAATCATCCTCTGATTTTCTGCCTGCCACGTTTGCCATATATGCCAGGCTCACAAAGCTGCCTACCAGGCCCGCCAGCGATATGAGTGTATAGATATCAATATTTTCATGCGCATCGTGCCTGAATGCATAGCCTGTGGCAAACACTCCTGTCACCATAAGTATCATGCATAGCTGATGTAAGACTATGACCGCTGCTTTTTTTCCTATCGTATACTGCTTCATTTGTTGTCCTCTATCTTATAGCCTACTCCCCAGACCACCTTCAGATAGCGTGGCTCCTTAGGATTTATCTCTATTTTTTCCCTGATATGTCTGATGTGCACAGCAACTGTATTGTCGGCGCCTATAGCCTCCTCGTTCCATATACTCTCATATATTTCGTTTATTGAGTAGACCTTTCCCTTGTTTTTAAGGAGTAAAAGCAGAATATTGTATTCAATCGGTGTGAGCTTTACCTCCTCACCATCCACAGTCACCTTTTTTAAATCATCATTTACCAAAAGACCTCCGGCTTCATAAACCTTGTCTCCGGCTGCATCATTGCTTGACAGAGTGGTATATCTGCGAAGCTGTGACTTTACCCTTGCCACAAGCTCAAGCGGATTAAAAGGCTTTGTGACATAATCATCAGCTCCCACATTGAGGCCTAAAATCTTGTCAGCATCCTCTGTCTTTGCCGATAGAATGATTATCGGCACCCTGCTTTCCTTTCGTATCTGCAAAGTGGCTCTTATTCCGTCGAGCTTTGGCATCATGACATCTATTATCATGAGGTCTATTTTTTTATTCTTCATAATTTCAACCGCCTGTATGCCGTCGTAAGCCTTCTCCACGTCGTAGCCCTCCTGCATCAGGTAAATCTCAATTGCCTCAACTATTTCCTTGTCGTCATCACAAACTAATATTGTCATATTATCCTCCTTCTATGAATTTTGAACAGAAACCTTCTCCTGCCGTTAGTCAGCTATATTTTATCAGATTATCTACTTTGTTTTTCTTAAAATCTGCTTAATATTACCCACTTTAAATATAAGCCAAAAAGCAGCCGTTCTGTTTTGAACTGCTGCTTTATATTACATAGGTGTGTTTCATTTACCTTTATTTCCGGTGATGCTCTGCCACATTCTGTGGATACCGTCTGTGAGCTCCTTCCCTTCCTTTGTGTTGATAACAGGTGGATTGCCGGCTTTTCTGCTTATTGCCTTATAATCCTCATCAACAGACGATTTTGAGCCGGCAGCCTTGGCTTCATCCTTATCATTGCTATGATTTAATCCGGCATCAGGTGTATCGTCTGCAAGCTTCACTTCACCCACTACACCATCTCCCAGGTCCTCGCCCTCAGCAAGTCCCAGTTTTCTGATATAATCCATATTTACCTTGATTTCAGTCTGTCTGTTTGCATAGATGGACTTCTCTTCATTGTCAATAGTACGCTCCTCTACAGGTTTACCTGCATTTTTCTGACGTTCTATCTCCTTATTTCTGTCATCGATAATCTTAAGATACTTCTCCGTATCGGACAAATCCTGAAGCTGTCCCTTGAGCTCATACTGGTTAGTTTTAACTATCTTCTCCTGCTCTGCAATCTTATCCTTCATATTCTTGCACAGCTTTTCAAGTGACTCGTTGGTATCATTGATGATATCACGCACTCTTGAAAGCGCCTCATCCGTATAGATAACCGATGCTGCATACACATCCTCAGCCTTTCTGCTTGCATCCCAGACTATCTGATCCCCTTTCTTTCTGAACTCTCTCTCTGCGTGATTGCGACTCTGTTCAGTAAGCTCATACTCATCCTGTATTGCATATATACACTTATTCAGCTCAGCAAGTAAATCTATCATTTGCTGCTTGTTTATGATCACCCTGCTCGGCTCCGGCTTATACGGCTCCGCCTTTGAGAGCATGATATGAATTTCTCTTAGTACCTTTTCTGTTTTATCGTTCGCATTCATTTTCTATTTCCTCGGATTTAAATTAACATTATAACTATTCAGGGTGGTTATGAATACTCACCACTTACCCATATTTTATATGAAAATCCGCTTCTCGTAAATAGCCAAATGAATAATAGTAGTTACTATAATTAAATCAATCCCGCTGCCGCATTTCTCAGTTCATCTGCCGCATGCTTTATCTCGGCAGCCTGCTCTTCGCTCACATTTCCGGGCTTTGTCCTTGAAATAAGCTTCTTCACATATGAAAGTGACGATTTCACACTCTTTTTCTGTGCGCTGTCCATAGCCCTTCTTTTTTCCTTGTCAGCCATGATATTTTCCACCTGTCGCACAAGCGTATCAGCCTCACTTCTTGCATCAATATAAGCCTTTCTCTGTCCGTCTGTTGCCTCATACTCCTGTGCCTCGCGGATTGCCTGCTCAATCTCAGAATCAGACAAATTTGAGCTTGCGGTAATCGTAATCTCCTGATGCTTTCCTGTGCCCAGGTCCTTTGCAGAAACCTGCACAATGCCGTTTGCATCTATATCAAACGTCACCTCTATCTGCGGCACACCTGCCGGAGCCGGCTTGATGCCCTTTAGCCTGAAGTTTCCAATCAGCTTATTGTCCCTTGCAAACTGCCTCTCACCCTGCAGTACCTTTATATCCACAGAGGTCTGGAAGCTTCCTGCAGTTGTAAAAATCTGGCTGTATCTCGTAGGAATAGTCGTATTTCTGTCAATAATTTTGGTTGAGACACCACCAACTGTCTCAATTCCGAGTGAAAGCGGTGTGACATCCATCAGTATAATCTCTGCCGCACTGCTGCCTGCGACAATTGCTCCACCGAGCTTGCCGCCCTGTACTGCTGCACCGAGTGCCACGCACTCGTCAGGATTTAGGTTGTGTGAAGGCTCTTTTCCTGTAATTCTTCTGACCTCCTCAACAACAGCCGGCACACGTGTCGAGCCTCCTACCAACAGCACCATTCCAAGCTCTGCTGCGGAAATACCCGCATCTGAAAGTGCCTGATTGACAGGAATAGCAGTTCTCTCCACCAGATCCTTTGTTATCTCATTAAACTCAGCCCTTGTGAGGTTCATCTCCATGTGGACCGGCTGTCCCTTTACAGTGGTGATAAATGGCAGGTTGATAGTGGTTGAGGATGATGATGAAAGCACCTTTTTTGCCTTCTCAGCCTCCTCCCTGACACGCTGCATAGCAGTATTATCCTTTCTCAGATCCACATTCTGCTGTCTGTAAAACTCTGTAACAAGATAATTGGTGATTCTCTCATCAAAATCATCTCCACCAAGATGATTATCACCGGCTGTTGCAAGCACCTCTATCAGATTGTCCCCTATTTCGATAACAGACACATCGAAGGTTCCTCCTCCGAGGTCGTAGACAAGAATTTTCTGCTGCTGTCCGTGGTCCAGTCCGTATGCGAGTGCCGCAGAGGTTGGCTCATTTATGATTCGAAGCACATTAAGCCCAGCAATCCTTCCTGCATCCTTAGTTGCCTGCCTCTGCGCATCCGAAAAATATGCAGGAACTGTGATTACGGCGTCTGTCACTGCCTCACCAATATAGTCCTCTGCATCCTTTTTCAGCTTTCTGAGAATCATAGAAGAAATCTCAGGAGCTGAATACAGCTTTCCGTCCACTTTTGCTCTGAAATCGCTTCCCATCTGTCTCTTTATTGAGAAAAATGTCCTGTCCACATTGACTGCTGCCTGCCTCTTTGCAGCCTCTCCAACCAGTCGCTCTCCATTCTTTGTAAAAGCCACTACAGACGGAGTTGTTCTCTGACCCTCGCTGTTAGTTATGACTACCGGCTGATTGTTCTCCAATACTGCCACACAGCTGTTTGTTGTTCCTAAATCTATACCTATAACCTTGCCCATTTTATGCCTCACTGTTTTTTTATTTAAGTCTCATAAATAATTGATTTTTTTGACTTACTATTTCATCCTAATACTACTTTAAGCTTGGAAAATTCACTCGTCAAGGCATGAGGCTGTTATTTCAGAGAATGTTTATACTTTTAATTTTTATATCACAACATAACAACAAAGGCACCGCCGAAGCAGTGCCTTTGTTGATTAGTTTATAGGTTGGATTAAATGATAATTGAGGATTGCTTATTCACTTACTTTCTTTTTGAGTAATCCGAGTAATCCACATGCAATGAAAGATCCAATTACTAATGCAACAAGATACATTAACGGATTTCCGATTGTAGGAACTACGAAGATTCCTCCGTGAGGTGCCATGAGTGTACATCCAAATGCCATTGAAAGTCCACCTGCCACTGCTGAACCGACTACACATGCCGGAAGGACATGAAGCGGATCAGATGCTGCGAATGGGATTGCACCCTCTGTGATAAATGATAATCCCATGATAAAGTTTGTAGGTCCTGCCTTTCTCTCCTCTGCTGTGAACTTGTTCTTGAAGAAGATTGTTGCAAGAGCGATTGCGATTGGTGGAACCATACCGCCAATCATAACTGCTGCCATGATATTGTAGTTTCCGGCAGCGATTGAAGCTGTACCAAATACATAAGCGGCTTTGTTTACAGGGCCACCCATATCTACTGACATCATTCCTCCGAGAAGTACTCCGAGCACTACTGCGCTTGCACCGTTAAGTCCATTAAGACCATTGTTGATAGCTGTATTTAAAGCTCCGATTGGAGGCTCAACTACAAACTGCATTATAACGCCTACCAGGAATATACCAAGCAGCGGATAAAGCAGAACCGGCTTCATACCATCAAGACTCTCCGGAAGTTTAGAAAATACCTTCTTTAAGAGAAGCACAATATATCCTGCAACGAAACCTGCTACAAGTGCTCCAAGGAAGCCTGATGTACCGTTTGCTGCGATTGAACCGCCTACAAAACCAACTGCAAGACCCGGACGGTCAGCAATACTCATAGCGATAAAGCCTGCAAGAATTGGAAGCATAAATCCAAATGCTGTTCCACCGATTCCCTTAAACATTGCTGCGGCCTGTGTAATAGTACCGAAATTTGCTCTCTGGTCAGCCGGCAGTGAATTAAGGTCAACACTGAATCCATCGATAAGGAATGCGATTGCGATAAGAATACCACCACCAACTACGAATGGAAGCATATGTGAAACACCATTCATCAGATGCTTGTAAATCTGATGTCCAATGCTCTCTTTTCCACCAACTGATGAATGTGAAGCCTCTTTTTTACCTGATGCCTTAAATACAGGAGCATCACCAGCAGCAATTCTCTTTATGAGCTCTTCTGCCTTATTGATTCCGTCAGAAACCTGACACTCAATAACCTTCTTTCCGTCAAAGCGGTCTGTAGGTACATTTGTATCACAGGCAACTATAACACCTGCAGCCTTTGCGATTTCATCATCTGTGAGCACATTTTTGGCTCCGCCTGAGCCTCTTGTCTCAACCTTTACCTGATATCCAAGCTCCTTGGCTTTTTTCTCGATAGCCTCAGCAGCCATATAAGTATGGGCAATTCCTGTAGGACAGGCTGTAACTGCAACGATAAATACATCGTCCTTCTTCACCTCAACAGGCTCTTTAGCCTTTGCCTCTTTGGCAGCCTCTTTCTCATCCTTTGCTTTTTCAGCGCTATCGATGATATTTAAAAACTCATCAACTGAACCGGCATTGATAAGAGAATTTGTAAACTGCTCGTCCATCAGCATAACAGAGAGCTTGCTAAGCACCTGAAGATGCACATTATCCTCTGTGTTTGGTGCAGCTATAAGGAAAATAATCTTTGCAGGTGTACCATCGAGTGATTCAAAGTCAACCCCATCCTTTACAACCATTGCCGCAAGACCTGCTTTAGTAACAGCATCAGACTTACAATGAGGAATTGCTATACCCATTCCAATTCCTGTTGTGCCTTCCTCCTCTCTTGCAAAAACACCCTTGCGATACTTCTCCACATCGGCTATTTTGCCACTTTTTGCCATCAAATCAATACACTGATTCAATGCTTCGGTTTTTCCGGCAGGCGTACCATTTAAATTGATACTCTCAGCTGCCAATAAATCCCTGATTGTCATACATCATTCCTCCTAATAGAATGTATTAATTTAATTATTTATATCAACCTTTTTGATACCGTTGTTTAATTGGAAGCACTCTCCCATTTATCAATAAGCGCTTCAACCTCAGGCTTTGTAGCAAGCTCCTCAGAAAATGCACTTGCACTTCCTGTACATACTCCATAAATAAATGCCTGCTTATAATCATTTGATTTAAGGTATCCGTAAACAAATCCGGCTACCATCGAATCACCTGCGCCTACAGAGTTTTTGAGCTTTCCTTTAGGAGCCTGTGCCTTAAATTCCTGTCCATCCTCGGTCACAAGCACTGCTCCGTCACCTGCCATAGAAACAAGCACGTTTCTTGCGCCCTGCTCCTGAAGCTTCTTTGCATACTTTATCACATCGTCCTTGTCTGTAATCTCAACCCCGAATATCTCACCGAGCTCATGATTGTTTGGCTTGATAAGGAATGGCTTATACGCAAGCACATTTGTGAGCAGATTTCTCGTCGCATCAACCACGATATTTATTCCGCGGCCCTCAAGATGCTTCATAATATCCATATACATTGATGAAGGCATTACATCAGGAATACTTCCTGCTAGCACAAGCACATCAGACTCCTTTAAGCAGTCTAGCTTCTCATAAAGCTTTTTAATGTTATCCTCAGTGATTACCGGTCCCTGACCATTAATCTCGGATTCCTCATTTGAGCGAAGCTTCACATTGATACGTGAAATACCATCCTCCACCTCTATAAAATCAGTATCAACACCTTTTTTTGCTAGAAGTCTTTTAATTTCATTTCCTGTAAAACCCGCTGTAAAACCAAGTGAAGTATTGCTCATTCCAAGATTCTTAAGAACCATGGAAACATTGATGCCCTTACCACCTGCAAAAATCTTCTCTCTGGTTGTTCTATTGACTACTCCTGTCTTAAAATCTGTTACATCAACAATATAATCTAATGATGGATTAAAGGTAACTGTGTAAATCATGTTAGACCTCCTTAATATTTTTGTATTTCTTATAGTTGTCATTGTTTAGTGCATTTGTAACAATTACAGCATCCTCAAAATCAGCAAACTTGATACTTGATACCTGTGAAAACTTACTGTCATCCGCAAGAATGTATTTCTCCTTGCTATTCTCCATGGATTTCTTTTTAACCATGGCCTCCTTTATCTCCGGAGTTGTAAATCCATTCTTCACAGTAATTCCGTTGGTCCCCCAGAAGCCCTTCGTAAAATTATATTTATCGAGCGTCACAACGGCCTCATCTCCGACAATAGCCTCAGTAGTAGACTTGAACTCGCCACCCAGAATATATACTGTATATCCCCTATCGGAAATTCTCTTGGCATTAGTCAGAGAGTTTGTAACAAAAACCACATTCTTTGCAGTAATATAATCAATCATGACTGCTGTTGTAGTACCGGCATCTATATAAACAAAATCATTATCCACAATAAGTGATGCCGCATATCTGGCAATCTGTTCCTTTTCGCTGCGATTCTGCTTAAGCCTGTTGATAACCTTCTCATCCTGAGTATGGATATTCGTATTATTGGCAATCGCACCACCATGTACCTTGGTGAGATACCCCTTCTTGTCCATTGCAACCAGATCACGTCTGATTGTTGACTCGGATGTATCAAGCTCATCCATAAGCTGCTGAACAGTCACACTTCCCATCGAATCTAATATATCGAGTATTTTTTTGCATCTATCTTCCGCCAGCATCTAATCACCCCAGTTTATCAAATTATTCAGAGACTTATTTTATAAGCCATTTATTTAATGCTTATTTTCAAATTACTGTATTAAACATTTCAACATTCATTTAACTTGTAGTATAATTATATTTTCATAATCCGTCATTGTCAATCATAATCCGTCATTTATATTCACAAATAATCACACTAAAAATTGTTGAAAATATATAAAGTAAGTTTTAAAATTGTGCACTATATGCAAATACAACATTGATTTTAGTGCAGAATATAACATATATATCATTAATACTTGCCTAATTACTAATTTTAGTATCTTTTCTATTACTAATTTATAATCTAAAATATAGTTCAAATTAACTAATTTTAATTTAGTCACTATCAAATTTGACTGTTTTTGACTGTTTTGAATCTAAATGCATTGTAATTCATAATTCATCATGCTAGAATATGTTCATTATGGTACATATTTTATGATTAAAGGGTCAAAAGGTATCATCAATGAGTTTATATTTTGTTATTTCACACCATTTTAAATAATTTATGTACCATCACAGCTACAATACTTTAAGTTAAAAAGGAGGATTTCACATGAAACAGCTTAATTGGGCAACACTCGGCTGCGGTGTAATAGCTAATGAGCTCGCGCATGCTCTCTCCAAGGAAGGACGCACTCTTTATTCAGTTGCCAACAGAACTCATGAAAAGGCCGTAGCTTTTGCACAAAAATATGGCATTTCAAAGGTATATGACAACATTGATGACGTCTTTTATGATCCTGATGTGGATATCATTTACATCTCCACTCCACACAATACTCACATCAATTATCTAAGAAAAGCCCTTTCTAATGGAAAGCATGTACTCTGTGAGAAATCTATTACTTTAAATATCGCAGAGCTCGATGAAGCCGTCTCACTGGCCAAAGAAAATAACGTTATTCTTGCTGAAGCCATGACTATATATCATATGCCTGTTTATAAAAAGCTAAACGAAATAATTGCAAGTGGACAACTCGGCAGGCTAAATTTAATTCAGGTCAATTTTGGAAGCTACAAGGATTACAATATGACAAACCGATTTTTCAGTCGTAAGCTTGCTGGAGGAGCATTGCTTGATATTGGAGTTTACTCACTTTCTCTTATCCGCTGGTTCTTCAAGGAAACACCAACACAAGTATCGTCACAGGTTAAATATGCACCAACCGGTGTTGATGAACAGGCAGGTATTCTGCTTATGAATGATGCAGTGGAAATGGCAACTGTCACATTATCTCTACATTCCAAGCAGCCAAAACGTGCTACGCTCTCTTTTGACAAGGCATATGTGGAAATCTTTGAGTATCCAAGAGGAATGCAGGCAACTATTACATATACAGAGGATGGTCATAAAGAAGTAATTGATGCCGGTGATACATCAGATGCACTGTATTACGAAGTACGTGATATGGAAAAAGCTGTAAGCTCAGCATCATCAGATGAAATAGAAACCCTCATGCACTGTCAATATACATATGATGTAATGAAAATTATGTCAGATATAAGAGCTGAATGGGGTATGAAATATCCTGAAGAGGAATAATAATACTACTACAACTATTCAAAAAAGGATAAGAGTTGTTAAAAAAGAGAAATATAATTCTGTTTATCAGGCTTATATTTCTCTTTATTAATTTAGTGTAACATCCTGAAAAATAATTTAGAAAATTAAAAAATAATGAAATGTGTACAACATATATTACGAATATTACATAAATTCACAATATATTTTATTTGCAAATTATATAAAAGAAAGACCACATCATAAACTGATGTAGTCCTTTTGAGAGAGGTGACAGCCGGATTTGAACCGGCGATGACGGTGTTGCAGACCGGGGCCTTACCACTTGGCTATGTCACCATATATTATACTAAAAAACTCCCCGAGTAGGGCTCGAACCTACAACAACTCGGTTAACAGCCGAGTGCT
>ENA-OUQI01001087-OUQI01001087.1-human-gut-metagenome-genome-assembly--contig:-NODE-1087-length-18199-cov-6.104332_pt1 | contig 18199 bp, 21 predicted proteins | sample MGYA00237953_ERZ548840 | MGnify/ENA primary metagenome ERZ548840 (study PRJEB26490, sample SAMN05194690) | human gut metagenome | biome: terrestrial biome; feature: human-associated habitat; material... | reverse complement strand
GATTTCGGAGCAGATTTCATCTTAAGCAGAAGGATATTGATTATATTCATGAAAAAGGACTGGATACGATCCGGAAACACGCAGAGGATTTCATTGCAAAACGGGAAGCACCTGCATATATCCCAAATGACGGAAAGCAAACACCTATGCGTGGTCACCCTGTGTTCATCGCACAGCATGCAACTGCGACCTGCTGCCGGGAATGCATCCGCAAATGGCACAAGATACAGCCCGGCCGGGAATTAAGTCAGGTGCAACAGGAGTATCTTGTCGATGTGATCATGACATGGATCGAGAAGGAATTGGAAAACGCACGATAAAGGGAGGGTTCAATTTTATGAAAAGAAAAAGAATTTCATTCCTGGCAATGCTGATACTAGCAGTCATACTGCTGATGCCGGCATCCATTCAGGCAGCTACTAAGCCGGGAGCAGTAAAGCTTACAAAAATCACTGCAGTTGATTACAACAAGATCAGCATTAAGTGGAAGAAAGCATCTGGGGCAACAAACTATATAGTATATTACAAAAAAGCTGGAAACAGTAAATGGATTAAGTTAAAAACACTTGGTAATACCAAATCTAGCTACACCCATACATCTTCCAGCAAATACCCGATTGTTGTCGGTCAGAAATATCAATACACTGTTAAAGCCTACGATAAGAATACGAAAAAATATGGAAGCTACAATACAAAAGGATTGACTGTAACTGCATCATTAAAGATGGTGACCGGAATTGAAGCTAAAATCGAAGGAACAACAGTCAAACTTACATGGAACAAAATAAGCGGGGCAGACAAATATGCTATCTATGCCAAAATTAAAGCAAGCGACAAATGGAGTAAGATTATTACAGTCAAAGATACCTCATCTTTCATTGACGTAAATCCATGCGTAGATTGCACCAACTATTACTCTGTAAGAGGTTATTCCAGCAGCACCAAGGCATATGGAGTTATGAACAAAACAGGAGTAAGCATTTACGTAAAAGACAGTGACGAAGTTAAGCCAACAATAACACCAGAGCCAACAGATACTCCTGACCCGGATGATGAAGTCGACCATTCTACCCCAGAACAGAAGGCGCAGGAAGTATTCAACCTTGTAAACGTAGAACGAATGAAAGCGGGATTACAGCCATATAAGTATGATTTAAGACTTGAGAAGGCCGCGATGGTAAGGGCTAAAGAGATTGCGGTTAAGTTTTCGCATAGACGGCCAGATGGGACTTCCTTTGACACCGCTATTTCACAGGCAGGAGCAGGATGTCCGTCAGGAGAAAATATCGGAATGGGGACAACAAATGCATCAGAAGTTATGAAAGCCTGGATGGATAGTCTTGGTCATAAAATTGCAATCTTATCAAAAAGTAATACACATATTGGAGTTGGTTATTATGAAGGCCATTGGGTTCAAACATTCTCTAACGGGCCTGATAAAAAATGTACGTTCACTATTGATGCAAATGGTGGAAAATTTAATGATGGTTCATCAATAAAATCATATCAATTTCCTCTTGAACAAGCGCATGTTAGTATTTATGATGTATTTCCAACGCCTATTCGTGAAGGATACAAATTTGATGGATGGCTTCTTTATAATAAAAAGTATCATTATCTAACAGCTTATGGAGATGAAACTTTTACCGCAACTTGGGTTCCCAATAATTAATATACCACAGTCAAAAGGAGATTTTGATTACCATGAAGAGAAAAAGGTTTTCCAAATTACTATTCTTAATGCTGACTATCATGATTACTGTTACGTTTTACCAGCCAGCCCAGGCCGCTTCCGGTAAATACACCGGGACCTACACAAAAACATGGTCTGTTTCAAGCAATATGACGGTCACCATCAGGCCAAGCTATTCCGTCATTGTAAATAAGGTTACCAGTACCAAAGTCAGGCTTCAGCTTGAAAAACTGGGAGTCAATGGTTCGCCTATCTATGCGACTGCTCCCATTACAGCGAAGCGTAAAGGAAACACAGTTTCTTTTACGTGGAAAGATACATGGGGAAATTCCGGTACTGGAACATTAAAATTGTACAAAGGATACGTCAAATTAAAAGTAAAGCAGACGTATACCGCCAGGTGGAATCGGAGCACTCTGGATACAAGCGGAAAATATATGAAAATCTACCGTAAGAGTGGTAATACAAAAATGGACAATATAGATTTATAAAAGCAGGGCAGAAACAGTTTTAATGCTGTTTCTGCCCATTTGTTTGGTTAATAAATTTTTGTCATTTTACTTTAATATAGTATACCTGAACCAGCAGCTTGCAGCAATCCTACTCTCGGTATTCTGTGCCCCGAATCTGCAGGATATCCCCAAACGCGATCTCTATAGGAATTTCTTTCTCCAAAGCCCCAGCCTCCGCGGCCTGCAGATAAACTACCTGCTCAATGGGATCAATGCACGTAACTACACCATCAATATCCTCGTAAAACCCGTCCTTAAAATATCGAATGGCAACCCGCATTCCCTTTGTTACTTTCTGTAACTGTTCCGACAGCTTTTCCTGCTCTCCCTCAGATAACTCTACCCTGCTGCCTTTCAGATGATCCCGGCCTTCAGACTGAATCTCTTCTTCGTAACCGCGGAGGGCCGCAAAAGGAGAGAATATCTTTGCCCTGTTGTTGATGTCCATCTTTGTATGCCCCGGAGGAAGCTTTGGACGGGATGAGTATAAGATGTCTCTGTATTTTTTCTGGACTGCTTTGCCTTCCACAGTATTTTTGTAATCCATGACCTTACCTTTCAAATTTTGATTCTTATTTATTTTGCTTTGTGTCCGCCAATCTGCTCATTGCGTTCCCTCATAGTAGCCCCATCTAAATAGTTGGTCCCGCGCAGGACTGCATTTTTTCCGAACTTTTTCTTGATCCCCAGCATCGCTTCCTGAAGCTGTTTTTCTTTCTCTAATTTCTTCGTGTCTGTAAAAAGGTCGACTTGGAAGAAGCCCTCATCCTGCGTCACCCGGTTTGCAGATAAGGTGATCCTGCGGATAGTGAGGTTTCGGTATGTGATCCGGTCAAACAGTGCTGTGACAGAAGAGATCAGGATACTGCCAAGGTTTGTGGGATTGTCCAACTTTACAGAACCATGTGCCCCTTTGGGAACAGTCCTGCCGTAGTGGTCAATGTGTACCGGCCCTTTATAGATACCTTTGTCACAGTTTTCCCTGTCGTATCCCACATCCAGCGTTAAGCTGTCTGTTACCAGATGTTTGTCCGTAAGCTGGAGTACCAGGCTGTCCGTCATCTCCATAACGATGATCCGGGCTTTGCTGTACTCATAAGGGCAGGAGAGTACCTGGCCTTCCGATATGCTGTTCAGGGATGGCTTATAGTTTTTTATCTCTCTGATCCCGCACGGCTCCAGTCCCCATGCATGGTCGATAAGGATCTCTGCATCAATCCCAAATACCTGGTAGAGATAATCCTGGGAATGTGTGCTGTACTGTGCCAGCTCACCCATAGTATGGATCCCTATTTTATTTAGTTTCCTTACCGTTCCCGGGCCGGTCTGCCAGAAGTCTGTGAGAGGCTTATGATCCCAGAGCAGATAACGGAAAGAGTCCTCGTCAAGCTCTGCGATACGCACCCCGTCCCGGTCCGGCTCCGTATGTTTTGCCACGATGTCCATTGCCAGCTTTGCCAGATACAGGTTTGTACCAATCCCGGCAGTAGCAGTGATCCCGGTCGCATACAAGATTTCCCGGATCATGGTCTTTGCAAGGTCATGTGCGGTCATCTTATAATGGGAGAGATAGGAAGTCACATCGATAAACACCTCATCAATACTGTATACCACGATATCCTCCGCAGCCACAAACTTCAGGTAGATCCCATAGATCTGGCGGGACAGTTTCTCATAATACTGCATCCGCGGAGGGGCGACCAGATAGCCTACTTTTAATGACGGATCTGCTGCAATAGCAAGGGAATCATAGGAAGTGGAAGATAAGTTGGGCTTTCCGTCCTTTATCAACGCTTTCTTTAATCTTACCGCATTGTTCAGCCTTTCCACATTGACTTCCCGTACTTTCTGTACAACCTCAAACAGCCTGGCTCTTCCCGGGATCCCGTATGCTTTCAGGGATGGGGAGACTGCCAGGCAGATGGTTTTCTCCGTTCTGCTGGAATCTGCCACGACCAGGTTTGTGGTCAAAGGGTCAAGATGTCTGGCAGCACATTCCGCGGAGGCATAATAACTTTTCAGATCGATCGCAAGGTATGTCCTCAAATTGCTTCCCTCCTTATGCTGTCTCTACAAACCAGCGGCCGATCCTTCCGGCAAACCGCGGATCGATACGCTCAAAAAACAGATGCTTTTCCTGGCCATTGATCAGGACTGTGAAGCAGTCTCCGCGGAAATCCGCAGTTCCGGCCGGGCTGTAATCCCGCACCTGTTCAATTGGAAAAGTGCGTCCGTCCGACCAGGTAATGGAAGTGGGCTGCATATATCCGGTAGAGTCAAACTCGGAAGTCACCTTAACGTATACTTTTTCACTATTTTTCTTCATTCGTATCCACTCCTCAATAAATCAGCTTAATACCCGACCTACAATGAACAGATCATCGCCAGGCTTTACATGAACATCACAGTCTGCCAGATCCCGGTTAAGGGAAAACAGGGTAACGGAAGGGTAGGTATCTTTTTGTATTGTTTCCTGATACTGCTTGATATATGCGTTTCCGTTATGTACAAACACGCCGATCTCCCCCGGGTACAGTTCCTTACACTGTTCCACGAACACGATCTGGCCGGATACATACCGCGGAAGCATGCTGTCTCCGGAAACGCGGATACCGAAGTCAGTGCCTTCCGGGACATTGTTTGGGTTAAAGTCGATCATTTCATAGTCCTCTCCGTTCAAGAATGATCCGCTTCCGGCTGCGGCGGGTGTCAGAAACACCTTTACCGGAACTGTAGCTGGTATGCTGCGGCGGGTATGTGGTGCATATTTTCCGGAAGCGATCAGCATTTCCTTAAACATCTGCAACAGATTCAGTCCTTTCTGGCTCAGCTCCGGAGTGTAGTCCTGTGGTTCTGGGCTGCATCCGGTAAAATACTCCAGCATATCATTGATCCCGAAAATATGGCTCAGAGCCAGAAGCTGGTATGGATTGGGAAGTGCATCCCCCTTTTCCCATTTACTGATAGAAGCAGGAGAGATAGAAATATTATAAGATGCCAGTTTCCCTGCCAGTTCCTTCTGGATCATTCCGGAAGAAACACGTGATTCTGCAATTTTCTTTCCCAGAACATTCTGTTTTTTTAACTCTGCGGCATCAAATGCTGCTGTAATAGTATGTATTTTTGAGGTCAATCTTATTTTCCCCTTTCCAATTGTTTATACTGGCTCCGTGGAGAGTTTTCATTTATGGCATAAATGGCTTATATTGTTTGACATTATTATAATTCTCATATTTTTCGCTGTCAATGTTATTATCGAATATTGCGATTGTTTTTTAAGATTATTGTCAAACAATACCAAATAATATAGCCGTTTTTACAAATTCAGCCAACAATATGTATTGTTATTTGTAATTCGCAAGTGTATAATTAAAAATATCAAAACACAACAAGGAATCATTGATATGACAGAAGATAGAATGGACTCATTTATTGATACGTTAAAATGGTTCGAAATCTGTAGGAGATAGTGCCCAGATATTAAGAGGGGGCTCCCATTATTGAAACAATCAAAAGATTTCGTTAACTCTAATGGAAATACGAGCTAATAAATAAGTATAAATTCTTAAGCTCGTTTCATATGAATAAAGGCTGATATACAATATAGTACTTACGCGAGACCCATTCTTTCGTAAGTGTTGCAAATATTTGTTAGGAAGTCATAGGTTTGGAGGTGAAAAGGTTGAATGACAATGAAAAATATCAGAGAGAAGCAATGCGTAAATATATTCAGAAATTGAAAAATCAAGAAACAAAAATCGTGTCAACGCCACAAACAGAATTAGATAAAGAATTAAAAATAAAGGTTGCAGGAACTAAGAAACAACGAAACAAAGAGAGAAACAAAGCACTTATTGCGGCAAAGGGTAGAACTAAAAGAGAACGTATGCGGGAGAGGGAAAAACGAAACCAAGTAAATTCTTTGGACTCGAAAAAAAAGAAGCCTCACTGGACTTGTTCTCAATGTGGCATGAATCCTGCATGGTTGGATTATTCAGTTTGTTATCAATGTTATGTTAAAAACGGAAGGCTCTATTAAGGTCAAATTTTATAATTCTTCGATGGCGCGAGTATGAGTAATGAATAAGTTTAATAATAGAAAAAAGTAATTACGACAAAAATATGCTATAAAAATTTTACGAAGAAGATTAAGTGCCATGAATAATAAGAGAAATTTAAAAAGGACTTATATTCTTTCTACTATAGGTACTATTGCATTAATTGCCAACCCATTTCAATGTTTTGCAAATAATGAAATCATTCGTGTAGTATCAACTTATGATCCTTTCCGAACTATTGAAGTGGTTCCATATGATGATTCCGATTTTGGTGCATATGATCCATATGGTCATGATGATTCTAATTCAGAAGACTCTGTTTCGACTTATTATGATGAAGGCGAATCTTATGCAGACACAAATGAAGAAGATATATGTAAAGATGGCTTCAGGTTACGTATTGGATTCCATAGATGTCAGCTATTCCAAAAATGGCAAATATACCAATAAGAAAATCAAAAATGGTTCCTCTGTTAACCTGACTTCCAGCATGCAGGTTTCAGTCTCCTACTACACGAAAAAGAAACCTGTTAACTATAAGGCACCTTCAAAATGGGGCGCAATTGTTAAATCTCCATTGCATAATTACAACTCGCTGATATTCCAATAATATCCACCAGACATTGCCAAAACAGAAGATCTGTAGTATCCTGTTTCCATAAGCTGCCCGTTTCTTCCAACTGCGGAACCGGACAACTGCAAATATAAGGAGGCTACTATTATGAGAAAAACAACAACCGCAGAAAAGACATCTACTGTGAAGACATCCGAGGCTCCTGCAAAAGAAACAGTAACAAAAGATGAGGTTACGGGAACCAAAAAAGAAACTGTCGAAAAACTGGTCAAAAAGCCAATCGGAAGACCGAGAAAGAAGGCTGTGGATACCGAACAGAAAAAGGCACCTAAGACGACTGCTACAAAGAAAACGACCCAAAAGACTGTTACAGAAGAAAAGCCGGCTGAAAAGATTGAAGAAGCTTCAACAGAAGTTGTCGAGAAAAAGGTACGAAGAACTGCTAAGAAAGAAGCGGAGGTATATATTCAGTATCTCGGAAAGGAATTTAGCGCAAAAAACGTATTAGAAAATATCAAGAATCTCTGGACTGGCGAAATGGGACGAAAAGAGAAAGACTTCAAAGATGTTAAGGTCTACATTAAGCCGGAAGAGAACAAGGCGTATTTTGTAGTCAACGGTAATGAGACGGGGTACATCTGGCTCTAATATATAGAAGAATAGGAAGACGCTGAATACAATGGACAAAAAGGTTATGGAATTTGCCAACGCTGTTTCAGCTGGAATTAAAGAAAAAGTTCCCTGCGAATTGGAGATTCAGGATACGTCGTTTATAAAACCAGGAGTCTTTGCTCTGATCGTACGTTTACCGGATGACCAGGAAGCTGTCGTAAATTTATCACTGCTGTATGAATTTTATCAGGCAGGTAAAGTAACACTTCCCAAAGCTATTACCTTAGCTATTAAAGAGATAAACGTTTATCTGGGAGAACTTTCAATGGAGCAATATCGTTCCCTGCTTTTCATGTGTATCCGCTCATGATTTCTGCAATATAGAAGAATATTATAATTACATAAATGAAAGAAGATGAAGATCATGAAAAAGAATCGTCTGATATATTCATTTCTTTTAACTTTTCTTGCTGTTTTAATGCTCCTTACTATGTCTGTATCAACGCAGGCTGCAGGAGTAAAAACTCCTGGTAAGGTGACTATCACTCGTGTTAGATTAGCAGGAAGCAGCAAAGTAACTGTTTGTTGGAAAAAGGCAAAAAATGCTACAAACTACAGGATTTATTATAAGCAGGCTGGTGCCAGATCCTGGAAAGGAATTGCAACTGTGGGAGCAGGAAGAACTAGTTATACGCACAATTCCAGTAGTAAGAATCCACTTGTAAGCGGAGGTAAATATATTTACACAGTGAGAGCTTATAATCGGTCTTCTAAAAAATGGGGTTCTTATGATAAAAACGGAATTGTAATCAATATATCAGTCTCTCCGACTCCAACACCGACTCCTCCAGAAGATATAGTAACAGTCCAGGGTATTACCTTTGATATGAAGTATTTTCCTAAAACAGCATCGGTGGAAGACAGAATGGAGTGTCTTTCTGTAATACCCAAATCTACGATCAAGCCAACCGACATTACATATAAGATTGCTGATGGAAAAGCACAGCAGCTTTGTTCCTCCGAAACCCCAAACCTGCATTTGAGTTCTGGGACGGAATACGAATCTGATTACTATGTATCAGATTGGAAACATATGATTGCATATATAAGAACATCTTATGAACCTGGAATGTATTTTGAGCATAGAGTAGAGATATATAATCAGCTGCAAACTGGTACTTTTCCAGTCAGTGTCTACTACAAAAACACGCTGCTTCGAACCTGTCAGGTATCGGTAGCCACCATAAATAAAAATGCTGTAAAAGAAAGACAATGGATCAATGAGGTCGAGCAGAATGCATGGACAGACAATATGTCTGTAATGGAAAAATTAAAAGCGATTGAACAATATATCTACGATAATTATACCTACGCAACAGACGGCGTTAAGTGCAATGCTGGAGCTAGAGCGCTTCTGTATGCTGCCAGAGATCTTGGACTTACTGCAAGATACCGTTTCGTAGGATTACAGTATGACTACGAGAAAGGCTACGGTGATGTTTACTATCATTTTGGTTCTGCGTATTGCTTTGGCCATGTATGTACAATTATCACAATTGATGGAAAAGAATATATCATGGAAACCCAGGGACATGAGGGTTAAAGACTGTATGACAAGAAACTCAGATGAAGATAATTCATCTGGGTTTTTTATAACTTTCGTACCAAAATCATTTTGCGTTTTTTGACTGTATGATAATTTCATCCAAACATGAGACAGGTTCGGAAAATTATGATAAAATTATAAAAACAAAATACCTGGACCTCAATGACTTTGAGTCAGAATGTTTGTAAAAACGAACAGAGAGGAATATATCATGAAAGTGAAAATCGAAAACAGATTTCTGAAAGAAGTAGAGTTAATCAGGCGTACTGCACAGGACAAAAAGATGTTCTGGCTTATCTCTCCGCAGAACTATGGCAGCCTGTTCTGTATTTCCCTGACAGAAAGTAAGCATATGGGGGAAGATGAATTTCTTTTCAGTTTTAATGAAAACGAAAGAGAGATCAAAAACAGACAGATTGGATTTAAGGAAGAACTTGCCGAAAAATATCTCCATGAAGTATATCCGGATTACACCGGAGAAGAAGAGGATGAATACGAGGGAGAAGAAAAGTTTCCGATTCCTGAAAATATGAATCAGGATTTTTTCGAGTCCGCGGAATACGAATACTATGTAGAAACTGCAAAGGCATTGATCAAACGGATTCAGGAATATCTGAATAAACCTGAGAATGAAAAAATCTATATAACCGATAAACAGAACCATCTGCTCGTTTCCTATGACGACAAAACAAAAACTGCAGATGACTCCGAATGGGGAAAGGAATATATTCGTACCCTCCGGCACTTCGAAATCCTTAAGGCAAAACTAAATGTATCCAGAGAGCATGCCATCGACACCTTTGATCGGCTGACAGAAAGCGACACGAGGATTCTGGATAAACTGTACCATACTCATGAGCTCAATCGGATCGTATGTCTGGGAATGTATTATGTTCTTATTGAGGATCGTTTCGATTATTTTGTAAAACCGGATGGCACATTAAAAGAAAATGTGGTATTTGAGAAGTACGGAACAGAGGATCATCTGATGGTCAGACGCGAAGAGGACGGAGTTATCTATAATCGCGGGATTGCATGGGATGACAAACACGCCTACAAGATCCTCGAATATGAAGAAAAGAGAGTAATCTGCTAAGAAAATATTCTGAGTGGTAAACAAATGACATCGTGGAAGAATTAAAGGAACAGATTCTGGACAGAGTGGCCGAACTAAAAAATTAATAGACACAAAAAGAGAACCCTGTTCAGGTTCTCTTTTTTTAACTTACTTATGTCTTACCAAACTGTCTGTTCCACTATATCCAGATGTACTGTATGGATTTCCGTTTCCCATTGCTACCAGTGTGGACTTGTCTTTTAAATAAAGTCTCCATCCACCATAGCATCCTTTTCCCAAGTATATTCTGTAATAATACCCATAGCTGGTCTTTGTTACTTTATCAATCTTGTAGCGGTACAATACTTTTTTTGAACCAGGAGCGTAAAGCTTAACTGTTTTTTCCAGAAAAAACTGTTTTATTATGATAAGGAACGCCTCCTTGCGTATACCAGGTTCCCTTGATAAACTTCAGGGCTTTCTTTTCTGCTGCACTGTTTTTCTTCAGCGCCCCGTCCATTCTGTTAAACTGAGTAGAATCAGTCATTGTCTGGGTTGCCGCATATACAGATGCTGATCCGGCAAAAACAGGAACGCTTAATGCCATGCACAATGCAGTTACAACTGCAATCAGTTTACTTTTCCATTTATTCATAATCCATTCTCCTCGTGATATTCATTAACAATTCAGTGATTACTTCACTCTTATATGGAATTCATAATTAAAAGGTGACATTTTAGGATTTTCCATATTTTTGATATTGAAATATGCAGGAGTCTTAACCGGATGGTAGTACACGTAGATAAACATTAAGTCTTTTAAGGCTACCTTAGCCCCATTTTTAATCTTCCTGCTTTCATCATTCTCTCCGCCATGCCAGTAATAAGCAACGATCTTATCAATCTTATAACCGGCAGCAGGTGCAACCTGGATTTTTGCAGTCTTACCTTTTATCTGTGCTTCAGTTCCCCAGTATCCTGCAAAATCAGAAGCATACTCTTTATTTCCGATCTTAAAACTTTTGAATACCTGGTCAAATCTTTTAAAAGTGATCCTGGATGAAAGCTTGTAGGTTTTTCCATTCTGTTTAACTTTAAAACTGATGGTCGTCTGCTCTCCATCCTTGATGCGACGACCGGGATCTTTTTTGTCGATCAATATGGCATTGTAACAGAGCCTGCCTAACTGTGCCTTTATATTTTTGTTGGAGGATCTTATCCCTGTCACTTTGGCAGAGCGGGATAAGTTCCCGATGTAGAGACTCTCCATGGTAACCGTACCACTTGCGTTATACTGGTAATGCAGGGTTGTTGCTTTCTGACATACCGGCTTCGGTCACTACCGGAATTGACGTTGCTATGAGCAGGAATGCCAGCAAGCTACATAATACAAAACGTAATTTTTTCACCTTCTTTTCCTCCTTTTTTTATACTACAATTATACGCTTAATTTTTCAAATTTCCAGTCCTACATGTTATTTTCCTCTCAAAAATTCCTTTTTTATTTTTCTTCAAAATCTTCATATTCCTTTAAAACGAAAAACGAAAGGAGAAATTACTATGATCAATGATTTTGGAGAAAAAATCGGGGGCGCAAGAAAGGATGTTTGGAAAGAACGCGGTCTGATGGTCGAGGATCTGAATGGCATGACGCAGGGAGAAAAAGAGAAGTATGTGAAAAAAGACTGTGTCTGGCCGAAAGAGGACATGAAAGCCTTAGTTGCAGACGGGATGCCCCGTTTTGTGGTATATTTCAGAAATGAAGTCCGCAAGTGGGTACATCCGCAGCCCAAAGAACAGATCTCCGCGGAAGCCTACATCGATGGTGTCCGTAAGATCAAAGGACTTGCGGAATCCATCAAAGAAGAAAGCGACATTCCTGTATTTGTGGACAGGATGACTTCCATGATCCTTTTTAAAAGCGGACGCTACTATGATTACGTAGATGGCTACAGAGGGATCATCAAAGGCCAGAACATCCTGAATTACGGACGCAACATAAAACTGCGACAGTTAAAAGCCAGAATGTTCAAGGAACGATTCGCAATGACGGAAGAGGAGATCATGAACCATGAATATCCGATCCTCTATGTTGACGGGGATACCTTTGTCATTGAAGAGAACATGGGAAAACTCTATGTCGTCCAGAAATTCCCTAATGGAAAGATCTTCTATCACCCAACCAACGGGATCGTCCCGAAAGAACAGACATGGTTTGTCTTACGGGGCAATGACATTGTCTTTTTAAGCGAAAACAAAAAGGAATGTGTCAAAGAGCAGAAAAAACTGTTTGACCTCTCTGAGACAAAAAAGGCTAAAAAAGCCAGTGCCAAAAAGAAAAACACCTGGATCCCTCCGCAGTTTGTCACCCTGGACAGAACCGGGGATGACTTCCGGCATAGCAGACATGTATCTGGTGATGATTTTATTAAAACCTTCCATATCCGCGGAGGTGAATTTGGCAACTGGACCAATGAAAAAGAACGCCAGACCTCTTTGGATATGGCATATGATGCATTCTATGACATGGCAAAGGCTGTCGGGATCCGGGCAGAAGATATTTCCCTTCCTTCCCTTTCCAGAAAGGGATTAGCCATTGCATTTGGTGCAAGGGGCCGCGGAAATGCCCTGGCTCATTATGAGAAGGATCTGGAAGTCATCAACCTGACCAAGCTCCGCGGAGCAGGAAGCCTGGCCCACGAATGGGGACATGCCTTAGACCACATGATCGGGCAGATCTATACCTCTTCATCAGTATTTGCCACAGAGACAGGAAAGGATATTCCGAAGTCTTTCACTGATGCGATGGAAGCCATACGGTTCCAGAAGGGTACAAAGAACTTTACATCCTATTACCTGGATTCCTATAAGTACGGAAACCAAACAGCAAAGACGGGACACGGATACTGGTCTTCCAGCTGTGAGCTTTTTGCCAGGGCTTTTGCCTGCTACGTACAGGACCGGTTGTCCGGAGTAAATGATTATCTCTGCGGACATGCCGAGGCAAACTTCGGGCTGGATGATGACGGGAATGAGATCTTTGCTTATCCCCGCGGAGAAGAGAGAGAGTATATCAATGAGAAATTTGATCTGCTTTTTAAGGATCTGATCCGGGAAGGTATCTTTAAACCTTACAAAGTTCCTGCTGCAAAAATTGAAACTCCAAAGGTAGAAAGCACTGTTGACTATTCTTACTGTGAAGGAGCAAACGGGCAATTATCTTTCTTCTAATCAATCAATGGATTCTGTAGAAATACAGAATCCTATTTTTTAATAAATTCTATTTACTTCTTTTAGCTTCTCAAAATTCATTTTGTTCATTATAATTCCCATAACAACTATCACCTCTTTTTATCTATTTTTCAGTCAAAAAACTCTGGAATCAATTGATCCCAGAGTCACCCATAAAATCAAACAAATTCATCTGTTTATGCTGTATTTCATCCTGCTGCCGCAAGCGCTCCTGCTCAAGTTTAGCAATACGTTGCTGATCAAGATTCTTGTCTGCAATCTTCTTTTCAGAACGATCAAGACTATCATATCCATTTAACCGGATTTTCTTCTCAATTTTTAAAACTGCCTTTTCCTGACGTATTCGTTTTTCCTCTCTTTTTTTCTCCTGTTGTTCTTTTTTGTCGTCGGCATAGTAAGAGATACGGATACCGTCTCTCAAATCCTGTAAATCCTGCATAAGATCACGGCATTCTTTCTGTTCGGCACGGACATTAATAACATCAACATTGTATACTTCACCTTTTGATGCTGTCATATACTTCTGATACTGATACTCAATATCAACTTTTCGACGTATCTCATCCTGACACAGCTTCACCACATTCTGGCATATATCCATACTTACAGGACTTTTAAAGAAACGAAGTCCCCGCTGAATAGAAGAATCTATCTGCCCATCCCAGAAAGTCCCTCTCAGGTCTGATCTGGTATATGTAAACTTCAGATCGTAAAAAACATTTCCTCGCGATTCATTTAAACCTCTGTTTAAAATAGGGCAGTAAAAAAATCCACATTCATCAACGGCACTTCCTCTGCAATCCATATTTCCGCAGATAATAGGGTTATAATTCATGGTCCAGATGCCTTCTTTGGAATAGTGCATCTGGTGTTCACAGGCGCGCCCATGGTGAAGAGCTATAAACTCCTTTTTCTCTTTTTCGACGCGTTGTTCATTGAGTTTCTGCAGATATTCCACACTGCCATCATAATGGTATTCTTCTTTGGTCATATGCACTTCACATCTATCACATGTAAAGCTGCAGGTATCTTGCAGAAGAGGATGCTTTTCTTTACAGTCTTTTTTTCCATAAGGACACCTTATGATCGGATTGTCGTTCTCAAATGTCCAGTCGATACCTCCATACGACAGATTTGATAAACAGCTTTTTCCTTTACACTGAAGTCCACAGGCAGTTAAAAAGGTACATCTGTCTGCATAAGAGACATTATACTCAAACCCACCGTAGAAATTTCGTAAAGGATTTTCTTTTGTATAAGTCGTATTTGCGATATGGACATATGGAGGAAACTGATCTGCTGTGTATCCTTGGGCAAGCAGATTTTGTGTTAACTTGTTATATTCAAAATCCATCATATGATCCCCTTGCATGGCCTGATATCGAGATAGTCTTCCATCCGCTGCCGGAACGCGTTTTTGTCCATTCCATATATAGAACAGAAACATTCCTCACAGGTGTCGTATGTCTTAAATGTGGACGAAAGACGACAATCCCAAGTATTCATCTCTTTTCCACATTTGTGACAAGTTCTTTTTGCTTTCATTTATCATTGCTCCTTTCGTTTTGATTTAAAAGGAATGTGAAAAATGTCAGTTTTAAATAAAAAAGAGGAGAGAGCCAGAAGATGGAGATACAAGTTGGAACACATTTTTTCGTGTCAGAATCTTCATATAAATTTTAAGCCCGGAAACCACACTCCCTTGGGTACGTGGAGGAAAGGCTCTTTTTTTACTTTCTTCTGAAAAATTCGTCATATTAAACATGCGTGAACATAAGTTGATGAAATCCGCTGAAAGGAGGGACACTGATGCCAGCAAAAGAACAGAACGTGACGATATCCATAAAAGCAAAACTGTATCCTGACCAGAAAACGATTGAAGAGTTTAAGAAACTGACTGCAGCATACAGTGAGGCGGCAACATGGCTTTCTGACCTTATGTTTAATGACTTTTCCAGTCCGGAAATGATAACTGACTGCAGGACACTGCATGATAAATATTATTACGACATAAGACAGAAGAAAGACATGAAGTCACAGCTTGCAGAAAGTCTCATCAGATCCGTATCCGCAAAGTACAGGGCTATTGACACAACACTTAAGAAACAGTATTACGCTTATACTGATACAGATGGAAATACGGCCAGATATAGAAAAGACCTGAACTGGCTGCAGCATCCGGTTGTGTACAGGCGGCCACAGGCAGACCTTGTCAGAGGGCGTGACTGGAGCTTTGTAAACGATAAAAACGGAGGGCTCCTCCTTTCTATCGCTACGCTTACAGGTCGTACAAAAGTAAGATTTGTAGTAAAAGGATCTGAGGATATCCTTAACGATTCAGACATGCCGGGCTTCAATATCGAAGACCCGAAATGGAGATTTGGAGAAGCAAAACTTCTTTCCTCCGGCGGAAAATGGTTTATGCATATTTCAGTAACAGCAAAGCTTCCGGTAACTGAAAACGAAGACATTTCAAATATTGCCGGGCTTGACCGTGGGCTTGTCAATATCGTTACCGCTGCCGACCAGAGCGGTCTGACCGCACGGTACAGCGGCGATGACGCAAGAAAGATCCGGGCAGGATACAACAGGACCCGAGCCTCACTCCAAAAAAAAGGAACTCGCGGGGCAAAACGTGTATTAAAGAGATTATCCGGCAGAGAGAACGGCTATATGAACGATGTGAATCATTGTCTCACCAAGGCACTCTGCGAGAACTATCCGGAAGATACACTATTTGTGCTTGAAGACCTTACCGGAGTATCTTTTGAAGAACGCAACTTCCACTCTAAGGAACAGACAAATGAGCTGCGATCGTGGGCGTTCTATGATTTTGGAGAAAAATTAAAATACAAGGCGGCTTTAAGGGGACAGCAGGTGATTGAAGCTGATGCATACAAAACATCACAGAGATGCCCTCACTGTGGAAGATATGATAAAGCAGCCAGGCATCGTGATACACATGAATATATATGCCCGGAATGTGGGCACATAGAAAATGACGATGAAGTCGGGGCATTAAATTTAATGTTTCTTGGTGCTGAGTATCTGAAAGGCGATAAGAACCCATCTTTTACAAAGATGGAGCCAAGTAGCAAGAAGCGGAAGGCTAAGGCAGCAAAGAAGAATGCTGAGAATACGATAGCAGAAAATGCTTTTGTATTAATCCGATAAAACATCGTTTAAACTGATTTAATTTTTACAATGGGGGCATGGTATGGTGTACCTTAAGGTTTGACAGCCTGACCGTAAGCTGTACCTGTCAAGTGTCCCGAAACCGCGGCGACCCTGAAGGATTTCCAGGTACTGTTGTGGGAGCAGAGATGGCATCTGGCCTGAATGCGGACGAACCACAATGCCAGCGGTAAGCCCACCCTTGGGTGTGTGGTATTTTGACACGATTACTATAAATAATGAAACCTATGTATTCCAAGAAAGGAATATCTTTGATTTTGGACGGGTAATCAATCCCTGTTACAGCATTTCTCCTGGTATAGAATCAGGCGGTGTCATGCTGAGGGATGACGATGGATATTACTGGTACCACTCAAAAGACGATAAAGCCATACGCATAACTGTAACAGACACAGAACTTCATGCGTACCAGATCGTCGCCAAATACGGAAAATTTGTAAAAGCTGGTATCCGTATGTAACTCAAAAAAGTGAATTCGAATTCATTTTTTCACAACAATCACAAAAAAGGAGAACTGCTCTATTCGATAATTTTACAGTAAAAAAGTACTTCCAGAGAGAAAGTTGTCCTCTCCAGAAGTACTTTTTGATTATGAAAGAAATTCTGGCACCTCAACGAAACCGAAAGTGTCACAGAAATAGGCTTTCTCGTTTCTGTTCTCATCTGATAACACGAGAATATCTCCCATGGAAAACGTTCTCGCATGATAATCTGCCGGTTTCTCAATATTAAGAGAAGCATAGATACTTTCTGCTATTTCATGGCCGTTTTTACCACCAACACTTATACCATCGTAAACCTCTTCATAGTCTGATTTTTTGATTTTTCTTCCTGATTTTTTTAAGTATCGACGTGACATGAAGAGGTAGTCCTCGTTCTCCTCAGTGTCTTTCAACATCCACAAATGAAAGGTATAAATAGGCGGGTGTGTTTCATTGACCCTCTTTTGTTCTTCCTCGCTGCCACAAAAACCAAACAGTTGTGGGTATTCATAATATTTATGGAATTTTTCAATAAGATCATCATCCAGACTACAAAAGTCCTCTTCTCCAAGTCCTGCGATGAAAAATGTTCCAAAAATTATATCATAAACATTCCCATTCTCATCTCTAAGTGCCCTGTTTGGTGTGAAACCACCTGCTATTTTAGCCTCATCATTGCAAATCAAACCTACCCGATCCTCAAACGGATAAAGGGCCTGAATTGAGCCTCCGACTACTTTCTGCATCTCCTCCAGAGTATGCTCGATTTCCTTTACATATGGCCTCTTTGCTGGTTCTACGACCAGAATTCTCATTTTTTCTTTCATAAGTTATTCTCCTTTCGTTTTTTTGACAGCTATAATATGAATAACGGTTTGCACGAATGAAATAAGTTTTTTGACATATTATCGAAAAATCACAGGAGGTATATGTGCAATGAGATTTAAGAAATGGATTCCTGGAGTAATGCTCGGGGCAATGATGGCTGTTATGACATCGGTACCGGTAATGGCAGATAATATTAGTTCTGGTAGTACCCCCCCCCGATAGAATTTTCGAAGGTTAGTAGTACCAGTGCGGATAACAGTTCTGGAGGTGACAGTGGGAAAGTTTACGACCTTAAGGATTCCAAAACTTCCGGAGTAGTTACTGTTACAA
>ENA-OUQI01001075-OUQI01001075.1-human-gut-metagenome-genome-assembly--contig:-NODE-1075-length-18422-cov-7.531878_pt1 | contig 18422 bp, 19 predicted proteins | sample MGYA00237953_ERZ548840 | MGnify/ENA primary metagenome ERZ548840 (study PRJEB26490, sample SAMN05194690) | human gut metagenome | biome: terrestrial biome; feature: human-associated habitat; material... | reverse complement strand
AGATGTGTATAAGAGACAGGTTCGGCCTTGAGCTTCTCAATCTCGGCTTTCTGATCTGTGATAATCTCGCTTGCAATCGTCTGATTGTCCAGTTTTGGAGAGTCCGCTGCTTTATCTGGCATACCCGCGGAAAGCTGGTCAAGCTTTGCCAGAATCTCATGATAAAATTTTTCTCGCATATCTCCGCAGATTATTGTAAGTTTCTCGTCAGTAACCTCTGAATACTCACCGGCTGTTCTGGTTTCAAATTCCTTGATAGCTTTTTGCAATTCTTCTGGTTTTCCGGTATATTTTCTTTTAAACTTCTCGGTTCTTTTCGGCAAACGCTTTGTATAAAACTCCTGCCATAATTTGCGTTCTTCCTGGTCAATTTTCTCTGTGATCTGCTTCTCATAATACTGTGTGTAATTCATGTTCATTCTCCTTTATTTTATTGTTTAAGGGAAATGAGTGTGTTATAATGCTCATGCCCCTCGATTTGCGTGATTGGCGGGTTACTTGCCCCTTATCAGAGTTGCCGCTCTGGTAAGGGTGTTTTTACTTATAATTTTTTGCCGTGTGTATATTCATAGAACAGAGTACTTATTACCCCGCCTAAAAATATTGTAACTACATCTAAAACTGTCATTTTAGACTTTTTCTCCTTTCTTCATATACTGATGTCCAATAAGCAACCATAGCTCTCCTTGTAACTATAGCCGCCCAATATTTGCAGTAATTCCACTTTAGCTTGTATTCCTGCGTCAATGACTGCTGCCAGACCAGCCGCAAGCCCTCTCGGAACATAACCAATAACAGTCTTTCGATTAATAGAACGTAAATGAATTACAATCTTGATGGCATTCTTATCGAATGGGTTTTCCGGCTCTCTTACAAGCTCTGCCTGCATGGTATTTATTGGAAACTGCTTCATAAATCCCAGTCTTTCCTGAATATTCCCTGCTGTGGTTCCCGTTGCTCGAATCCTCATAGAGAGTTTAATGCGTCTCCACGCTTTTCTGAATGCCTGAGATAAGGTATAACCTTCTTTTCTCAATTCATTAGCCATTGTACAAACTGCCTTTCTGATATTGGTGACCTGCTTCATGTTTACTTCCCTCCTTCCTATGAACTAAGTTTATTATACTATATGTGTACGTATATATCAATTAGCACATTCGACAAATATGTGTACGTATATTCATCAATTTTGTATGTGTACATATATTGTATTTTGTGTTATACTTATCATAGAGTGGAAGAGGTGCGAACATTTTTACGCCCCACAGAAAGAAGGTGTAACATGACATTAACTGATAGTCAGAAAAAGGCTAATGCAAAATATCGCGAAAAAAGTATTAAGCGCATTCCCCTAGACGTCCAGAAGGAAAAGTATGAGGAAATCAAGGCAGCAGCAGACCGCGCCGGGGAATCTGTCAACGGATATATAAAAAAAGCTGTATATCAGAGGATTGAACGCGAACCGAAAGACCCAGTGTTTTAAAGATAGCCTGATAGAAAGGTGCTTGCACGTTTGTTCTATGTATGCTATAATAAATATAACTCTCCTTGGCATATTAAATTTATGTAAAAGAAAGAGCCACGTTTTGGGTCATTCGTAAAGGCGAATGATGAATTAGGGACTGTGTTCTATCAGTCCTTTTTTCATTGCATTTTTTATTATGTCATGATATAATTGTCTTAGATAAAAAATCACCTTTCTATATGACAGAATCCTCAGCCGCCCGTCACGCATGGCGGCATAATAGGGGATTCTGTTTTTTTATTTTTTCTTCAAAATTTCTTTCATTTCCCTGACAACATCTTTCGGCAGTTCCTTGAACTGAGGGTAGTTATACCTCGCCCGACACCCCGGAACATAGGATTTAGACATTTCACGATGCCGTTGTTCAAATAGACGTTCTGGTTTCTTACGATAAAACCTGTACAGCAATTCTTGGAGAGCAAAATACGCGTCCTGGCTGCTTCTCAAGTACTGTCTAGCGAGTTGAAAAGCTTCTGTAACAGCATTATGATTCGGATTATAGTACTTATACTGCAAACATAAGAAATCAACGTACCACTTTTGGTCTTTCATTGCGTACCCTTTCAGTTCCCCGGTACCAGATACCAGCACCGGGAAACGCTCCTATTTATTTACTCAAATTCTGGGTTCTGTTCTGTGCTTGACTGCATCCTAGCGCAATAGCCTCTCACATATTCTCCGGCAGCAGATTCTTTTTTAATCGGTTCCGCATTAATTCCCAAGTTGTCCCCGGCTTCAATGACCTCAATCTCTTCGTTTCTGGCTTTTTCATTTTCTTTTTTATAATATTCTTTTGGGTCGAGCCTTGAAATGGTGATATCTTCAACAGTCGAATTGTTGTATTGCTGTTCCAGCTTATCAAGGAATAGTCCCTTAACACTCAACTTAACGTCTCTCATATCCGCTGTTGTAGTATTATTATGTTGTGTCGAACCATCATATTTTTGAATAATTTCTTTTATTTTGTTGTGAGCTTCGTCAAGCACCTGGTTTGCTGCATATTCATTCGGCAAAGTCATTCTATAGTTACTTTTTTCTGCAATATCCAGCAGTTTCCGGCAGCAAAAATCACTTTTTGACTTCATGCATTCTCTTGCAATATCCTTTAATTCTTCTTCATTCAGCTGAATATTCGCATTTGCGATAATATTCATTTTTTCCAAAAGATTTGTATTAATAAATCCCGGCAAAAATTTCCCTTCGTTTCGAGTACGCATGGAAGCGGTCACGCCATCCAGTCGCGCAAGTGCTCTCTGTCTGGAAGCTTCCAGAAGTGGCGCGTATTCAGCAGAAATGCTTTTTAATTCATCCGGCAAGGCTGATTCTTTGAATCTGCTTCTTGCGCTGCTGATCTCATTGCTCTGTTTGCCAGACAACCCCTCAAATTCTTCTTTAAAATCTTTTAATAACGTTCTATAATTATCAAATCGTCCCATTTGTCTTATTCTCCTTTCTTTCCTGAAATAATCTCAGTAATAATCGCTGTCAATTCCGAACTTCCGTAATTTCGCTTAATTCCAAGCTGTATTTTCGCCAGATCACCGACACTGGCGGTCATATCCTTTGGAATGCGAATTTTTGCTGATCGTCCCCGAAAGTCAATATTTGCTTCATTGATAATGTAGGGTTCTCCTTTTCGGCTCACGCCAGATTTGCTGATTATTCCTTTAATTTCATATAAATCACTCATTTTCTTGCTCCTTTTCTATTAATCGCCTGATAAAGAACACAGGCTTGCTGTTTATTCTTCTTATTTGGCGTTTTTACGCTATTTTCGTGTTTGTATGGTAAATTGTCCATCTTTGGCCAAAAGTCGCTTAAATCGCATTTTACGACGTTGCAGAGCCCTTTTTTGTTTTTTTGAAATTTTTTCGAGCCTTGCTGTTAGAGGAGGCTTTTTTAATTTTTCGGGAACTCGGAGTACTCACTCGGCGCGTGTTGGGGCTTATATACACCCCCCTCCCGGTATCCATGCCGGACGCTACCAGTGAAGCCCACCGCCCCATGGGTTCCCGCTTCCCTGGCTTAACGCTGACCTTTAATGGCCTGCGGCAGTGGTCAAGGGAATGTGTGAGAGCGGTTATTTATCCTGAACACATGTATCTATAAGACAAACTTCAGTTTCTTGTATAGATTAACATACACATTGTACAAATATCTCTTGTATAAATTGTGCATGTTATACAGTTTGCACTATTTACCTGAATTTATGCCCTTTTGTCCGCAGTTCACGAACGTTTTCCACGTTTTATTGTGTTATAACTCCGGCTTCTCCATCTCTGGAAGCTCCAGCGCTGCCCTGTGTTTGTCCGCGATCTGCTGTGCTGTCTGGTGTGGTATGCCGTCTTGCTGTGTCGTCTGCACTGGTGCTGTCTCTGCCATTCCATAAGCTGCTTTTGCGACAAAAATCAAGTTGGCATTTGTGCCAGGCTGATTGTTCAATCTATTGACTGTACAATTCTTGCAGATATCGAACCATTTTTTAACCGTGTCGCCGTGTGATGTGCTTGTTCCTTTTTATAGATGTCAAAGTGCGTCGTGGTTCCTTTTTTTTACCGTGGTGCCATGCGATGTAGTTCTTTTTTATTCGTGTCGGACTGCCTGTGGCTCTTCCGCATAATGCAAAAATTCACCATCAATGCACATGTCATCCAAAAAGACTTTTACTGCATGACCATCATCGCTTGCTAATGTGACTCTCACGTTTCTGTCCAATTTGTTCGATTGAACCGCTATAATTCTGTGTCCAAGCCAATTTCTAATGTCTTGCCCGCAATATATCGGCTGTCTCATAATTTTTCTTTTCTTTCTGTGCATCTGTTTTATCTCCTCTCTGTTTTCTGTTTGCTTCAATTGTTTCTCTGCTCCACACCTGGAAACGATCAAGATTGTGTTCCTGTGGCTTCTGTTCCATCCTTGCTCCTTCGCTCCAATTCCGCGCTGACCGCCAATAATAAATCTTGAGCAAACTTCTGTTCTGGCTGTCCTGCGAACTGCTGGTCTATCTGTTCACAGCTCTTATTTAAGGCTTTCCATGTTTCCTCGTCCTGCTGCCGGATTCCGTAGAAGCGTTTGTGAATACCCCAGACCTGCTGCCAAATTCCGAAATACTGTTCCTTAAAATCCAAATTCTGCTCCTTTCTTTGTTTGCCTGATAAAAAGAAATGCTGGTCTCTGTCTATCAGGCTTACTCCTTCATGTTTCAGAGAGAGTATGATTAAATGAGTGAGTAAGCGTTAAACCCTTGATTTATGCGGGTTCTGCTTATTTCGCAAGTGAGTGAGTAAGCAAGATCAGTTACTCCTTATTCACTCACATTGATGAGTAAGTGAAAGTATTGATTTTAAAGGCTTTTTTACTTATTCACTCACCAAAAACCTCTCTTAGTGAACTATTGAGTAAGTAAGAATAAAATACCTTGTTCTGTCCAAATCCTTCTGCTTTTACCGCCAATTTCTTTCTTTTTCGTAGCTCGGTTTTGGCTCTGGATAAACTTGATCTACTAATTCCAGCAGATTCGGCGGCTTCGTCCAACTCGGCAGTTGGTTTTTTACCGTTGTTAAGAAAGTTAAGTATGAATTGCTCGGCATCTGCTCTTTGTGGCGCCTGCCGCCGCTCGTAATCACGCATTCCGACATAATCCGCGTCTTTCTTGTCGCTAAAACCCACAAATTCCGCGCCATTCTCAGTAATGTTGAAAACTACAGTCTGTGATAATTCACCGTAATTGCTTTTTTCCTGTGATAAATACCGTTCATTACTGCCTGGAACGTTGCCAACGATTAACGCCGAACGGCAAATATCCCAAATGTCTGCGCTATCTGCGATACGATTTCGCCCAAAAACACCTAATTTCTTATTTGTATGTACTACAATCAAGCTTGTTACTCCAAACTCTTCGCCTAGGCTAATCAATGGACTTAAACATGATCTCATAGCGTTTCTTTGTCCCATTTGCATATCAGATGGAACAAATCCTTGTAATGGGTCAAAGATGACTAATGCTGGCTGCACTTCTGCCACTAATTCACGAAGTAACGCTGAATTAAATTTAATTTCTGAAAATCTCTCATTTTTTAAATTGACTGAAAAAATATTTTCAAAATTTGCTCCGCATTTCCTCAGTCTGCTCTTTAATGTAAACTCCAAAGAATCCTCTGAACTAAAGAACAACACTTTTTGCGGGATTGCTTCGAAAAATTCTTTCGGTGTTTCATCAAAAAACACTTGCTTTCCAGCACTAACTGCAGCCGCTAAGCTGCACCAAACACTTGTTTTTCCAGCACCGCCATCGCCCGCGAGAACGATAATTTGACCTTTAGGAATACGCTGAGGGATTAGCCAAGACATTTCTTTTTCTTGAACGTCTTTCAGATTGATAAGTAAATTTTCTAACATATGTTTTTAGTGGCTCTCACATGGCTCTCTTTTATCACCTTTCTTTAAATTTGTCATACATTGCATAATAAATCCAGCTTTCCGGCAGCAGTCGTTAGGTTATTCTTTGCAACACACCAAGCCCACGACAACGGCTCACAATGGCCAGAATCGAGAATAGCCCGATACAGCTTGCATTGTGCTTTTAATTGGTCAACTTCACGCACCCACGCGCGTTTAGCGGCCTTCTGGGCGGCTTTTTGTTGTTGTCTTAACAATTCCTGCTGCCTGATTAAATCCCTGCTATTCGCTCTATTAGGCGTGTTTAATTTAAACATCTCTCTGATCTGACATAAAGCTGTCCACGAATCAACGCCCTTAACATGTGACCATAATGCAATACAATCGCCGCCACGTCCTCGGCCATAATCGTAAAAACTCTGTGTCTCCGGGTAAATGCGGATGCTTCCGGTTCGTTCGTCGGGATATTTGTATAATCGTCCGTCTTTCTGTAGTAAATAATCTGCAACTGTTTCAATACTGATCTGTTGCCGGATTCGTTCAAAGTCTTCTCTCATATTGTTACACCTTATAAACTGCATCAATATAGTTGTATAACACTGGCATATCAATTCTTACAGTTCGTCCAATTCGCACAACTGCATTTGCTTCTGACGCAACTTTCATTAAGGTATTTCTGCTGTAATTTGTTTGAGAACAAGCATCTTCTGTCCTCAAGTATCTAGCATTTTTGTTTATTGCTACAGCTGCTTTCATAGTTAAATTCTCCTTTCTTATATTAGAACTAGATGTTTATTATTTTTTGCATCTATCTATATTTTATTTTATCTATTGTCATTGACTTTTTCAACAATTTCAGTTAGAATTTTGATATTGATATTATTTTAATTTTATATAGTTCAAAAGGATGAGAAAATGATTGACAAATTATTTACCTATGATTTAATTAATCAAACTATCATTGACCATTCATTGCGTGATGAATGCGGTGTAAATGGTTCAATTAAATACAAACTGGGTCAAATTTTGATTGACTTTCTTAATTACGATTTTTCAAAATATGATAATGAAAGAAAGAAAGCAAATACAATTTTTGCGTTTAACCATTATGATTATGGCGTTAACTGCGATAGATTTGATAATGATGAAGACTATGAAAGCTTTGAAAGCCTTGTTGAAAAGTCTGTTCATTCTTTATTTCCAATCATTGCCCCCATTTATTTTGAAATGACGGAAGGTGATACATTAGCTGCTCTATCAATGTATTTATTAGACTCTGTCTCTCAAATTCCATATTTTCAAGATTATAGTTTTCTTTCTTATAAAAAATTTAAAGATGGGCAAGATTTTGACTTTAAAGCGTTACAAGATTATTATAGCCCTATCTTTACTTATTGCCTCGACTTAGATATCGAACCCCAAAAAACATCTTTACAAAAGTACATGAATCGTTTTGATTATACCTATTTTATGAGTGGCGTTTCATTCCTTGAAAAAACAGTATTTAGATATGCTTATAGTAAGCGCGAACAACTTGAATATGAAATAAAAAAATATGCAAACTCCATTGAATTTACCTCAGAAACGCCGCCATCTTTTAAACCAGCCATTACACTGGTAAATCAAAATCCTGAATGGCAAAATAGAGAAATTGAAATTATTCATGGTTATACATTCGAAACACCAAAAGATGCTTTATATTGTGAATTTCTTAAAATGTTAGAATTGGGAATCAAAATTAGAAAATGTGCTGTATGCGGTAAATATTTCATTATAACAGGACATAACGGAAAATGCTGCGATAATTTATATAAAGATACCGGGCTAACCTGCCAACAAGTTTTTTCTGATCGCAATTACAAAAATAAACGCAAGCAAAATCCTATACTTAAAGAATATGATAAGGCTTATAAACGAATGTACGCCCGATATAGCAATAAGAAAAATCTTACTTCAAAAGAATATGATAAATGGAAAGAGCAGGCAAAACAAGAACGTGACAGAGTATTAGAAACTTACAATAAATCACCCTCAGATAGTATAGTTAATAGTTTCAAACAATTTCTCGGAAATAAATAAAAACGCCCGGCACGTTAATTCATGCCGGGTTTAGTATTCCAATTCGTTCTAAACTATGATATATTTGCTATGTTACCGCCTCCGATACTGGTGACAGGAAGGAGGTGAATTACATGGAAATTCTTGTTTCTCTTTTTGTCGCTATTATGGGTAATGTTATTGGCAATTTAATTTGCCATTATCTTGTCAAATGGTTGGATAGTGACCAATAGTCGGTAATGAGCCTATGGATTTAAGCCCTTCCATCTCAAATAGGGAACAAAAAGCCCCGAAGTTGCGACCTTCGGGGCTTTTGCTGTAGTTGAACTACATGGATTTCTTGTTTCTCTTGTCTGCTGACATTATAGCATATGCAGATCAGGAAATCAATATACTACTGTGATAATTGCATGGGTAGTTCTGTCCGGCAGCAGGGGATTTTTTATCATTTGTCCTAAAAATGTCATAAAATCACGATTTTAGAAATTTTCTCATGTCTGGAAATGCGGTAAAATCAATAGATTGCGAAATTAAAGGGTGTATTATAACCTCTTTTCACAGAAAAAGAAATATAATTTTTGAGTTTTTTCCTTTTTTTGCTTGCAAAAGCACAATTCATCTGTTACAATGTAATCTGTTGAACACAAGGTTACTGTTCAGACGCTATGCACACAGCACGACAGTAACAATAAAGCGTCAAGGAGGTGCTATCATGGCTAAATGTGCAATCTGTGAGAAAGCTGCTCATTTCGGAAATAATGTAAGTCATTCACATAGAAGATCCAATAAAATGTGGAAATCTAACGTAAAATCCGTTAAAATCAAGACTGCTGAGGGTGGAGCTAGAAAGACATATGTATGTACTTCTTGCTTAAGATCCGGTAAAGTAGAAAGAGCATAATAACACCATTACCCCTGTTGCAACAGGGGTATTTTTTTTGCAAAAAAGACTGTCCCTCTGTTCAGATATTCTTTACCGAATATTCTGCCTGAGCTGACAGTCTTTTTTTTATTTCATATGTCAAACGGGATATTAGCAATCTTCTGTAAAATTAATGACAGAAAAGATGATATCCCAACAACAGGAAAACTCCGGCCGAAACCACCAGAACCACATTTTCTGCGATCAGCATCCCGATTATCATCCCAATCCCTATGAAAAACAGCATAAAGCCGAACAGCTTTTCCAATTCTTCTGCACCTTTTTCATCGGTTTGTTATAGTCTATGCAAAAATTATTTTTCTGATTCGCCGACAGATTCTTCGTCACCTTTTCCGGAGGTAAAACGGTCTACAAAATCCGGAACCATATCAAGGATCTTGGTGAGACCATCCTGATTTTTCACATTGACCAGCTTTGTTGTTCCATTCTGGATCACAAGCACTGCACAGGGAGTCATCTTTCCTGCCATTCCACCGCCGCCGTTATCCTTCTTCTCCCCTGAAAAAGCACCGGCACCTACACCGAAAGATACATCCATCAGAGGAAGAATGATCGTATCGCCTACATGGATTGCCTCTCCTACCACTGTTTTCGCAGAAATAAAACTGTCCATTCCCTTGAATAATGAATTTACGGTTTCTTTAAAATTGTTTTCATTTGCCATGGTCATGCCCTCCTGGTTTTCCAACGTTTTATAACGTATTTTATATTTTTATTGAAATAAATACTCACTGCTGCCCGCACAGGAACAAATCCGTAGATCCTGCCTTTTGCCCTGATGTTTCCATACAGATAATTCTCACTGTCAAAACGGGGATTGATCTGTATACAGTTTTTGTGAAATGGAATTGTCATCCCAAGTACAGCAAGTGCCGCACCTGTCAGCGCCGGATCTTCAAAAGAAAAAGTAACCTGCCCTTCTATCCTTGTAGGAAAAATATGCTTAAGCAAAAATTTTCCATGTTTCCATACAAGTTTTCTGGCAGCTGTCACTCTGGGATGTTCTATAAACGCCTTCCACCAGGACACATTCTTCTTAATCTTCCCGAATGTCCTGCGGATATTTTGCAGTTTTGTACGAATCGACTGAAATATATTTCGAATCCGGTCATAGATCCTTTTTATAAAAAACTGCCTCTTCTTTAGACTATTCCGATCTGTATCATCTGCATTCAGTTCCTGCTGTCCGGATATCTGACTGTTTCTGATCCTCTCTGTATCAGCAGATGTATCTGAAGCTGAATTTCTGTCTGTTTTCAGATCCTCAGTCTCCATATTCTCTGATTTCGGGTGATCAACCACTGATTTTTTATGCTCTTCTTCCCTGTTTCCGTCTATGCCGGATACAGATACCTTTTCTGCGCCGGATTTCTCCGGATTTTTCCCGGATTTCTTTGTTACAGCCCTCTTCTCCTGCCGTTTTTTCAACAACTTGTCTACGGGAATTCCAAACAGATGAAAGGATATCTCCATCTGCTGATCTTTCCATTCCGCTCTCAGCGAAATCCCATGAAACAGCCAGCTTACGATACCCTCTCCCTCTGTCTGTTTCCAGCCACCTTCTGCCTTGACAGCTGATGCCTTATATCTTACAGGACAGAACAGTACAAGAAGAACTGCCAGTAAAAGAAGGCCCAGCAGAATTCCCAGGATGATCAGTATAAATTTAAGGATCAGCCATAAAATATGTAACATATTCTCACCTGTTTTCTATATATTCAGCTGTTGCGAAGGTTCCCGTTTCCCTGTACATTTCATCGATCAGACTTCGCACCATCTCCAGGGCTTCCTCTTTGCCCTTCGCCATTCCTATGATCTTCGGACAGATTCCATAAAAGCTCTTCTGTATCAGCATTGCTGCAGGAATAATATCCATCAGATTCACAGGATTCTCTGACAGAGTAAGGAGATAAATGCCCAGAACCGGTTTTCCGCTGTTCAGTTTCTTTTTTATCTTCTCAGGATCCTTTACAGATTCCCCTGCAAGAAAATTCTCCTGCCATTTCAGCATCTTACACCCTCTCCCGTTTCTATAACACTTCAGTTACAGTATTTCCATTTTCTCCAAAATTTAAACCGGGCTGCGTTGCAAAAAAACACAGCCCTGTTCTCTCGTTAATAATACTTATGCTGTTTTCCCCAGAGTCCATTGCTTCTCATCTCCAGATATTCCTGATAAGCACGCTCTACGATCTGCTTCTCGTTTGAAAACCTCAGCAGATGATAGATCTCATGAAATTTATAATATCCGGAATCTACAAAAAACTCCTCTCTCTGGGGCTTACTATGATAATTATCCGCAGTCATAAGATACCAGTGTACCTCTTTGGAAACCACGTCCTCCGGAACGGTAAAGTTATATTGGCTCTTTCCGATGTATTTCACAATGGTCGCACGCACTCCAGCCTCTTCCATCACTTCCCGCAATGCTGTCTGTTCATGCGTTTCGCCTGGTTCCACTGTTCCTTTCGGCAATACCCAGCCCTCATAACGGTTCCTGTAAGATTTATACAAAGTAAGAATCTTACCCCGATGAATTACCACACCGCCACAGCTCGTTGCTTCTATCATAATGCAATCCCTCCTGTTTTGCGTGGTATTATAAACTGAGTATAGTATATCTCTTTTTTTCCAAACCCGCAAGCTATAAATATCATTTCATAACATATTACCGATTAATTAGTTACTGTTCACTCCGTTCACAGTAACGTAGCCAAAATTCATTCCAGATTGCCTGCAACATGGAATTTATTATTGCTTATCATAATAATACGCATCAAATATCTGCTCTGCGATGGGCACTGCTGCTTCACTTCCGGTACCGCCATTCTCAACAATGATCGCAACTGCCAGATCCGGATCATCCACGTTGGAATAACCGATAAACCAGGAATGACTGGAACCATTCTCATCAAATTCCGCTGATCCGGTCTTGCCTGCCACTGTATATCCTCTTCCGTTCAGAGCCGATGCGGTTCCGTTTTCCACAACACCTTTCATAAGCTTTCCAAGGATATTCGCCTCATTTGTTGTCATCAGACGTTTATAGCTCTCCGGCTCTGTTGTCTTCACTGTCTCTCCGTCTGAACTTACAACAGAATCAATGAGATAAGGCTTCATGAGCTCCCCGCCATTGGCGATCGCACTGGTAATCAGCGCCATATGCATAGGTGATACCAACGTATTACCCTGTCCGATGGCAGTCTGCATAACCTCTGCAACAGAAGATTTTCCATTTAATGTAAAAGTACTCTTTTTATAGGAAGAAAGCGGAAGACTCTTATTAAAAAGAAGATCCTCGGCTGTTTTTTTCAGAGAACTGCCTCCGAGCATGGTTCCGATCTCTGCAAATGCACTGTTACAGGAATTGGCAAAAGCACTGTAAAAATCTTCCTGTCCATGAACAGTTCCGCCATAGCACCTGATCGTGTGATCTTCTCTGGTAATACTTCCCTCGCAGAGATAGGAAAATCCCTCCAGACTGCCCTTGGTTCTGAAATAGTCCAGGGCAGTTACCACCTTAAATGTAGATCCCGGAGGATAGGCTCCGTTTGTAGCTCTGTTCAACAAACTGCTGTCATTGGAATCATTTACCAGTGTGTCCCAGTTCTGGGAAATAGTATTCGGGTCAAAGTCCGGTCTGCTCATTTCCACCAGAATCTTACCTGTAGAGGGTTCTATGGCAACAACCGCCCCTCTCCTGTCACCAAGTGCATTATAGGCAGTTGACTGAAGATCTGCGTTTAACGTCGTGATCACAGAATCACCCGTATTTTTCTGATTCTTAAACTCATTTTTCATCTGGTTCAGGAAAAATTCATGAGAAGTCAGAAGCTGGAAGTTCGCCTCTGATTCCAGTCCGCTTTTTCCATTAGTGTCATATCCGACTACATGAGCGAACATATTTGCATAGGGATAAGTACGTTCCTCTGTTCCGTCTTCGTAAACATTGGTCTGGGCAAGCACCTGCCCATCTGCAGATATGATCTTACCTCTTACAACCCTGTCTGAAAAAGTATCCTGCCTTGTATTATAGGGACTATTGATAAAATCATCGCTCTTTGCATAATTAAAGTAGATCAGATATCCGATCATACTGACAAAGATCAGCACAAAAAAGCAGGATACCAGTGTATACTCTCTGTTACGGGGCCTTCTCTTTTCAGAAATCTCCCGGGCTTTGCGCTTCTGGCGCTTCTTCAACTCTCTGCGCCGTTCCTTTTCTTCGATATCTCTCAATTTCTTCGTCCTCATCTTCTCTCAAAATATACAATCCCTGAATGATCGCCAGCATCAGTACTGTACACGCGACAGAACTTCCTCCATAGCTGACCAGAGGAAGAGTTACACCTGTCATAGGGATAAATTTCGTTGCTCCGCCAATTGTCAGAAATACCTGAAATGCATATTCCGTACCAAGTCCAAGTGCGATCAGTTTGTAGAATGGTTTCTTAATCTTAAGCGCAATATTTACGATCATCAAAAAGAAACTCATACATACCAGGATCAGGCAGATTGCAAAAATCCCACCCAGTTCCTCACAGATTGCACTGAATATAAAGTCATTCTTGACAACAGGGATCTTCTCCGGCGAACCCTGACACAATCCCATTCCAAACCATCCGCCGGTTCCAATGGCAAACAGTGACTGGACGATCTGGTATCCTTCATTCTGATATACCGCCATGGGATCCTTCCAGGCTGTCACTCTCTGACGCACATGGCCAAACAGATGATATGCGACAACTGCCCCTGCAGATCCGCCTGCAAGACCAAGTGCCAGATATCCCACATTTCTGGATGCCACATAAATCATCACAAGATATGCCGCAAAGAAGATCACTGCACTTCCAAGGTCTCTGGAAAGTACAAGAATCCCCACATGCAGTCCCGCCACTACCGTAGCCTGGACCACTTTTGAAAAATCAGCACCTTTTCTCAGCAATGCCGCCATAAAGAACACAAATGTAATCTTTATCGCCTCTGAAGGCTGGATTCCCATCAGGGAAAGTTTTGCTCCATAGCTTGTCTTTGCAAGCACAAATACCGCCGCCAGCAAAACGATTCCGATTCCCGCATAAACCCATGTCAGGTCCTTGAGAAATTTCATCTTCCTGATCAGGACAGGTACGATCAATGCCACCACATTCACGCCTGCCACAATCACCAGCTGTCTGGTAGCTGTGGAAACATCCAGCCTGCACAGCATAATAAATCCTACGCTGAGAAGCATGCACATATTGTTGAGCAGTAAAATCGATGCTTTCTTATAAAAAATCCTGTACAAAATCTGGATTCCCGCAAAAAATGCCATCATTTCGACATAAAACAACACGACCTGAAACTTACCTGTCTTCAGGTAGATGACCAGAAACGCAGTGAAATCCATAAAAAAGATAAGCATCAGCTGCTGGCGCAGCGATTCGTTTCTCTCCTCCTCACTCTGCTGTTTCACCAGATAGAAACAGTGAAAGGTATAAATCACCATCAGGGTAAGGATCACATACTTGGATAATTCTACAATTACATTAATCATATGCCTTACTCGGCTCCTCTTTTAAAATGTCCCTTTGTATATTCCCGTTTCGGAGGATTCTTCCCATCACGATAAACATCTCTGAACTCTTCATATATCTTCACCGCATCCTGAGGCTTCTCAATGGTAAATGCAAGTCTCAGGGAAGAGACGCCAAGTCTGTCTATCTGTGATTTCTCTTTCAACAGGCCGTAAGGGATACTGTTGTAAATGATATTATAGCAGGGTATACAGAAATCTGTATTCTCAGTTTTCCATGGGTTACATATACATTTCGCCGTAAATTCTTTATCGTAACGGTCTTTTAAAGTTACCCCTTCTTCCTTATGATTACATCCGTAAAGATTTTTATGCACACACTGGGCCGATATCATAAGAGGCAGATATCCGTAGATCAGCATCTCGCTGTCCCGGTTATCTCTGTGGCGGATTTCCCCTTCGTTCAGCTCAAGCGGTACCGTATTTCTGAGGACTTTCTGATCTTTCCAGAAATCAGCAGCTTCATCATTCCATGTATACATACTGTGATCCAGAACACATTTCTCAGCCAGACCTGCCTTTCGCAGAACTGCAAAAGTCTCCAGATTTCTTACCAGAAATCCTGTCATTCCTCTGTCCATCCACTCTCTGATCCTGGTGAGAAGCTCCCGGGGCATCTCACCTCTCATAATATGCGGAAGAGACAGATACATCTCCATTCCTCTGCTTACACAGTCATCCAGGCAGACCTCCATGGCATCAGCGTTCAGATACATTCCATGTATCCCCTCTCTTTTATATAACGCCAGTGCAGTGGATTTTTCTTCACAGGAAATATAAATCGGAAGATTTTTCTGCTTTGGCGAATCTGCTTTTCTTCCGGCATCCTCTGATAAGCGTTTCTTCCCATTATTTTCTTCTCTCTTATATGGTTTGAGCAATTCATTTTCCAGCGATTCCAATGCCTCTCTTCTCGCCTCATTCAACATTTTCATCGGGATAAAAATATTCTCATCCATCTGGATTTCCAGATTTTCCCACTCATATTCTGTATTTCCAAGCTTCTCCATCTGTGAACGGATGCGCTCCTCTGTCAGCGGCTGGTTCTGCGCATACTGTACCTCACCCACAGACGCAAATCCATGGATTCCCCTGCATGACACATCCAGTATAGCAGGACTTCCTGGAAAAAGAATGAATGTTCCCTGAATTTTTTCTTTCTTTTTTCTTAATACAGGACTGACATCTCCTGTTTTCTTCTCATTGCTGAATGCCATCATGGACGGACCATTCTGCATCTGATAATAACCGGTACAGGAACCTCCCCTGTTAAACAGATCCAGCAGATATCTCTTATCCTCCTCTGCTACCCTGTAATTCTCAGCTCCCTTCTCAAAAAGAAGATCCAGGTACTTCCGATATACAGAAGTTACCCCTGCTGTATATCCCGGCTGCTTCATCCTGCCCTCTATCTTAAGAGAAGTAACACCAGCCTCCAGAATCTGCGGAAGAATCTCTATCGTAGAAATATCTTTCAGACTCAGAGGACATAGTTCTTGCGCTTTCCTTTTCTCTGACCGTCTGCCATTTCCCCCGCAACAAAGTGCCGTCTGGTAAGGCAGACGGCAAGGCTGTGCACACCTTCCTCTGTTACCGCTTCTTCCACCCAGGATACTGCTCATCAGGCACTGTCCCGAATAACTGTAACATAAAGCTCCATGGACAAAAGATTCAATCTCGATAGGACTTGTCTCATGCATCCTCCGGATTTCCTCAAGGGAAAGCTCTCTGGCAGTTACCACTCTGGAAGCACCCTGTTCTTCCAGAAACTTCATCCCCTCCGGACCTGTCACAGTCATCTGCGTGCTGGCATGAAGATGCATACCCGGAAACATCTCCCTGATCATCTTAAACACACCCATATCCTGAACGATCACCGCATCCAGACCTTCCTTATAATATGGAAGCAGATAATCATACAACTGTTCAGACAGTTCCCTGTTCTTCAACAGCGTATTCACTGTCAGATAAAGTTTCCTGCCATGGATATGAGCAGTATCAATGGCACGCAAAAGCTCTTCCTCTCCGAAATTCTTCGCATAGGCCCGCGCGCCAAAGGCTGCTCCCCCTACATAAACCGCATCTGCACCTGCACCGATCGCTGCCTCAAATCCCTCATAGGAACCGGCAGGTGCCAGAAGTTCAATCTCTTCTCTTCTCAATTCTATACCTCACGTTTTCTATAACAGTCATCTTAAATGCATTATTTATGAGCATTGCTATAATATTCAAATCGAATACATATGAAACAAATCATAAAGGGGAAATCACCGAAGTAATCCCCCCTCTGTTATTTCAGCAGCTCATCAATCTGCTTTTCCAGTTCCTTATTCTTTCCCTCCAGAAGGCTCTTCTGTTCCAGGGCTTCCTGTTCATGCTTCTGCGCTTCCTCAATCTGCATACGAAGCGAGATCAGCTCATGCTTCAGATCATACATCTCCTGATCCTTCTGCTGTAAATCCTGTTCAAAAACCTCCGCCTGTTTCTTTGCCTTAAAATAGTCATCTGTAATATTCAGGCTGATAAGTGTATGCTTGGTCTCCATGGGCTGTCTGCTGTAACCCGGCATAGCACTTAACTCATCCATCTTTTTATTTATATAGGATGCTACTTTCTGAAAATATTCTTCCGATTCATAGCCTCCCAGCGTAATAATCTTACCACCTATGATTACCTTTGCTGTATTTTTGACCGCCATCCGTACGAGCCTCCTGTATCTTCCTTCAATCTGCCCGGAACCCCGGACATTTACTTCATTATACTCGAAAGCAGTCGAAATGTATAGGAATTTTTAAAAAACTTTTACTTTTTTATATTTTTACACCCTTAACTTCAGTTTTTCTCCGGCATCTGATAGCCCAGATGCTCATACGCAAGCGCCGATGCCATACGTCCTCTCGGCGTACGGTTCAGGAATCCATTCTGCAGCAGATAAGGCTCATACACATCCTCCAGCGTACCGGAATCCTCCCCTATCGCCGCAGCCAGAGTCTCCAGTCCCACAGGACCACCCTGAAAATTCACGATCATAGTCTGAAGAATCCTTCTGTCAATCTTATCCAGACCATACTGATCCACTTCCAGAAGATTCAGCGCAAAACACGCCACATCATAAGTAATCCGTCCATCATACTTCACCTGCGCAAAATCACGAACCCTCTTCAGCAGACGGTTGGCAAGCCTCGGAGTTCCCCTGGATCTCTTGGCAATCTCAGCCGCACCCTTCTCATCAATCTCCACTCCAAGGACCTGAGCAGAACGGATAATGATCGTCTTCAGCTCCTCATGAGTATAAAACTCCAGATGATGCATCACACCAAAACGGTCACGAAGAGGTGCAGACAGAAGTCCTGCCCTGGTAGTCGCCCCCACCAGTGTAAACTTCGGCAGATCCAGACGTATAGACCTGGCAGAAGCTCCCTTCCCGATCATAATATCAATAGCATAATCCTCCATAGCAGGATAAAGGACCTCCTCCACCTGCCTGTTCAGGCGGTGGATCTCATCCACAAACAGAATATCTCCCTCCTGCAGATTATTAAGGATCGCAGCCATCTCCCCCGGCTTCTCAATAGCCGGCCCGGAAGTCACCTTCATATGAACCCCCATCTCATTGGCAATAATCCCCGAAAGAGTAGTCTTACCAAGCCCCGGAGGACCATAAAACAAAACATGATCCAACGCATCATGCCTCTGCTTCGCAGCCTCTATATAAACCTTCAAAGTACTCTTGGTCTTCTCCTGACCAATATAATCATCCAACGTCTGCGGCCGGAGATTCCCCTCCAGAGAAAAATCCTCCTCCGTCACATCCGTAGTTATAATACGTTTCTCCATCTGTTACCCATCCTAACCTATAACAATTCTATAACAATACAGGCAATCCAATCTACCAGAGCGTAAAGTCCTGCTTCAGTTAAAAA
>ENA-OUQI01001069-OUQI01001069.1-human-gut-metagenome-genome-assembly--contig:-NODE-1069-length-18489-cov-7.607302_pt1 | contig 18489 bp, 13 predicted proteins | sample MGYA00237953_ERZ548840 | MGnify/ENA primary metagenome ERZ548840 (study PRJEB26490, sample SAMN05194690) | human gut metagenome | biome: terrestrial biome; feature: human-associated habitat; material... | reverse complement strand
ATCTTCGATATACGGCTTGCCTGTGCACTTTTTGCGAAAATAAACTCTAACGTACCCATGTACGCCGACGAGTTCATTTTCACAAAATCCGAACTAATTTCTCGACCTCTGCTATCGTGTCGGTATTTTTCCGACTGATTTAATTTTCTTATTAAAGGTCAGTAAACTTCTTACCGCCCATAAGGTGAAAATGTAAATGCGGAACAGTTTGACCGCCGTCCTCGCCACAGTTGTTTACAACTCTGTAACCGTTTTCGGCAAATCCCAATTCAGACGCAATCTGCGGTATCTTTTCCCATATAGCCGCAACATACTTTACGTTTTCTGCATTAATTTCATTCGCACTTGCAATGTGACACTTCGGCACAATAACAATGTGCTCCGGTGCTTGCGGATTGATGTCACGGAATGCTAACATCATATCATCTTCATATACCTTGTTTGACGGAATTTCTCCGTCAATTATTTTGCAGAATAAACAATCCATTTTATTCACTCCTTTGTATTTCACACCACCCCTAAGTCGGCTCTGCCGACAGCTCCCCTCTATGGGAGCCTTTTTGCCTCTCCTTGAGGAGAGGTGGCACGCAGTGCCGGAGTGGTGGCTCATATCTATTCTCTATTATCTTTTCTCTCTTATCTATTATCTCTTTCGTACGGGCGGTCATCGGCCGCCCTTTTAATACCTCAACATTGCGGGCGACCAATGGTCGCCCCTACAATACAATATTCCAAACCGTTTACGCTATTTTCAATTACTTAATCTGTTCCGCAACAATTTCGTCAACCTTAGCCAACGCGTCATCAATCTTGCTCGCATCACTGCCGCCGCCTTGCGCCATATCAGGCTTACCGCCGCCGCGACCGCCTGCAACTGCCGTAATATCCTTAATAATCTTACCGCAATGAACGCCCAGCTTAACAGCCTCCTTTGACGCCATAGCAACAAACGTAATCTTACCGTCAGTTTCAGCACCCATAACAGCAACACTGTTCGGAACTTCCGCCTTAATCTTGTCAGCCATAGACTTCATTTCATCAGCACCCATACCGTCAACCTGTGCGGTAATCAAGCTGATTTCGCCGATATGTTTAATACCTGTCATAATGTTGTTTGCCTTTGCGGCAGCCATTTTTTCCTTAAACGAATCAACAGCCTTTTCAAGCTCACGGCACTGTGCCATAACACTTTCAGCCTTGTGATCAATTTCATTAATTTGATTAATCTTCAACGCAGCCGCAGTCTTTTCGATAAGTCTGTCACTGTTATTGATATATTCAAGCACACCCTTACCTGTCACAGCCTCAATACGTCTTACACCTGCCGCAACACCGCTTTCAGAAATAATCTTAAACAAACCGCATTGAGCAGTATTTGTAAGGTGAGTACCGCCACAAAATTCAACACTGTAATCGCCGACAGAAACAACTCTTACAACATCACCGTACTTTTCGCCGAACAATGCAATAGCACCAAGCTTTTTAGCCTCTTCAATAGGTAATTCCTGTACAGTCACGTCAATGCTTTCAAGAATTTTTTCATTAACAATAGCCTCAGCCTGTTTAATCTGTTCGGTTGTCATAGCCTCAAAGTGAGAGAAGTCAAAACGAAGTCTGTCACTTTCAACAAGCGAGCCTGCTTGTGCAACGTGTGAACCAAGTACGTCACGAAGTGCCTTGTCAAGAATGTGAGTTGCAGTATGGTTACGGCAAACGTCTGTTCTGTGAACCTTGTCAACAGACATTGTAACCGTATCGCCAACCTTAATCGGTGTAAGCTGAACTTCTGTTTCGTGAAGATAATAACCGTCCTCAGTCTTTGTTGTATTAACAACATTTGCAGCCTTACCGTTTATTGTGATAGTACCGATGTCGCCTACCTGACCGCCCATTTCAGCATAGAAAGGAGTTTTGTCTGTAACGATAAATCCCTTTTGATTTTCGATTATTGTATCACAAACGCCCTCGTCCTCAACAACAATGCCGACAACTTTTGCGTCTGTTTCAAGTGTATCGTAACCGACAAATACAGTCGGCTCTGCATTTTCAAATTCAAATGTTTCGTTGCCGTCCCAGCTTGAACCGATACCACAATTACTTCTTCCCTTATCCTTTTGTTCCTGCATAGCTTTGTTAAAGCCGTCAATGTCAACCTCAAGACCTTTTTCTTCAGCCATTTCTAATGTAAGGTCAACAGGAAAACCGTATGTGTCGTGAAGTTTAAATGCTTCTTCGCCTGTAAGCTCTTTTCTGCCCTCTTTTTGAGCCGTTTCGATATATCCGTTAAGTACGTTAAGACCGTTATCGATTGTAGCGTCAAAACGTTCTTCCTCTATCTTAATTACATTTCTGATATAATCTCTCTTTTCCTCAAGTTCCGGATAAGCTCCTTTTGAACAGTCAATTACAGTATCTGCAACCTCATATAAGAATTGCTTGTTTATACCAAGCAATTTACCGTGTCTTGCGGCACGTCTTAAAAGACGGCGAAGAACGTAACCTCTGCCCTCGTTAGTCGGATTAACACCGTCCGAAACCATCATAACCGTACTTCTGATATGGTCGGTTATAACTCTTAGAGAAACGTCTTTTTTATCGTCCTTTTTGTATTCAATATTTGCGATACGGCAAATATGTTTCATAACGTCTTGAACAGTGTCAATCTCAAAAAGATTGTCAACACCTTGCATAACAACGGCAAGTCTTTCAAGACCCATACCCGTATCAATGTTAGGGTTCGGTAAACGGTTATAGTTGCCGTCCTCGTCCTTGTCGAACTGCGTAAATACAAGGTTCCAAACTTCCATAAATCTGTCACATTCACAGCCGACACCGCAGCCGGGCTCACCGCAGCCGTATTCTTCGCCGCGGTCAAAATATATTTCCGAACAAGGGCCGCAAGGACCTGTACCGTGTTCCCAGAAGTTGTCATCTTTACCAAGCTTAACGATGTGAGTAGGGTCAACGCCAACTTCATTTACCCAAATATCTCTTGCCTCGTCATCTTCTTCATACACTGAAATCCAAAGACGTTCCTGCGGAATTTCCATAACCTTAGTGAAGAATTCCCACGCCCAAGCAGTTGCCTCTTTTTTAAAGTAATCTCCGAAAGAGAAGTTACCGAGCATTTCAAAGAAAGTGCCATGACGTGCAGTCTTACCGACATTTTCAATATCACCTGTTCTGATACATTTCTGACAAGTCGTAACTCGTCTTTTAGGTGCTGTTTCAGGGTTTTGGAACCAAGGTTTCATCGGTGCCATACCCGAATTTATAAGTAACAAACTTGCGTCATTCTTCGGTATAAGCGGAAAACTTCCAAGTCTTAAACAACCTTTTGATTCAAAAAAGCTAAGAAACTTTTCACGAATCTCATTTACGCCCATTGATTTCATAATTTATCTATTCTCCTTTGTTTTTATACTAACTTATCTTATTTATTATATAAAATATCCTGTGCTATGTCAAGCTGAATACAACATTAAAGCACAATTTCCGTTTTATAAAATTCTTTTATCATTTTCACCATATATTCCGTGTCACGACTTCCCGCCGTTTCGTATGACGAGTGCATGGCAAGCTGTGCAAGACCGATGTCTGCGGTATTCAGCGAAACCTTTTCATTTGAAAGATTTCCAAGCGTTGAACCGCCCGGAATATCACTTCTGTTTGCATACATCTGATACGGCACACCTGCATTTTTGCACACATACTTAACAACCGCCTCCGATACTGCGTCAGTGGTGTATCTTTGATTTGCATTGTACTTAATCACAATACCGCCGTTCATATACACACGGTTTGTACTGTCCGACTTGTCCGCAAAATTCGGATGCACCGCATGAGCATTGTCGCACGAAAGCATAAAGCTTTTAGCAACAGCTCTTTTGTATGTTTCCGAATTGTCGCAAATTCTTTCAAGTACATCACGCAAAAACGACGATTTAGCCCCTTGCTTTGTACCGCTGCCGACTTCCTCATTGTCAAACGCGGCGAAAACAGTTACATTATCATCACTTTCGGAATTTAAAAATCCCTCAAGTGTACTGTACATACACTGTAAATCATCAATTCGCGGTGCGGAAAAATATTCTCCGTCCGCGCCCAAAACAGTACCGCGCAGACGATTGTAAAGCGACAAATCAAAGCCCAATATTTCCTCTTTATCTACTCCGACATTTTCTGCAATAATATCCTCAATTCTGCCGTTTTTCTCCGACGCTATCGGACACATATCACGTCTTATATTAAATTCATAACCCTTATTAATATCTCTGCTCATATGAATTGCAAGTGACGGAATAACAAGCAAATCCCTGTCTATATTGACAAGTTTCGTTTCAAGCTTTCCGTCCTTTGCCGTAACAATTCTTCCGCTTATCGACAACGGTCTGTCAAGCCACGACGACATTATCATACCGCCGTAACCCTCAACACTCAACTTTATACAGCCGTCCGCATTTATTTCAAAATCAGGCTTTAGCTTGAATGACGGCGAATCGGTATGAGAGGCACAAATCATAAACGCACCGAAATCTTTTTTCGGCATTTCAAACGCAATTATTGATGACGAATTTCGTATAACGTAATATTTACCGCCGCTTTGTACATCCCACTTGTCACCCTCAAGAAGTTCCGTAAAACCGTTTTCGTCAAGCCTGTCCTTTGCGGTTTTGACCGCATGGTAACAATCCGTACTTTTTCCGATAAAATCGATTAAATTTTCTGTATAACCCATTGTTAAGCCCTCTTTATTCAAATCTGATATTTCCGCCGCCCGCATTCGCTTTAACCGCAGTACCGCGTCGTTTCAAACCGTATATGTCGGTAAGTTCGTATTCAAAAATATAAGCTCCGTCTGAAATATTTGCTTTTTTCACACCGCCGAACATTTTTAAAGTCCATGAACCTGTTATATTGTCGTTTGAGTTGTGTTCCACGTCATATACCGTAAGAATAGGAGTTATTTTATCAAAGAAACCAATCTTTTTTAAATTCGTATATGCTCTGCCGTTTGTCGAATCAAGACCGCCCCAAGCACCGATAATTTTGTAACTGTCTTTTTCGGTATCGTGCATAATGCGAACATTGCTTCTTTTGCCGTTTAATATAATCGGTGCCGAATAAATCTCGTAACCGTCATATTTTCCGACAAGATTAACCGATATATTTTTACCGCATAATCTAAGCATTTTGCCGTTAAAATTATCTTTAAAAATACCTGCGTCCCAGTCACCGTCCAAATCGCTGTATTTACCTATATATGTATAGTTTCCGCTCTTTTTATCCGCCTTATACACGTTTATATCCACACTTTTGAACATATCCATATTGCCGAGAATATTCAGTTCATATGAATTGCCGTCCAAAATAGTCTTATATTCCATAGTCTGCATATCTTGATTATATGTATTCCACGCCCAAGAAGAATTAAAATCTTCTGTATTTGACGAATCTTCTACATTGCACCGGGTACATATCTTGCGTAGAAATTCTTTATATTTAACACTGTTTGAAATCTCCATATACTCTTGAAGTTCGTCATTGTTTTCCCAAAGCGGATAATATAGTGCAAGACCTGTTGAATTAGATTTTCTCTCACCGCACACTCTGTATAAAACGGTTTCATTTAACGTGTTAATAAGCACGTCCGACGTGTTTCCGACAAATTCACTTGTTTTAACCGCCATATCGCCTAAATCAACAGAATTTGAAAATCCCTCATCAACCGTTGCACCGCCGTAAAGCTGTACACCGCTTATCGCCTTTGAAAGATTGACATAATTTAAAAGGCTGTCCGTTGCGGTAAGCATATCGCCTGCCATACCGTCAAACGCCTGATTAAGTGTAGACATATTGTCTAAAGCAACGCAGGACATTGCTGCGTCTTTGTCAGTGCCTTTTTCTTCACACTTTGCATAATATCCGTCACACACTGCCTTACCTATACCTTGAGAATCAGTTGACGGATTGTCGGACAAATACTGTAAAACATATTCATAATTCCATTCATCATTTCCGATAACGTCCTGCGGTGCAGTCATATAATCGGCACACATAGACATCTCCGCCGCAATTTCAAGACTTCCCATAAGTGACGAATCGAAAGACAGCATATCAAAATTCACGCCCGCCGCACTGATTCCGTATGAAATTTTTTCAAGATTAAGGCTGTCGTTGCCGTTAAGCTCGTCATAAGCCATACCATTCATCAAGCCGCCGCCTGCACCTGATAAAATAAGCATATAATGGTTTGCTTTATACTTTGACGTACCCCACGATATAAAATTAGCAAGAGTATTATAGTCACCCATATTTGCCGCCATAGACTGATCCTCAAGATAAAGTTTATTCTTACCGGCTTTAAATCTCTGACAATAATCGCTGTATATATTCTTAGTGTGCCACTTACTGCTGCCGCCTGTTTGCACAATGACATTTATATTGTCCGAATAATTTACATTCATAATTTCATCAAGTTTTTTTGAATAATCACCATTTACGGATTCATCGTCACCGCCGCACATATATATAAGAACAGTCCAAGCCTTGTTACCCCCTTGACTTTCGGTATTACTTTCATAAACCACCTTATTTGAAGAACACGCCGTAAGCATAAGAACCGTCAAAACGGCAGTTATTATAAGCGTAACTCTTTTCATAGCCTTACCCCTCCATAAATTTATATAATGTAAAAAGGTGTTGCAAAGATTTCTCTTATACAACACCTTCTCAGTTCATTTTTAATTACGCTTGTGCAGGAGCGCCTACCGGACAGACACCGGCACATGCACCACATTCGATACAAGTAGCGTCATCTATAACGTATTGAGTGTCACCCTCGCTGATTGCACTTACAGGACATTCAGCAGCGCAAGCACCGCATGAAATGCAAGCATCAGAAATCTTATATGCCATTGAAATACACCTCCTCATTTGATATTGCTGATATGATTATAACACGAAAATTGATATACTTCAATAGTTTTTCAAAATATTTTACTCACCGATTTCTTCCTCTGAAGGCTCGTTGTTTTTGCCTTTTTTGAGAACTTTAACGTCCGCAACGTTAAATTCTTTTAAAGTTTTTTCGTTTTCATCGTCAAGTTTAACTTTAACCAAACCTTTAAGTAAGCTGACATATTCAACACTGCCCGTACCTTCGGGAGTTTTTACGATAGCACCCTGTTTCGGTGTAACCTTTAAAAGTTCCTCATATGTATCCTGTTCATATTTCAAACAACACATAAGACGTCCGCAAGCACCCGAAATTTTAGTCGGATTAAGCGAAAGTCCCTGTTCCTTTGCCATTTTTATAGACACCGGAGCGAACTCACCGAGAAACTGACTGCAACATAAACCTCTGCCGCATACACCGATACTTCCGAGAGTTTTCGCCTCATCTCTGACGCCGATTTGACGAAGTTCAATTCTTGTCTTAAAGACCATAGCCAAGTCTTTTACAAGTTCACGGAAGTCAATTCTTCCGTCCGCGGTAAAATAGAATAAAATCTTGTTTCCGTCAAATGTGTATTCAACTTCAACAAGTTTCATTTCAAGCTTGTGATTTTGAATTTTCTCCAAACATATCTTGTAAGCCTCTTTTTCAAGCTCTCTGTTCCTTTTGCTTTTTTCGGTATCTTCTTCGGTTGCGATACGGATAACACCCTTTAAAGGTTTCTTGAATTGGTCGTTATCAATAGCCTTTTTGCTCATAACGACCTCACCGTATTCAATACCTCTTGAAGTTTCGACAATTACACTGTCGCCTTGTTTTATATCAAAATCAAGCGGATCAAAATAGTACGTTTTGCCTGCCGGCTTAAATCGTACCCCTATCACGTTTACCATATTACAAAACCATTCCTTCCAAAATGTTTAAGCTTTGCTGTTTTTCGCTCTGCTCTTAATCTTTTCAGCCATTTTCTGCGACGGCTCAAAAACAAGCATATTTTCTATTCTGTTCTTTTCGTAAACAACATACCAAACCTTTTTAGGCGAAAATACACTTGCACGCATATTGTATATCGTTTTCGGAGTTTTTTTCGGTTTTTGTCTGGTAACAGACTTCACGTCCGATATATAAAATTCAACTTCTTTGTTTCTGTGACCGATTGCACGGTTTACGCGTACAATATCGTCTTTTATGCTGTAAGTAAATATCGCCGCATAACGCGTCAGAACGAAGAAACCCAATATACAAAACAAAAGTATCGTTATTATTGTACCGATTATTTTGTAGCTTGGCAAAATAAAAATTATATATTGTCCTAAAATCATAAATATGACAGCCCATAAAAGCGAAAATATAAATTCTTTTCCGCCGCCTGTTCTCTTTTCTTCCACTCCCGAAAACTCCTTAAAACATCATTTTCTAATCTAATTAATTATAATATAAAACAATAAAATTGTCAACTCTCCGCATAAATAGCGATTGATGACCTCAAGCCACCACTCCGTCACTTCGTGACACCTCTCCTCAAGGAGAGGCTTTTTAATATACGCCCTCTTCCGTAAGGCTCCCCTTAAGGGGAGCTGTCGGCAACACCGACTGAGGGGTGGCTTTTCTGTCTATTATTTTCCTCTATTCTTTCTTATCTATTATCTACAACACGGGGCATTGTGGCACCGTCCCATACTTTCACACCATCCGCATCTCATTCAAAGCGGGCGACCAATGGTCGCCCCTACACACCGCTATACTGCACTTACTTCGTAGGGGCGGTCATCGGCCGCCCTATAAGTTTTACATACACAAACGGATTCGCCACATATCCTGCTTTCTTCGTAGGGGCGGTCATTGGCCGCCCTATAAGTTTTACATACACAAACGGTTCCGACACATATCCTACTTTCTTTGTAGGGGCGGTCATTCGCCACCCCTATAAGGCTCCCCTTGAGGGGAGCTGTCGGCAACGCCGACCGAGGGGTGGTTCTGTCTATTATTTTTTCTATCCTCTCTTATCTGTTATCTGCAACGCGGGACACCGATGCACCGTTTCCATACTTTCACACAATCCGCATCTCATTCAAAACGGGCGACCACTGGTCGCCCCTACACACCACCATACTGCACTTACTTCGTAGGGGCGGTCATCGGCCTCCCTATAAATTTTACATACACAAACGGTTCCGACACATATCCTACTTTCTTCGTAGGGGCGGTCATTGGCCGCCCTATAAGTTTTACATACGCAAACGGATTCGCCACATATCCTACTTTCTTCGTAGGGGCGGTCATCGGCCGCCCTATAAGTTTTACATACACAAACGGTTCCGACACATATCCTACTTTCTTCGTAGGGGCGGTCATTGGCCGCCCCTATAAGGCTCCCCTTGTGGGGAGCTGTCGGCAACGCCGACTGAAGGGTGGCTTTTCTGTCATTTTCTTCTAAGCATATTAATCATTTCCGAAATCGTCTTAATCCCGTAAGCCGCAAAACCGTCCGGAATTTTCACACCTCTAAGCGATTGTTTCGGCACAATCGCCGACTTAAACCCAAGTTTCGCCGCCTCATTAATACGCTTTTCAAGCTGCGAAACACCTCTAAGTTCACCGCCAAGACCGACTTCACCGATAAAAATCATATCCGGCGGCAGAGGAATATCCGACTGACTTGTCGCGATAGCGGCACAGATACCCAAATCAACCGCCGTTTCATCAATACGAAGTCCGCCTGCAACATTCACATAAATGTCGGAATTCGACAAATTCATCCTTGCACGTTTTTCAAGTACTGCGATAAGCAACAGCACACGATTAACGTCAATACCGTTCGTCATACGACGTGGATTGCCAAAACCTGTTGGTGTAACGAGTGCTTGAATTTCAGCCATAACACCACGACTGCCCTCCATTGTACACACAATCGCACTGCCCGATATATCAACATTTCTGCCTTCCAAAAGCATCATTGACGGATTTTCAACTTCTCTGAGACCGCTGTCACACATTTCAAATACACCGATTTCGTTAGTCGAGCCGAAACGATTTTTAACCGCTCTTAAAATTCTGAACGAAAGCTGTCTGTCACCCTCAAAATAAAGCACACAGTCGACCATATGTTCAAGCACTCTCGGACCTGCGATTGCACCCTCTTTTGTAACGTGACCGACTATAAACATAGAAATGCCGAGTGACTTTGCAATGTGCATAAAAGCGTTAGTAGCCTCTCTTACCTGCGGAACACTTCCTGCCGCAGAGGCAATATCCTGCCTGTTCATCGTTTGAATTGAGTCAATAATAACAATGTCGGGTTTAATTTCGTTTATACATTCGATAACCGTTTCAACATCAGTTTCGGAAACAAGATAAAGATTTTCCGTTGTAACTCCCAATCTTTCAGCGCGAATTTTAATTTGTCCCTCCGATTCCTCACCCGAAACATATAGAATTTTTCTTTCTTCACCGGCTTTTTGGCAAATTTGCAAAAGTAATGTTGATTTACCGATACCCGGATCACCGCCTACAAGTATTAATTCCCCCTGTACAATTCCGCCGCCAAGCACTCTGTCAAGTTCCTGTAAACCTGTTTTGTAACGTGTTTCATATCCGACTTTTACATCACCGATTCTTTTCGGCATACGCACACTTCCGCCGTTACTTATAGACATTGCACGCGTAGCAGACGTTTTCTTTTCCGTAATAACAGTTTCCTGTATGGTGTTCCAACTGTTACAACCTGGGCATTTTCCCAGCCACTTCGGTGATTTGTACCCACATTCACTGCATATATATGTCGTTTTTGTTTTCATTCCTATTCCTTTCATTTATCAGTATTGCCACCACTCCGTCACTTCGTGACACCTCTCCTCAAGGAGAGGCTTTTCGGCTCCCTTTGAGGGGAGCTGTCGGCAACGCCGACTGAGGGGTGGCATATCCCCACCACAAAAATTATATCCATAATTTTATAACTTTCTATCCCCACTGTCAAGCCGCAAATATTACGCTCATATTGCGGTTTGCATAATTTACATTACAGCAATGTTACAGCTATGTTAATATCCACTCTATCCACGTACTTATCCACGCAATTCACGCCCGATTTATCCGCAAATATCAAAGTTATCCACGTGTTATGCACCCAACGTGGATAACTTTATTAACACATTCACAGTTAACATAACCTTTTATGTCCCCAAAATTTTCATATTCCGAAAATTCAAAAAAATAATACTTATAACGTCAATATTTTTCTGAATAGCCTTGACAAACACCGTCAGTTTTTATAAACTATATGTATATGTAATTATGTAATAATTTGAAAGGATGACTTTTTTATAATGAATAACGCAGATAAAACAATGGACAAAATCGTAGCGCTTTGTAAAGGCAGAGGCTATGTGTACCCCGGCAGTGAAATTTACGGTGGTCTTGCAAATACTTGGGATTACGGTCCTCTCGGTGTTGAATTTAAAAACAACGTAAAAAAAGCTTGGTGGAAAAAGTTCATACAGGAATCAAAATATAATGTAGGTCTTGACTGTGCAATCCTTATGAACCCTGAAACATGGGTTGCGTCAGGTCACGTTGGCGGTTTCTCGGATCCTCTTATGGACTGTAAAGAATGTAAATCACGTCACAGAGCGGACAAGCTGATTGAAGACTTTGCACACGAAAAAGGTGAGGACATCACAGTTGACGGTTGGAGCAAAGAAAAGATGGTTGAATACATCACAGAAAATAACATTGTCTGCCCAAAATGCGGCAAGCAAAACTTTACGGATATTCGTGAATTTAACCTTATGTTCAAGACATTCCAAGGTGTTACAGAAGATTCTTCATCAGTAGTATATCTTCGTCCCGAAACCGCACAAGGTATTTTCGTAAACTTCAAAAACGTACAACGTACAAGCCGTAAAAAAGTACCTTTCGGTATCGGACAAATCGGTAAATCATTCAGAAATGAAATCACACCGGGTAACTTCACATTCCGTACAAGAGAATTTGAGCAAATGGAGCTTGAATTTTTCTGTGCACCGGGTACAGACCTTGAGTGGCACGCATATTGGAAAGAATACTGTATGAATTTCCTACTTAACCTTGGTATAAGAAAGGAAAACTTGCGTTTCAGAGATCACTCACCTGAAGAACTTGCATTCTATTCAAATGCAACTGCCGATATTGAATTTGTATTCCCATTCGGTTGGGGTGAACTTTGGGGTATTGCAGACAGAACCGATTATGACTTAAAGCAACATATGGAACACAGCGGTGAAAGTATGGAATATATGGACCCAATCACAAACGAAAAATACGTTCCGTATTGTATCGAGCCGTCACTTGGTGCAGACAGAGTTGCACTTGCATTCCTTGTTGAGGCATATGACGAAGAAGAACTTGAGGGTGGTGACACAAGAGTTGTTATGCACTTGCATCCGGCGCTTGCACCGATAAAGGCTGCCGTTCTTCCTCTTTCAAAGAAACTTGACGAAGGTGCAACAGCTGTATACGAACAGCTTTCAAAGAAGTTTAACTGTGAATATGACAATGCCGGTTCAATCGGTAAGCGTTACAGAAGACAAGACGAAATCGGTACACCGTACTGTATCACATATGACTTCGATTCAGCAGAAGATAACTCGGTTACAGTCCGTGACAGAGATACAATGGAACAGCAGAGAATTAAGATTGACGAACTTGAAAAGTTCTTGGAAGGAAAATTAGAATTTTAATAATGTTGTTGGTGGGGGTAAATTGCTATGAAATTTGTTGATGAATTTAAAGATTTTATATCTCGCGGAAACGTAGTTGATATGGCAGTCGGCGTTGTTGTCGGCGGTGCATTTAAAAGCATTGTAGATTCACTCGTTGCCGACATTATCAATCCCGGTATAGCATATGTTGTATCTCTTATAACAGGTGCACTCAAAACAGCCGCTACAAGTACAGTCGGTGACACAAGTGCCGTTGAATCTGTTATGGATATGTCTAAATGGATAATTCCGGGTACATCAATAAATATCGGTAATTTCCTTTCGGCTATTATTAATTTCCTTATCCTTGCATTTATAATTTTCTGCGTAGTTAAGGGACTTAATAAGCTAAATGATAAATTCAAAAAGAAAGTTGAGGAAGAAGTCACTCCCGCAGGTCCTACCCAAGAAGAACTTCTTGCCGAAATACGAGATTTGTTAAAAGACAAAGAATAATACAAAACCCAATCGAACGAAATTCGATTGGGTTTTCTTTTACTTCTCTATTTTATTTATCTCTGCATATGGTTGCATTTTTTCATTCCACACATACACATCTATACTGTCATATTCCGTATCACTCAAATCGACCTCCGCTGTCATATTATGTATGTCAGGTGTCACAATCTTTTTAAGTTCATTACCTTTTCTGAACGCAACATACATCACTTCGTCATCTTCTTCAAAATTAAGCGATACGATAAGTTTGTTATCTTTTATTCCACACTCAATTTTATTGTTCGTTAAAACAGTCGGCATTGGTGTGACTGTCGGAGCAGCCGTTGGTGTTGCCGTTGGACTTGACGTTACTGTCGGCATCGGTACTGTCGTAGGCATTGCCGTTGGACTTGGTGTTACTGTCGGTACTATCGTTGATGTTGCTGTTGGTGTCGCTGTCGGCGTCGGTACTGTCGTAGGCGTTGCTGTTGGTGTTGCCGTTGGTGTCGCTGTCGGTACTGTCGTAGGCGTTGCTGTCGGTTTTACTGTTGGTGTTGCCGTTGGTGTCGCTGTCGGCATAATTGCCTTAACCGCATTATACGCATTCAATCTTCCGCCGCTTATAACTTTACCTGTAAGTGCCGAAAGCTTGTCTGAACTCGAACACAAAGTTTCTTTAATTTCTTTTGCCGAAATATTCGGATTTACTGCACGCATTACCGCAACAGCACTTGCAACCATAGGTGTAGCCATAGAAGTTCCCGACATTGTTCCGTAACTGCTTGTCGGAATTGTACTGTAAATAACTGTACCCGGTGCTGCAATATCAACACTTGTTGCACCGTAATGCGACGTACTGCTGAGTTCATCACTGCTTGTCGTGTTTGCAACAGAAATTACATTGTCAAGGTCTTTTGTAAGTTGTGACGGATACACTGCCACTTTGTCATTATCCGCTTGCGGTGTACTTGTCGCAATATTTCCCGCCGCAATAACAAAGAATATATCAGGCACAGCCTCAATCGCCGATTTAACGATACTCACCGAAGTACTTCCCCAACCTGTACCGCCAAAACTGCAATTAATAATATTTATATCATTCTTTTTCGCGTAATTAATCCCTTCTATTATATAAGATAAAGTACTTTTACCACTGCTGTTAAAAATCTTTATTGATGCGATTTTGGCATTACGAGCAATCGATGCCACGCCCTTGGAATTATTAGTCGCCGCACTTACAATCCCCGCAACGTGAACACCGTGTTCATCCACATATGACACATCACCGTTACTGTCACCGCAATTCCAACCATATATGTCATCAATATATCCGTTACCGTCATTATCAATGCCGTCACCGACATTTTCTCTCGTATTCACCCATATATTATCAATTAAATCCTCGTGATTTGTCTGTATACCCGAATCCATAACTCCGACAGCCACATCAGAGCAATCAATATCAAAATCCCAAAGCTTTTTTGCACCGATTAAATCAAGCACAGCTTGTTTTCCGTTTTGATAGTACGTGTCATTAGGTTCGGAAAACTCATATACATTGTAATTAGGCTCTGCATATTCAATATTCGGCATAGCCTTTAACTTTTCAATCGTATCTATAACATTTTCACGGCTCGGATTTTCCAAATCAAGTACATATATAATAGGCTCTGTTTTATCAGAAAACAAACTGATACTGCTTGCATCGTCACCGAAAATACATCTTGCATCACTGATATTCAATTCTTCAAACGGATCTGAACACATTGAAACAGCATCGGTAATCTGCGGTTTTAACTGCACAAGCACACTTCCGTAATCAAAATCCAACCCATCATATTCATCTGCATAAACATTAATTCCCAGTCACATCATAGCCAATAATACGGCAAAAAATATATATCTGAATTTTTTCATAACCATAGCTCCGTTTTTCAAATTGCTTTAATTTCAGTATATCACTCAATTTTTATAAAGTCAATTTAAACCTCGTTTTCCGCTTGACTTTTTTGTTTTACTATGGTAAAATATTAAGGTACTTTTGGAGAAGTATCGAAGCGGTCATAACGGGGCGCACTCGAAATGCGTTTGCCTTAACAGGCACGTGGGTTCGAATCCCACCTTCTCCGCCAAAGAGAATGCTGATTTTTAATCCGCATTCTTTTTTTACTATGTGAATTTTTATAAAGGAGTAAAACAATGCAGACAGAAGAAAAACAAATGAAGATGAGTTATCTTATAAAGCGCTTTGTACCGTATTTCAAAAAATACAAATGGATACTGATACTTGATCTAATCTGTGCGTCACTGACAACGGTTTGTGAGCTTGTATTCCCAATGCTCGTGCGTTACATAACAAATATGGGTATCAATAATATAGCAGGATTGACCGTCGGAATAATCTTAAAAATAGGACTTTTCTATCTGATTTTAAGAATAATCGACTCTGCGGCAAATTTCTATATGGCTGACACGGGACATATTATGGGAGCAAAAATCGAAACAGATATGCGCCGTGACTTATTCGCGCACCTTGAAACGCTTTCACATTCATACTTTGCCGAACACAAAGTCGGACAAATTATGGCACGAATAACAAGCGACTTGTTTGATATAACAGAATTTGCGCACCACTGCCCCGAAGAATTTTTCATCGCCGCACTGAAAATAATCGTTTCATTTATAATTCTTTGCGGAGTAAACGTACCGCTTACGGTTATTGTGTTCGCATCTCTTCCGCTTATATTCTGTTTTGTAAAATTCTTTAATACGCGTATGCGTAAAGCGTTCAAGAAACAGCGTAACCAAATCGGCGAAATTAATTCACAGGTTGAGGATACATTGCTCGGTATAAGAGTGGTAAAGTCATTTGCGACAGAAGAACTTGAAGCTGAAAAATTTGAGGACGGCAACAAAAAATTCCTTGATACAAAAAAACTCGGATATTTCTATATGGCAGGTTTTCAAACATCAAACAGAGCCTTTGAGGGTGTAATGTATTTGATAGTCGTTGTTGCGGGTGCGTTGTTTATGATTAACGGCAAAATCTCCCCTGCCGACCTTACCGCATATCTTTTGTATGTAAGCACGCTCCTTGCCACTTTGCGTACAATCATTCAATTTACCGAACAATTCCAACGCGGTATGACAGGTATTGAGCGTTTCCTTGAAATTATGGACGCACCTGCCGAAATAACAGAAAAAGAAAATGCCGACGAATTGAAAAATGTTCAAGGAAATATAACGTTTGAAAACGTCGGATTTCATTACAGTGACGATGACACAAACGTGCTGTCAAATATAAATCTTAACATCAAGAAAGGCGACAGCGTTGCACTTGTCGGTCCGTCAGGCGGCGGAAAAACAACACTTTGTAACCTTATCCCACGTTTTTATGACGTCACAGAAGGACGTATTTTAATTGACGGCAAAGATATAAAGAACGTCACATTAAATTCGCTCCGAAATTCAATCGGTGTCGTTCAACAGGACGTTTACTTGTTCTCGGGAACGGTCTTTGAAAACATCGCTTACGGATTAAGCGGTGCAACACGCGAAGATGTTATAAACGCCGCCAAGCTTGCAGGCGCACATGAATTTATTTCAAACCTCGAAAACGGATATGACACATATGTCGGCGAACGTGGAGTTAAACTTTCGGGCGGTCAAAAGCAAAGAATAAGTATCGCAAGAGTATTCTTAAAAAATCCGCCTATACTTATTCTTGACGAAGCGACCTCCGCACTTGATAATGAAAGCGAAAAAATCGTGCAAGACTCACTTGAAAAACTTGCAAAAGGCAGAACAGTATTCACAATCGCCCATAGACTTACAACAATCCGTAACGCAAATATGATTCTTGTCCTCACCGAAAACGGTATCGAAGAGCAAGGCACACACCAAGAATTGATTGATAAAAAAGGATTGTACTACAACCTATACAGTATGTACACCTCACTATAACAAACAAAAATGCGGTCTGTATGACCGCATTTTTTATAGTAGTGGTGCTACTAACCTTATAATATGTCCTAAAAGCTTTGTGAAAATATTAAAATGTTTAACGTCCTCTAATGTAATCTTCTGCGACAATTCAAGCGTGTCTTTGAAATCACGTTCAATATCCATAACTGCCGGTACATTAAGCATATAAGCCGCACATTCATAGTGAAGATACAAACTTCTGTAATCGTGGTTTACTGTGCCGACAATGGCTTTTTTACCGTCACTTATCGACATTTTCGCGTGAACAAAACCGGGTGTATATTCGTATATTTCTATACCTGCTTTCAAAAGTTCCTTATAATATGTTCTCGCAAGATAGAACGCATATTTCTTGTCGGGAATATGTGGCATTATAATCTTAACGTCAACGCCCCTTTGAGCCGCATACTTCATACACTCATACATCTCGTCATCAATAACAAGATACGGCGTCATTATATAAGTATATTCCGACGCATTGTTCAGATTATTTATATATGCACGCTTTCCGACATAAACTTCATCAAGCGGAGTATCGCCGAACGGTATTACAAATCCGTCCGTACTTACGGAATATTTTTTTGACGCTTGGATATATTCACCGCAATCCTCAATGTGTTCATCATTTACGTTCCACATTTCAAGAAACATCGCCGTAAATCCCGCGACCGCCTCGCCTCTGAGCATAAATCCCGTATCTTTCCAATGCCCGAAACGCATCTTTTCATTAATATATTCATCTGAAATATTTATCCCACCGCAAAACGCCACCGCACCGTCTATAACCATTATTTTTCTGTGGTCACGATTGTTTTGGTGAGTTGACAAAAGCGGTACAATCGGCGAAAATATACGACATTTAATCCCCTGTCTTTCAAGATATTCATTGTATTTTCGCGGAAGCGTCACGATACAGCCCATACCGTCATACATAACGCGAACTTCAACGCCCTGTTTAACTTTTTTCTTTAAAATTTCAAGAATTTCATTCCACATACGGCTCGTGTGATTTATAATAAAGAACTCCAAAAATATGAATTTTTCCGCTTTCAAAAGCTCCTTTTTCATATCCTCAAACATTCTCTCGCCTATGCTGTAATACTGTACACCCGTATTTGTGTAAGCAGGAGAACCGCCGTATTTCGATAAATACCTTGCAAAGCCGTCCTGATTTTTATCAGTCTGATAAATATTTTTCATAACATCTTCGTCTTGAACAAGATACTTTTTGTTTGCCTCTTGAATATTCTTGTAATCGTCACCTATATTCATTGACACTCCCTGTGCCCTTGTAAACAGATAAAACAAAGCACCGAATATAGGTATAATCGCAATAAGCGTTATCCACGTCATTTTAAAAGTAGATTCCTC
>ENA-OUQI01001038-OUQI01001038.1-human-gut-metagenome-genome-assembly--contig:-NODE-1038-length-18895-cov-12.533493_pt1 | contig 18895 bp, 20 predicted proteins | sample MGYA00237953_ERZ548840 | MGnify/ENA primary metagenome ERZ548840 (study PRJEB26490, sample SAMN05194690) | human gut metagenome | biome: terrestrial biome; feature: human-associated habitat... | reverse complement strand
CTGCTTTCTACGGCCAGGGAAGCGGCCCCTTACACCAACATTCGGCACGCGATCATAGCATCCTTAATTGATATTGCGAGCATAGAAAAGAACGTTAACGACAGATATCAACAGGCCATTGAAGGCCATGATTACAATGAGATTCTCGGGCTATTCAACGACAAGTCTCTTGCAACAAGCGTTGGCCATTATTTTGGTATGGACAACAAAATCTATGTCGATCGTGCAATTTCCTTGTTGGAAGGCGACCTGAGAGACGATCTTTCCGAAGCCCTAAGGCAGTATATTTCGCACTGAACGGCTGTTTCACGCCCAGCGAGGTCCGGTCAGACCACTGACCAGACCTCGCTCCAATAGCGGGAACACCCCATATCGCCACAAATCACCCCTCTCCGTCCATGACCGTCCAACTCAAAGGCTCAATACCCGGAAGAGACGTTAGGCAAGAGGGACAGGCAACCTGATAGTTCCCGTAACTTGTTCTGCGCTGCATAGAAGCGAAGACATATACCGCTTTGCGGGCGCGAGTGACGCCGACGTAAAGCAGGCCCGTTTCCTCAATAAGCCCATCTGGCATTTTCTTCGCATCCACGATCTGACATCCATGCGCAGAACGCGAGCACATACCAGCACTTTCGCACCGAGAGCAAATCACTCCAGGCCAATCAAAACGCGTAACGCCCGGAATGAAAACAGTGTCCCACTCGAGCCCTTAGCGGAGTGAATGGTCATCATCGAGATATCTACATCAAGGTAATCGGAGAAACGCCGCAGGGAGCCCTCGGAAAAGATGCTCACGATATAGTCGAAAAGCTCAGACGGGCCCATCGCGACGCAGTAATTTGTAAGGTGTTTCCGCTTGCTTCCTGCATACTGACCGCAGAAAGGCTTCGCTGTGAAGTATTTAGCGAGCGGTAGCACTACGGAGCTGGCCTCTAGCTACAAAAAGACACCGCGATCGGTTTCGGCACCGGCGCCCAGCGCAATATTGACAGTGCCGTTATATGATATTCAGCCCCAACAACCCAGTAAAATACACGCTATTCCCCGCGGCTGTGAGCCCATGACACTAATCATGCTGAAGTATCTTGTACTCCTCAACTGCATAGTCAGACCGCCAGCAACAAATCGGCACCGGAGTCCACATCGGCTCCGGTGCCGCAGTGGAATAACAGCGGTTCCACATTGCAATTAGAAACGGACTTTCTTACTCAACGTAAACAAATGACTGAGGAGCATGGGTCAGATCGGGATTGTATTCAGACAGTAAAAGCGGGTTATCGAAAAGCCTAACGTTACCGAGCTCAATAGCACAGGCTTGCTCAAGCCCAGAAAAATAAGAAAAGAAAAACTGTTCAGTAATTCCTGAGTCTTTATGAGTTTCTTCCCATAGCGCGGACGGAGTATCTTTGAGAACCTTTTCAACTTCGACTTCAGCAACAACGCGACCGACTGGAAGCGTCTCATAAATTACGATCGCTTCAACATCGTCGCGGGCAAACACACGACGCCGGTATTCATATTTTTTTTCACCAGATAAAATCCGCTTAACAAACTCGGATTTAATCGACAATAAAGCTTTCATCAGCATTCCCCAACGCCATTATTCCATCCATGTCATCTTGAGATATACGCTCGCAAACAAGACGCTCGGTGTCAATAAACCCGCAATCCAACAACTGCTTGCGGTTAGGATAACGCTTCAATGGGAAGTTGAACAGGAGGCATACCAACCAAGGAAAGCTTCTCGTTTGCCAAAAGCGTCTCAATTCTTCTGTTGTGAAAACCGTTTTACCGCGAACCTTCTTAAGGAAATCCGTCTCATCCCTGAAAGAATTAAGATTGACAACTTTAACAACCGTGCACACAGATGTCACAACTGAACGATAATAAGCCGAGCCTTTACCATCTGAAGTACGATATATAACAACTTTATCGCCTACCGCCATATCCGCGGCATTCTGCGAACCGGAAAGGTATATCTTCTCAATCGAGTTCAGGCAACTTTCATCAATAATGGGCTGACCATATTCACTTGTTAAATGAACATCCCCGAATAAATCCTTATGATATTCAGGGCGTATAGACAATATCCAGCAGTTACCCACAGAACGACTTACGAACGGATAACGAATGAAAGCGTTATCATCAGAACAAGAACGGGTCTTGTACAGAACCGTCTCTTGATCTTTGGATCCCCAATAACTAAAACCATATTTGTATAACAACTTAGCCAGCGAAGAGGTGTTCTCGTTTTCATGCATAGTGACGTAAACGAAATCCAACCCAGATCTGGCAAAGTCGCGTAAAGATATTGCAAGCAGGCGCTTTCCAATTCCCGTATGATGATCGAAATCTACCTTGAATGTTCCGATCTTCAAGCGAGGAAAGTCCATCCGAGGAATTACGCCCCCTTCAAGACCACTTTCTTCTTTAAGATAAAGCATCGCAATCAGATTGCTGCACGAATCGAATGCGAAATAAGCGTACTCTCCACCTAGCGCTTTCCTGTTAAACCATTCATCAAAACCAGCATAAGAGCATCTGAGGCTATCGAAAAAGGAGTCGTCAAGGTTTACTTCCGAAAACGGTAGCGGTTGGATGTAATCGTCTTGAACCATAGTCTCAACCAATCCCTAGTGCATCATTGATATCAACGGGTCTTTGAAGTTTGGCAACCCACAAAACTTCAGGCCCCCCAACCGAAACGGGAGGAAACAAGTCATAGAAGGTTTCTACATTAACCCCGGAACGTTCAATAGTCCGTTGATCGGCGCCTCGGTCAACGCACTCAACGTCACCAACAGCAAAAGACCCGAGGAATGCGCCTGTCTCGCTATCCAAATAACATATAACATCGACTCCCTCTAACGAAGAGTCTCTGATTTCATATTCTTTTATGCCATTGCGAATCAAATTGAAAATAGATGGTCGAATTTTCAGCGTGGCTACCGTGCTCTTCGTCATGACAATCCAATCATATATAGGACGACCTATTCGGTGATCGCAAAAACTAAACGAATCAGAACTTCGCTCAGAAGGTTTAATAGAAAGAGGATAGCAAGGTAAAAAAGCAAAGTAAGAAAAGTGATGCGTTTCCGCGAAAACTCTAGCTGTAACGAAGTATTGCTGTCAGATATGAGCCACTGATATACAAACATATCGCAGCTTTTTGAGTTCGGGATGGTAATGCCGCCTTTCAACCGAGGCTGATATTTTTCCCAAGCGATATTCTCCAACGGCCTCACCCTATAAGGCGTAAGAAAGGAATTAATCTCCCATTGCCGCGGAGCAATTACTGCAATATGCGTTTCGCCGATGTCGGTTTTCGATTCAACAAGCCTACGAACAACTGAACTCGGAAGACCTCTAACCTGATTGACGGCAATTGAGCTCATGGTACGAAAAGGAACGATAGGTCCTGTTATTACTTCTCTCATATCAGCGGGACCAGATAGCAAGCCATCAAGCGAAACGAATGGCAATCGCAATCTAAAGTACAAAGATGTGCAGTCGCGAGGAAGGACCGAGGGATCGTAACGAAACAAAAGCAAGGACCCTCCCTCCAGATTATCGACAACCAAGCTGTCGTTATGCGAAATAGGAAGGATCAATAATGAATTACCACAGTCATCCGTAACAATCGTTCGGTCAAAACGGCATTTAGTTTCACAATCCTGATTAAATAAAACCTGAACGAATCCGTTATCACGAAACGAGGAAGTAAGGTCAACGACATCGTTCTTTTCAATCTCGAAAGGGAAGAAGATGAAAAACCCCGAGATATCATCCATGTGAGGGATTTGAATACCAAAATCTATTTCAGAGGAATGTCTGACATCGGCCCATACATTGATTGACAAATCAATGTGCACCGCCGCATTACCGTCGTTTAGAATTCCAACGGCGAAGCTATCATACTTACGCTGTGCCAAACCAATCTCCCCTACGCTAATCTAGATAAACCCGATTCAAGTCTAACCTTCGATATGCGCCAACCAAAGCAACGACGTGCACATTCATGACGATCACTCATGAAGAATTGCATCTCGCCGTCACTCCCTCCTTCTTCTAGCACAGTATATGTAACGCATGTTCCACAAGATAGTCCTGGCACCACAGTAGAAGGGATTAGCCGACGCAGAGGAAAAGTCCGTCTTGCCTTCGCAGTAGAGAATGTCGTATGAATCAGGAGAGTATTGCCAAACCGCTTCCGTGGCGTCTGTCTCCGAAAGTCTCTAACGGAAGTAAACGCCTCCGGCTAGGACAAGCGAAAGCTCGTCATTAATTTGACGCTTTGGGACTGCACCAAATCTTCGGAACAAAGCCCGCCAAGTGGCGACTAATGCTCAAAGACAAGAACAACCTTAGACGAATAATTGAAGAATTCGACCACACAGAGCTTGACGTAGGTAGCAGCCTCGAGGACTTTTCTTGGAAGGTTCCGGCGTCGGGTATCGAAGAAGTGCGGACAGCCTCGTATTGGAGCTTCCTAGGTACGCATAGACAATCGAGCACGTGCCACAACGTCACCGGGCAGCCAAACACTACACTCCCCAACAATCCCCAGAAAAGTTCGCTGATGTTGACTGGGGTTCCCGTAAAATAATCCCCAACAAAATATGTGCGGAGTGCTGGCCTGGAGCTGCCTTAGAACCCTATTGGCTGCTCACCGAGAGGCTCCGCTATGAAAAGACCCCTTTACTACCTGCTCTGCGCGATCGCGTGCACGTCCATGGTCGGCGCGACGATGCCCATGGCAGCCATCGCGGAAGCCATGCGGCCTCCGGCAACAGCCGAGCAGCAGGCGCAATCAGACGCCACGAACAGCGACACAGCCAAAGCCGAAGACGGCACCAACACAAATGCGGCAGCAGATGCCGTAGAGGACAGCACCGCAACATCCACCGGCACCAGCGCAGTCAACACGGAAAGCACTGACGGCACCACCGCCGCCAACACCGCAGACGCCGCCACCCCCGGCACCACCGCCGCAACCGGCACCACCGCCCCATCCCTCCGAGCCCAAACCAACGACACGCCCGAGGCAATCTCCACCGCGTCACAAACCACCTGCGCCCACTCCGCCACGGCAAGCCAAAACGGCGTCACCTTCACCGTCTCGTGGAACGACGCCCCCGCGGGCACTGCGACGACCTTCCACGTAACCCAAGCCAACGGCTCGTCCCAGGCCAAGGCGCGCATGGACGTGCCCACCTATTGGGACGGCGGCAGCCATGAGAGCGTCTGCGACCCGTCGCGCCAGGTATGGTCCAGCTATTACACCCTGGGCACCGCGGGCCACGACTTTACCTTTGACTTCACGGCATCGGGCACGTACCGCATCTACTTCTACTTTATGGACAACGACAGAAACGACCCCCAAAGCGACAAGGGGATCTACTACCTGCGCACCACGGCGGAGGTGTCCGTAAACGACGCCGCCCGCCCGAGCGTCACGCAGATCATCAACAACGCCGTGGACCTGTGCAGGCAAGAAACAAACGGCTCGGAATACGACATGGCGCTGTGGCTCCACGACTGGACGCTCGACCAGCTGGAGTACGACCAAGGCCTCAACTGGTGCTCGGCCGAAAGCGGCCTCACGCGCCACCAGGGCACCTGCGAGAGCTACCAGCGCATCTACTCCAAGCTCCTTGACGCCGCGGGCATCGCCAACGGCCGCATCACCGGCAACGGCCACACCTGGAACGCCGTAAAGATCGACGGAAAATGGTGCCAGATGGACCTAACCTGGGACGACACCAGCAACAACTGGTACGGAGACCTGGACCAAGGATTCGCTCAATCCCCTCACCGTTAGCCCTCTTAGTTACCAAGGCGGAATGCGAGAGGCAGAATAAAGTTATATCCGTACTGCTCCAATTAATTCACGTAGTTGCTAGCGTTTACGCTGAGATGGCTTCTTTGCCTTAGAACCATCGCCGAACTGCTTAATCTTATTGGCACAAAGCTCTGTTAGGGGCTCACCAATTGCTGCCTTGCAATTAAATCCAAGAAGCTGCATGGTCCGAAGTGTATCAGCTGAAATTAATTGACGAAACTGACCAAGCGCCGCTGCCGTAGTACTGGGCGAAGTTGACTCTTCGCCGCCCGTTTGTATTGAAGCAAATATCTCCAATACGCGACCGATAGTGGCATCTAGACTTTGGATATCGTCATCACTAATCTGAACGCGTTCAAGCTCCGCCTTATATGCTTGGGCAATTCTTATAGCTTCGGAGCGTTCTTCAAGAAGTTCATTGACGAGTTCATCGTATGCAGCACGCACGGAGGTGGCGTCTTTGTCTCCCTTTATCGCTTTTATCTTTGTTGCGACAGCAGCAGCCGTCCCTTTTGCCGCAAGAACAGCAAGGGAACTGCCGAGGTCAACTAAGGCCTGAGTTGCGTATGCATCCATAACGCACCTTCCATTACCTAAGTGTTTAACTTAATTGACAAAACACAACTTAACAACAAAGTCAAAACCAAGTATTCCAACGAATGAATACACGAATTCATATACTCAAATTTGATGGCATCAAAAATGCAGATCCGGCATTTCAAAACAGCGGCGAAGATTGAACAGAAATGTTGAAAAATCTAAATTGCAAGAGAAATAAAGAACAGTGCCCGTCAACTAAAGATCCTTAATCCTCTTAGCCGGAACACCTCCATATAATCCATTTGCCAAAGTCGAATTAACCACAACAGAACCTGCAGCGATGACACACCCCGAAGCGATGTGTACTCCTGGCAGCACCGTCACATTCATCCCGAGCCAAACCCCCTCTTCAATGCTGATATTAGAGTAATGTAGTTTCCCAGCGCGCTGAAAAGCATCGCCGACATCATGCGTGAAGGTGCACAGAGAGCAATTGGGGCCAATATACACCCGATCGCCGATCTCGATGCGCCCCCCCCAGCCAGCATAAAAACAAGTATTCGAATTAATCAAAACCTCGGAACCAATCTTGATATTGCGAGGATAATCAAAGTAGACATTATCTCCGATTCTGCGAGCATCAAGCTCCATTCCGGCGAACCGAAGAAGGGGGATCTTGAACTGGTTAGGTAAGTGACGGGCTATTGTACGAAGGGCTCTAGAAAGACGATCAACAGTCATGGAACCTTCCTTCCTTTGATTCTCTTGAATTGGGGGTAAATTGAAATAGCTATTGCTTCATTTCACATACAGACGAAGGGTCGATAGTGATTCCTCGTGTTCCAATTGTGTTTCCCTCAATAATCGAGTCCTTGCAGAAGGCACTGACTCTAATGTCTCTGCCGGTTAAAGAACTACTAGTAGAAGTGTTTCCGGTGATGCTAGCAGAGCAAAACTCATCGACGCTTTTACCCTCAATCTGAATGCCATGACCGCACGATTCGGCAATCTCATTATTGACAATAGTGACCCCCGTTGTGGAATAGGCATAGACGCCACGTCCTTTAGAGGATTCAATTTTATTTGAGGAAATCGAACAGTTTATGCCTGCTGAAGTCACCCTGACCCCATCGGCACCCGCGCCATAAATAGAATTACATATCATATGCGCAGAAGCCAATCCGGCGACACTAATACCGTGTGATAGCGGATCGTATATCTCATTATTCTCTATTTTGGCCGCAGAGTTGGAATCAACACGAATACCAGCAGCGCCAGAAGCCTTAATGGTGTTCTTTTTCACAACAGAAAACGCATTATTAGTAACAAGAACTGCATTTGAAATAGAACCTTCAAATGTGTTACCGGTCAGACGGACGACCGACCCAGAGTCAGCGACAGCCAGAGAATTGGTACCCCCAGCAACGAAGTTATCTTCTACCGTTACATCAGAGCCGCTGTAAACACAAATGCCGTTTTCAGCGGAAAATCGAACAGAGTTGCCAGTTGCCGTGCCACTCGCTAATTCTCCAAAGCTAATTCCATGCGTCCCTGAATTCTCTATTGAATTGCTTGTAACAGAAACTTTCTTTGCACCAACAACTCGAATGCCAGATGACGCACTGCCGTTAATCTCGTTTTCGCTTACAGAAGCGCCTTCGCCTCCTGAAATATAAACAGAGTTAGAAGAGCTCCCGTAAAAATAATTCATAATTACCCTTGCAGAAGAGCCATCATCAGCCAAAGCAAACGAGTTGTAGCCACCGTTCACGGTGTTACTTTGAGCTGTTACTTCAGAACCACCATATGCGCAAATTCCATTTTTTAGGGGATTTGTAATTGTATTTTCCTTTATGAAAGTCGGCGCAGAGCTAGTAACGAAAACAGCATTTTGATTTGCGTCAATTATTTCATTACCAGTGATTTCAACACTTTTAGAGTTATTTACCCCAATTCCCTGGCCGCCAGAATTGGATAGAGTATTACTTCTGACCGTAATGCCTGAACATTGCATAATTCTGACGCAGACATCAACATTATCAAGGCAATCATTTTCAGTGACGTCAGCATTATCACTGTCACATAAATCGATAAACGTACAACAGGTCTTTGCGGCATTGCCTTTCATAACAATACCGTCAAAACCATAAGCATTAATACAGGAAGCAGTGATGTCCTCAAATGAATTGTTCAAAAACTTTAATGAAACGCTGCTTTGGGCATCATTTCCTTCATGATGATTACCTATGCCAGCGAAAACGGACACAAACGTACAATCCTGAACTATATCATCGGCACAGGGCGTGCCATCATTCGGATACGATGAGGCTTCGCCAACATTCGTCATCGTATCAAAATGAACCGCCTCTATGGTTTTAAAGCGACTCTTGTCGCCATGTGAGTAATTGCCCCAAAAGTCTTCATCGTCACCTGTATACTCAACTGCGTTTTTAAAAACGCAGTTTTTTACAAAGGCACCCTGCGTTCCGCTTAAATTCACAAAGTGCTCGGTGCAGCTATCGATTGTTAGATTACTTAATACAATGTTTTTCGCATGGGTAATACAGAAGCCCTGGGTAATTCCGACCCCATCATTGCTGATCCTATGCCAGCATCCGCCATTTATTGTGATGTTCTCAGATTGAGTATAGCCACCATGGTTGCAACTATTGTCGCCAGGGCAAACGACACCCTCATCGTTCTTATGCCTGTTCTGTAGCATTGCACCATCGTGGAAATCGGCGACAATCTCGGCATGGCTATCTAAAGTTATCTTTGTATTAGAGAATACATTTAGCGGCCCAGTAATTCTGTACGACCCAGCTGGGATAAAGACCTCTAAAATGCCAGGCCCACTCATCGAAGCGGCCTCTAGGGCAGCGTTTATCGAGGCCCTATCGTCTTGAACGCCATCTCCGATTGCGCCGAACATTGAACTCTTTACGTTATATGCAGAGTATACGCCGTCCTCATCCTGCACAAACTTGTACTGCGAGACCTTCTGCGAGGCCGAGGTCCGCCAGACCTGCACGTTCGCGCCGTTCCTCGTCGAGTTCCCGGCGATGTTGAGAAAAACGTCGGACTCGGAGGGTGCCACGGTGAAGAAGCCGTTCCCCGCATCGAGAATCACCCAGCGCTGAAGTGCCGAGCCGCTGTATGCGGACTGTACAACATTGCTGCCGTTGGATGTCCCCGTGGCAGTAAGAGCCAGCCCCGACTCAAGCGCGGTGATCGAGTAGGTGCCGTCGTCGAGGTAGCGAACCTGGAACCTCTCGTTTCGCCCGCCGCCGTAGGCATAGGTCCTGATATCGCCGCCATCCTCCATGGAATGCCCCCAGACGTCGAGGGCCTTGCCCGTGTCGAGGGCGGTCCTAATGGAGTAGATGCCGTCATCGATCGTCCGCCCAGAAGGGGGCACGGGGGCAGTCCAGACAAACTTGTACTGCGAGACCTTCTGCGAGGCCGAGGTCCGCCAGACCTGCACGTTCGCGCCGTTCCTCGTCGAGTTCCCGGCGATGTTGAGAAAAACGTCGGACTCGGAGGGTGCCACGGTGAAGAAGCCGTTCCCCGCATCGAGAATCACCCAGCGCTGAAGTGCCGAGCCGCTGTATGCGGACTGTACAACATTGCTGCCGTTGGATGTCCCCGTGGCAGTAAGAGCCAGCCCCGACTCAAGCGCGGTGATCGAGTAGGTGCCGTCGTCGAGGTAGCGAACCTGGAACCTCTCGTTTCGCCCGCCGCCGTAGGCATAGGTCCTGATATCGCCGCCATCCTCCATGGAATGCCCCCAGACGTCGAGGGCCTTGCCCGTGTCGAGGGCGGTCCTAATGGAGTAGATGCCGTCATCGATCGTCCGCCCAGAAGGGGCATCAACTGCATATGAAAATCGCGGAAATAGACTGACGCACAGCAGAAGAATCAGTGGCATGAAAACGAATGGCAAAAGATAAAGATGCCACCTATTTAAACAAATGCGAGATTTCAAGAACACAGGCATCAGTGCTAACCCTTCTTCGCCTTGCGCACTATTTCTCCAGTTAAAGCATGTGACCCAATTAAGAAAAGAAAAGTATTGTAATAAAGCTGTATAGATAAGTCATCGATTAGACAGTGAAGCGCAATAGCGACCATGATTAGGCAAAGCACGTTGTCCTTACTTATTGCCGCCTTACGAGAAGCAAGTGTCATAAGAACAAGAAATAGAGCTAAGAACAGAATCCCGTATTGAATTCCCAATTTGACATATAGACAATCAACATAGAAGTATTTTCCAAGTAACGTGCTCTGGGTACCATTGGGTTTTACACTGGCACCAATAAAATCGATAGGTGTTCCAAATATAGTAAAACCATATTCACGAAGTGCGGCATTCGCATAATACAGTCTGTTATTTAGAAACGAGTTTAGTTCGCTCATCCACGAATTAGCTGGGTTATAGCTCACGGTAAACGCTATACCAAGTACCGTGGAAACGATAAAACAAATCGCAGCAAACCTACCAATGAAATTGCTATATGGACGACGACTCATTCCATAACAAGCAATGGTTAAACCTGCCGCAAGAAAGAAAGACAATCTTGAATCCGTAAGATAGAAAAAAACTCCATTTACCACCAACAGCAGAAGGATATGCTTAAGGCGAAGATCGTTGCGATTAATGAACAGAGACAGGCAAGTCAGATTGAAAACAATCTGTGAGGGAAACAATGCGTATCTAAACCCTAAAAAATGGCGTAATCTAGTACCCCCCTTGTACCTGCCAATCAGATCAGGAAGTATTCCGCATAGCATGCTTAATAGAATGAAGACAAATACGACCAAAATGATAGCGAGACTAAATCGCGCTATTTTTTCAAAAGGAATATTGCGGGCACAGTATACAAAGACCAGAGCATCAAACAAAGCAGAGCCATTTATGTTCAACGCCAGGAACGCCATCAGCGATATAGCAATTAAAGGCGGAAGGCTTTTCCTGTCCTGCATCGTATTTGCAATCTCCCCGACGAGAAGAATGCCTAGCAGAAGATATCTTACAGGGGCATAAACTGCCGTTAGATAGACAGAGTAATAAGAAGAATAGAGAGTTAAAAGAATAAGCCATGCACCGTACGTAAAATAAAAAAATACCTCATTTGCCGGCATATTCTTAATTGATTCAATTCTTGAATTTGAAATATGGGTATTCATCAATTTCATTTCTCGTGAATTAGCCGTGCTTTAAGGGCTAGATAACTTGAATCCCTCTTAATCTCACAAAATAGAAGAGACAGAAGGGCGTAAACCAAGCAGCCAACTATGATTTCGACAATAAGAGTGAAGGCAGACAAACCGAATAATGAACTGAGATAGCAACTGGTCAGCCGAACAATCAAGATCATGATGACTCCAATAATCGCGAATGGAATCATGCGAATAAAATACTCCTGTAGGGGGAGCTCGCACCTTAAAATACGGCATTGCCAAGCAAGAACAGCGATTTCGGCAAGAACAGATCCAATGACGGCACCTTGCGCCCCAAGAGAGGGAATCAACGCTAGATTAACCACAATATTTACAACAGCGCCTAAACAAACGGATTGAGTGAATTCCTTATCACGACAGCAGGGAAGTAGGTATTGTTTACCAAGAACATTCGAAGCCGCTACGAGAGGGATTCGAAAGGCAAACACGCGCATCAAAGAAATACATGGAAGAAAGCCATCACCAAAGAATACCGGAACGAACTCTGGTGCTATTGCAACCATCCCAGCCGTAATAGCAATTGCTCCAAACAACATTCCCCAGATAGACATATCAATAAGTTCGAGAGCCTTTTCAGAATGGCCTTCAGATATTTCAGATGACATTCTTGGTAGCATAACAACGCCAAAAGCTGTTAATACGGCTAGTGGAAATTTTGCAAGCTTACCGGCATAGTCGTAATAACCAACCTCAGCCATATCCGAAAGCCCGCCTAACATAATCTTGTCAAGTTGCGTATAAAGACTTGCCGCTGCGATAGGCAAAAACAACCTGAAGCTATTTCTAAAATGCTCAACAACAGAATCCCATGAGGGTTTATCTAAACAGACAAAACTTTTTAAGAATGGCCAAAGCGTCAGCTGCATTGCAAGATAGCCAAAAGATGTAATTCCAATATAAACCGCTAAATCATCTTGCGTTCTAACGAAAGCAAAGATGGAAATAAGCTCAATAACCAAAACAATAATGCTACGGATGGAAGTAACCTTGAACTGCTCCATACCGAACATAAACCATGAAATATCAAGACAAGCCGATACAATCCAAGGCAGCCAAAGGGCTGTATATATAAAACTCCCCTGCGGAAATAGGAGCATGTAAATAAAATACAGAACGACAATTACACAACAGCTCAGTAACTGGCAAAACCATAGATCCCAAAAGGTTTTAGAAACGTCATCACTCTGCGCCCTGGCGATTGAAACTGCCCTCACGCCATAGGTCGACATCCCCAGCATTGCAAACAAAATGAAATAGTTGGCAATTGCGTAAGTATATGAATAGGTGCCTATATTTGCTGCCCCAAGGATTCTGGAAAGATAAGGTACCGTAACCAACGGGGTGATTATTTGAACTATTTGGTAAATAGTGTTGTATACAAAATTACGTTTTAACGAATGTTTCGACATGAAACAAACTCCCACATAGAAAAACAGACAGCAAACAAAGCAAGAATGGCTACGATACATTTATGCATTCAGGCCAACGAGATTATAAGAACGTGAAGAAATCGCCGAACTCGATACAGTGAGCTCCACCCGCAATCATTAATTAGCGAATTCTTGTACCTATGAAAGGCAGACTCAAGAACAGAAACCTCACATCAATACGGCATCTACAAATTCTTATAATTTCAAATCAAATCACATTATTTGATTTACCAGCACGAAGACACTCAATAAGCTCAAGTGATGCGCGACGTAGATCGTATCGTCCCTCAAACCCGAGCTTAGCCAGTTTACAGCAGTCAAGCGCAGAGCACGACATTGGGTTGTAGCCAGCAGACTCATGCTCCGTAGGATAGTCTCGAACGATCCTGACGCCACCAGCCTCAGCAAGAGCCTCCGCCAGTTCACGGATCGAACATGTAAATCCGGGAACACCCACGTTATATGCTTCTCCAGCTTCTCCCTCGAGACAAATTGTTAGCAGGGCACCCGCGCAGTCAGTTGAGTACACGTACGAGCGCAGCTGAGAACCAGGACTCTTCATAATAATATCTCGACTCAAGGCTGCCTCTCGAGCGAACTGAGCATGGGCACGAGTATCGGAAGCAGTGCATGTTGCACCCCACACATGCCCAGGGCGCGCAATTACAGTATCAACCCCATATTCTGCGCGATATGAGGCGCACAGCGTCTCACAAGCACGTTTGGATGCTGGATAGCAGGAGCGTGGAGAAAGGGAATCCACTGGAAACTGATCACTCTCAACATATGGCTCCACGCCCTCGCGCGGACCATAAACCTCGCTGGAGGATACATATACTACTCGGGCTGCCCTGCAGTCCCTTGCATAAGACAAGATGGCATCAGTTCCTCGCACATTGCCCACAAGAGTCTCCACAGGTTGCTCTGAATATGCTTTGGGGTGTGCGTTGCTAGCGCAATGAAAAATATAGTCTGCCTTGAACTTGAAAACTACATTCTTGAAATTATCGTGCGCCGCGAATAGCCACGCGGAATCGCCCCAATAGGCAAAACGAGAGCGGAGGCGGTCCTCGCTCCTGCCAGCTAAGACAACTTTACATCCAAGATTCAGCTCCCTATTAGCCTGAAGCAATGTATCAGCCAATGCAGAACCAACTAAACCAGAAGCACCAGTGATCAGGATAGTCTTGCCAGAAAACCTGCCAAGATTCTCGCAATCCTTTGCGCACGACAAAAGTCCGTTAAGGTATCCATTTGAATAAAACATTCCTAACCTACCTTGCGCCGATGAGGGCTTTGAAAATATCGAGATCGCTGACAGTGGTAATCTTAAAGTTCATCTCATCGCCGGGGGTAAGATGGACGGCGCGCCCGTAATTTGTAAGAAGTTCAGGGAGAGCGGCCGAGTCAACACCGTCTTTCTTTGCCATTCCATGCAGTTCGATTAATTCACGATAGCCCATCACATGCGGTGTCTGGGTGCGTGCTAAGCTCTCGCGACGAATCGATTCGTGCGCAACCAAACCGTCCTCAACATCTTTGCGAACAATCACCTCTGTGGCAGGAATAGCGGTAATTGCTGAACCCTCGCGTTCGGCAGTGCTAATAGCACTCGAGATAATGCTCTGCGACACAAGCGGACGATTGCCGTCGTGAAGCAGAACAAAGTCGTCATCATCTGCTACACCTTCAAGAGCTTCCAAGGCGTTTGCAATGGACTCTTGGTTGGTGCGACCGCCAGTTACCACCGCCATCAACTTTGAAATACCGAAATTAGATGAGTAGGCACGTAAAACCTTCTCCCAACCTTCAAGGCATGCGACTACAATCCCGTCTACACTTGGATGTCGTTGAAATGCCTCCAGAGTGTAGACAATAACGGGCTTGTCATTAACGTGAATAAACTGCTTCGGAATATCCGATCCGACGCGAGAACCGATTCCGCCTGCCGTCAGCACAACAAATGTCGACATGTTAAACAACCTTTCTTTAAATAATAAAAACTAAACGGATGGTATTAATCCGGTAGTTGAAGAACGATCCGGTCTACACCCGGAGTAAACGAAACAAAGCTTCCCAATTGAATTACAAACTCAATGTCTTAATCCGTAATCCAATAAATATCGAAGTCATGATTGATATTTCTCTGATCAATAGGAGGTAGTTGCATATAGTCGCCATATAAATGAATGAGGTACTCTTTATATCCTTCTGGAACAGGCAAAGACATGTCTTCAAACTTCAAATAAACCGTCTTCATGTATAAACTTTTAGGATTATTCTCACGAAGCAGATGCGGTCCGGTTGCCTTGACCCCAACATTTTCGCAACGATCAAACGAGTACCGCATTGCGACACGATTCTGCCTCTTTGCAAGCTTATTTGCCTTCCCAGCAACAAGCAGAGACATAAATCTTTTAACCGGAATCAATTTCTCCCCTTCCTTAAATCCAGTTCTTGTAGAAGCGTTGAGAAGGGCTCTATTGAATTTGAGATCCAAAAAGTGCAATGCAGTTAGAAAGCTATTATTTGGAAAACCATCTATTGGGAAAATATCAATGAAAACGCCTATTTCTCGTTCATTTGACAGGCGCCAAATTAAACGAGTCTTAGGATTCCACAGCCTAATAAATGGTGTCTTGTAATCATCATCGCTATAACAGCAGGAAAGGCATAATTCATCTGATGAAAAAAGTTTAATTAACTTCTCATAGTCGGGTCGCGGCATCATGAGATCCACGTCATCATCCCATGGAATGAAGCCCTGATGTCGTACGGCACCCAATAAGGTCCCACCAGCAGCCCAATAGGTCAGATCATTTGCTCGGCAAACTGAATCAAGCTGTTTGAGAATACCCAGGCAACATGACTGAATCTCATCCTTTGACAGTGTTTTATTCATTCTCATCACCATATTTCAATTCAAGCAATAAGTGCCGCTCTCTCTTTTCCACAGGAGGAACCGACCGCCAGTTGCCATAGAGATTTGTTAAATAACAATCGTAATTTCGAGGAACATTCCAGAAGCGACCCTCAAATTCCAATTTCACTGGAGGAAAAACTGCGTCTCTTTTGATTAATTCGCCAAAATAAAACTTCGATCCAGTTGGAATAGTGACGTAATTGGAATTAGAATCTTTGCAAAGCGCATTACAAGACATGTAGTTCTTCAGCCATATTCGTAAGGGGATCACGGCGCAAAATTGTCCAATTCTAACCCTATTCATAAAGCCCTTCTTTGCTTCACTGTTATCTTTGGTGATAAGGGCCAGATGCTCTTTTTGGGCAGACATCCTCACACAGGAGCATATATACCTAAGCCCTTGTGACAAAAAGCCGTTGACTTTTCTAAGCAAGCAGTTATTGGGCACGTTCTCAACAATAAAGATGTCAACGAAAATCCCAAGTGCTTCATCTTCAGATGAATTTAATTCGCGAAGGACGGTTCCCTTTTTAATTACCTTAATTTGATTTACAGTGCATTTCGTGTCGAATTCGGGTGAATAAAGACGATATTTTTCTCCAAGCATTTCGGAGATTCGATATTTGCACCTATCCCAATCAAATCTTGTAATATTGAGATCAATATCATCATCCCACGGGATGAAACCTTGATGCCTTGCTGCTCCGAGCACGGTACCACCACTCAGCGTCCACTCTACGTCGAGCTCGTTAAAAACTGCAATAACATCGTCGGCTATCTCTAATAGATTCAACTGAAGGCGCCGCAACTCCAGGTCATCAAGAACAAGCACGTCAACACCAAGACGTCCTTGCTGTTTCATAAAATCATTTACGCGCATCAAAACTCACCGTTGCTTAAAGAGAATGCCGAATTAGATTGGTTAGTTCCTCACAGAACTCCGCATTGTGGCTTTTAAAATTGGCTCCACATGACAAAACACGAGCGCGCTCAATCGCCTGGGGCAGTTCAGCCACGTCGTAGACAGGCACAATCCCGCCTTGTCGCTCTGCAACGATGCGGACAAAGTCAGCCTGATGGTTATTCACATGCTCGCCGAGGTCTCCTCGTCGCGGAACAACGACGGGGACCTTGCCAGCTGCCATTGCCTCGATGAAACTCGAAGGACCGCCGTGTGTAATCACCACGTCAGCACCTTCCATGTAGACCTTCATCTGCCGGAACGGCACGAACTTCGAATGATCACAATGAGTGGGCTCATACGATGAATAACCCGTCTGGATATAGACGGGCTCCGAGAGCGTCCCGTCAGCCTTGAAATTGTCAACTGCCCTGACCAAGCGGTCGAACTGTTGCTCATGGGTCCCCACGGTTACAAAAATCATGTATCTACCCCCCTAAAAGATTGAACCGAGATTGACGGCGTTCTTGTAAACCTTGAGTTGCTCAGGCCACTGCACAATGAAGAGATGAGCCACTCCATTGAGCATGCGGCCAGTTATAGTTGATTTGTTCACGCGGTCGAAAACTTCCACGTAGATACACTTGGCGCCCAACATTTTGCCGATCAAAAAGAACGGAACCGCCACCGCAGCACCGGAGCTTATAATCAAATCAGGGCGCTCCTTTCGGAGAACCTTCCAAGCGAGCACCGTGTTCTTGATGAGATTCGGAATATTTCGATTCGTCGGGTAATGGCAGTGGTAAACGCGCTCTCCCTCCAAGAGTGAGCTGGCATCCTCTTTGTCGAACGTAACCCAGAATCTATCGGCAGCCTTCGACCAAATTGGCTTAAGAAGCCACATATGAGTAAGATGCCCCCCACTTGAACTTGGGATACAAACTTTTGCTTTAGAAAGATCCATCTAGCACGCCCCCTTTCCCGTAATCACTTCAATGACGGTAAGGGCGATGATTCTCATATCGGTGAGAACGCCACGCCTTGCAATATATTCGAGGTCACGCTGAACCATGCCATCAAATCCCGTCGAGTTGCGCTCGGTAACCTGCCACCAGCCGGTGATGCCCGGCTTCACTGCCAGGCGCTGCAGGTCGTACTCGGTGTACTCCGCCACCTCGTTCGGTAGCGGCGGCCTTGGCCCCACGACGGACATCTGGCCCAGGAACACATTCAGGAACTGCGGGAACTCATCGATGGAGTGCTTGCGGATGAACTTCCCGATCTTTGTGACGCGCGGATCGTTCTTCATCTTGAACATGGCGCCGGCGATCTCGTTTTGCTCCTTGAGCTCGGCAAGGCGCTCGTCGGCGTCCCTGTACATGGAGCGGAACTTCCACATGCGGAAGGTCGTCAGGCTTCCGTCGGGGCAGGTCTGGCCCACGCGAATCTGGCTGTAGAACGGGCTGCCCTCGCTCTCCAGGCGGATGGCCGCGGCGAGCACAAGGCTGGGCACAGCGATGACGACAAGCACGGCACCGCTGAACGCAATGTCGAACGCGCGCTTGACGGCCCTGTAGGCCAGGCGCGAGCGGTCCCAGTCCATAATGGATTTCATGGCCTTGTAGCGACCGGAGCCCTCACGCCGGTCCATGGCCTGAGCAATCAGCGCCGCCCCCGCGGGCGCATTGCTCTCTGTTACTTCTTTAGCAGTCACAGTCAAACCTACGTCCCCGTTCCCCAGGGATCCCCCAATCGGTAAATTCAAAGATGCGAACGAATAGCTGGTGCAACGTCTCCCTTACGTTTTGCTGGGGACGTCCAGCGCAAGCAGCTCCCTAAAAGTGGAATCGCCATCGCCCACGTCCACCAGGCACCAGCGTTTATGACGGTCGATCTTCTTTACACGGGCCTCTTGCCCCACCAAGGGCCCCTGCTCTATGTGCAGCACGCCGTCTTCTATTGTTTGTGTCAAGCTCGGGCTTTCAATTGAGGCAGCGGTTCTTTTCACACGTGGC
>ENA-OUQI01001034-OUQI01001034.1-human-gut-metagenome-genome-assembly--contig:-NODE-1034-length-18989-cov-11.000000_pt1 | contig 18989 bp, 17 predicted proteins | sample MGYA00237953_ERZ548840 | MGnify/ENA primary metagenome ERZ548840 (study PRJEB26490, sample SAMN05194690) | human gut metagenome | biome: terrestrial biome; feature: human-associated habitat... | reverse complement strand
TTTGGAGTCGGCGGTAGAACATTTTTCCGATTTTGGAGGATTTTGTTCTACTTTCAAGGCCGCGCGGGCCGGATTCGAAGAGTCAGGTAGACAAAAAAGAGTCATTTCCCCCGTTTTTTGTCTGCTTTGTCTGTCGCAGTCTCTTGATTCGGACGAAAATTATGAAAAATCCAGTGCGTCAATGACGATCGGCGTTTTGAAGTCGCTTTATTCGGAGCAATGCTCTGCATTTTTCAAGGAGAAAAATCAGCTGATGATTTTGAATCCGTATCCTCTGATGTGTTCCTTCAACATTGTCAGATAGCGCTCGGCCAAAGGACTCAGTTCGACTTGGCGATGCTTGAGCCAGCCCATCGTGATGTCATCGTCAACGTTTAAAGGAATCGCAACGATTTTATCGTCGTTGAGCTTGCTGCTGATGATGCCGGAGCTGATGGTGTAGCCGTTCAATCCGACCATCAAGTTGAAAATCGTCGCACGGTCGCTGACTTTAATGCTTTTTTTGTGGCTCAGGGTGCTGAGAATTTCTTCGGAGAAGTAAAACGAGTTGACCTCGCCTTGTTCGTATGACAAGTAGGGGTAGTCTTCGAGGTCTGACAGATTCACGGAAGACTTTGACGTGAGCGGATTATAGCGACTGACGAAGATATGCGGTTTGGCAACGAACAGCGGCGTGAAAACGAGGTTGTTTTCCTTGAAGAGACGCTGCATGATTTTTTGATTGAAGCCGTTCGTGTAGAGGATGCCGAGCTCGCTTTTGAACTGGGCAAGGTCATTGAAAATATTTTGGGTTTCGGTTTCTCGCAGCGTGAATTGATATTCGTTTGCATTGACGCTTTTGATCAGTTCGACAAATGCATGAACGACGAAGGCATAGTGCTGTGCGGAAACGGAAAAGGACTGCTTGCGCTGCTGTCCGTTTTTATAGCGTTCGTTCATCAGGTTGACCTGATCCAGAATTTGTTTGGAATACGTCATGAATTCGCGCCCTTCTGCGGTCAGCGAAATTCCGCCTGAGCTGCGCTGGAAAATTTGAATTCCCATTTCGTTTTCTAATTCTTTGACGGCGTTCGACAGGCTGGGCTGAGTGAGAAAAAGCCTTTTGGCTGCTTCGTTGATGGAGCCTGCTTCAACGATTCTTTCCAAATATTCAAGCTGTTGGATTCTCATAAAATAACCTCTTTTTTATATGTCGTTACCTCATTATAGCCTAAAACTATAACGAATGCATATTTTTTTCTGTTATTCAAATTAACGCAAAAGTGTTAGATTTGTAGATAACAAATCAAGGGGGCAGACTTATGACGGCAACTATTGTGGGTTTTCCAAGAATCGGAGAAAATCGTGAACTTAAATTTATTACGGAAAAATATTTTAAACATGAAGCAACTGAAGAAGAATTAAAGGAACGGGCCAAAGATCTCCGCCAGTATGATCGCAAGCTGCTTTTGGACAGCGGTTTGACGAATTTTACGAGCAACCATTTTTCTTTTTATGATCAGATGCTCGATGCTGCCTTTTTGTTCAACGTGATTCCTGAAAACATCGCTGAACTCGATTTGTCCGACCTGGACAAATATTTTGCCTTGGCCAGAGGATATCAAGGCGAAAAGGGCGACGTCAAGGCTTGGCCGATGAAGAAGTGGTTCAATACGAACTATCACTACATCGTGCCGCAGTTTACGGCGGATACGGACGTCAAACTGGCAGGAACGAAAATTTTTGATGAATTCGTCGAAGCAAAAGAAGACGGAACGATTACGCGTCCCGTTTTGGTCGGACCGTTCACTTTGCTTCAATTGAGCGAATTTCACGGCTGCGTCAAAGAAGATTTTGTCGGTGCGTTCATCGAAGCATATGCCAGGATTTTCAAGCAGCTTGAAGATCTCGGCGCAAATTGGATTCAGCTTGACGAGCCGTCTTTGGTCAAAGATCTTGACGAAAGGGAGTTGGCTTTGTTCAAGGCGCTTTATGAGCCGCTTCTTTTGCAAAAAGGCAAGCTCAAGGTTCTGGCACAGACATATTTCGGTGACGTTCGCGATGCCTATGACGTTTTGCTGAAACTTCCTTTTGACGGAATCGGACTTGATTTCGTCGAAGGCAGGAAAACGCTCGAACTTGTCGAAAGAGGCTTTGATGACGGAAAAGTCCTGTTTGCCGGCGTCGTCAACGGGAAAAACATCTGGCGCAACAATTACCAAAAAACGCTTGACCTGCTGAAGAAACTGAACGTCAAAAACCTGGTGCTGACGACCTCCTGCTCTCTGCTTCACGTGCCGTATACCGTCGCAAGCGAAGAGCTCGAAGAAGACGTAACGAAGCATTTTTCATTTGCCGAAGAAAAGGTCAGAGAGCTTGTCGAGCTTGATGCGCTGCTCAAGAATCAAAGCCCTGAATTTTTAAGGAAGAACGCTGAGCTGTTCGAAAAGCCGCGCGTTTTGGAAAATGCAGAGCTGCATCAAAAAATTGCCGATCTGAAGCCTGAAGCCTTCGTGCGCCAACCGGAGTTTGCCGTGCGCGAAAAGATTCAAAAGCAAGAGTTCAATCTGCCGCTTCTTCCGACGACGACGATCGGGTCCTTCCCGCAAACGAGAGAAGTCAAGCAAAAGCGCGCCGCATTCAGAAAGCATGAGATCAGCCAGGAAGAATACGACGAATTTATTGCTGAAAGAATTGATTCGTGGATCAGATTCCAGGAAGAAATCGGCTTGGACGTTTTGGTTCATGGCGAATTTGAACGAAACGACATGGTTGAATATTTCGGACAGCATCTTGAAGGATACGTCTTCACCAAAAAGGCCTGGGTTCAATCGTATGGAACTCGCTGCGTCAAGCCGCCGATTATCTGGGGCGACGTTTCAAGAAAAGAACCGATTACCGTTCGCTGGTCGGTTTATGCGCAAAAGCAGACGAAAAAAATCGTCAAAGGGATGCTGACGGGTCCGGTGACGATTTTGAACTGGTCGTTTCCGCGCGAAGACATCAGCATCAAAGAATCAACTCTGCAGCTTGCTTTGGCAATCAGAGAAGAAGTTTTGGATCTTGAGAAAAACGGTATTCGCATCATTCAGATCGATGAAGCCGCTTTGCGTGAAAAGCTTCCGTTGAGACGTTCCGATTGGCAAAGCGAATATCTTGACTGGGCAATCCCGGCCTTCCGTTTGGTACACAGCGGCGTCAAGCCGGAAACCCAGATCCATACGCATATGTGTTACAGCGAGTTCAACGACATTATTCCGGCAATCGACGACATGGATGCCGACGTCATTTCATTTGAGGCCTCGCGTTCAAATCTCGAAATTCTTGACGAACTCAAGGAAAAGAATTTCAAGACCGAAGTCGGCCCTGGCGTTTACGACATTCATTCTCCGCGCATCCCGACGGTTGAAGAAATCGAACAGGCCCTGCATCGCATTTTGGCCAAAGTCCAAAAAGAAAAAGTCTGGGTTAATCCCGATTGCGGTTTGAAGACTCGCGGTGAAAAGGAGACCAAAGCCAGTCTGAAGAATTTGACGCAGGCAGCACAAAACATCAGAGAGGAGCTGTGATGACATGAGTCAAACAACGTTTTCCTTTGAAATCTTTCCTCCAAACAAGGAGAGCGCGGCCGAAAAGCTGACGGAAACGCTGGATGAACTGGTCGGGCTTTCGCCTGATTTCATCAGCGTAACCTGTACGAACAAAAACGATGATCTGGCACGGATGACGGTCAAACTGGCCGGGTACGTCAAAAACAGGCTGGATGTTCCGAGCATTGCGCATCTTCCGGCGGCGTATCTTGACAAGCAGCAGGTTTCAGAGATTTTGAACGAACTGGAAACACTCGGAGTCACGAATTTATTGGCACTTAGAGGAGATCGCATCGAAGGCAGAAAGCCAAAGGATGATTTCAGGCACGCAAGCGATCTGATCGCATACGTTCATGAAAACTTCCCTGAATTTCATATCAGTGCGGCCTGCTATCCGGAGATTCATCCGGAATCAGACAGCCGCGTCGACGACATCAAGCATCTCAAGTACAAGACCGATCAAGGCGTCGACAGTTTGATCACGCAGATGTTTTTTGACAATGAAAGTTTTTACGGCTTCAAGGAATGCTGCGAGTTAGCAGACATCAATACGCCGATCGTTGCCGGCATCATGCCGATCGTCAGGCGCAATCAGGCCCTGAGAATTTTAAAGACAAGTTCGGCAACGCTGCCAAAGAAATTTACGGCCATTTTGAACAAGTATCAGGATGATCCGGAATCGCTCAGGGCAGCAGGTTTGGCATACGCAATCGATCAGATCGTCGATTTGGTGACGCAAGGCGTTGCCGGCATTCATCTGTACACGATGAACGATGCAAAAACGGCCGAAGCAATCTGGCAGGCAACGAGAAGCCTGTTTGAAAACGGCAGAAAGGTTCATCAGGTCTGATTCTGCAGCTTGCTGTTCATAAAACGCTCAAGAATGTGGCTGCGTCTTTTGAGACAAATTGCATAATAGGTGACGGAGACGTCTTCGTCAACGATCGGAACGGCTATCTTGTTTTTTTCAGGTGGCCGTTTTTGATGTTGTCGTCACGCAAAAAGAGATAACCGTTTTGTCCGTCTTTTGATTGCGATCGACGAGACGGCTGATTATTTGCTGCATTTTGCAGTAACATTAAAGCAAGGTGTTGACAAGATTAGAAAAAGGGTATAAACTTCAGTCAATAATATAAAACAAAACGTTGACGAGAAGAGTAGGCGGACTCAGATTCCAAAGAGAGCCTTTGACTGGTGAAAGAAGGCGGGTCAGACAAGCTGAAGATGAGCTCTGAGTTTAACTGCGAGTGAAAGCTCAAGGTTCGTGAGGATACGATATAATCCCAGGCATGACGGTGCCGGAGAAGGCTGCGGATGTGATGCAGCGAAGATGGGTGGTACCACGCTAGGATGCGTCCCTGTGAAAGATGTTCTTTCACGGGGGCGTTTTTGTTTTAGATACAAGGAGGTAGGCAAGATGCCGATTAAAATACAACATGATCTCCCGGCACGCGAGATCTTGAATCAGGAAAATATTTTCGTAATGGATGAAACGCGTGCGATTCATCAAGACATTCGACCGATCAAAATTGCAATCGTGAACCTGATGCCTTTGAAGGAGGCTACTGAACTGCAGCTTTTGAGGGCTTTGTCGAACACGCCGCTGCAAGTCGACGTTTCGTTCGTGTCGCTTGAAACGCATGAATCGACGCATACGGCACTCAGCCACTTGAACAGGTTTTACGAGCCTTTTTCCGAGATTTCCGACAAAAATTTCGACGGAATGATTATTACGGGAGCACCCGTTGAGCAGCTGGAATTTGAGGAAGTCGACTATTTTGACGAACTTTGCAAAATCATGGAATGGTCAAAAAAACACGTCACTTCGACGCTGCACCTTTGTTGGGGCGCTCAGGCAGGTCTGTACTATCATTACGGGATCAAGAAGCACCTGTTGAAAGAAAAACGTTTCGGTATTTATCAGCATCGGCTGTTGAATCGCAAAATTCCGCTCGTTCGTGGCTTTGACGACGTTTTCTTTGCGCCGCATTCGCGTCATGCGGAAGTCGACAAACAGGATGTCTTGAAACATCCTGAGCTTTCCGTTTTGGCAGAGTCAAAAGAAGCAGGAATCTACCTTGTGATTGCAAATGACGGGCATCAGGTCTTTGTGATGGGCCATCCCGAATACGATCGCTATACTTTGCAAAAAGAATACCTGAGAGACAAGGAAAAAGGCCTGCCGATTGAGCCGCCTTTAAATTATTATCCGGATGACGACGACACCAAAGAACCCTTATTGACCTGGAGATCGCACGCCAATATCTTGTATTCCAACTGGCTGAATTATTACGTCTATCAGACGACGCCGTATGAGTTTATTCAGATGACCAGATAAGGATTCAGCGCTGCCTTTTAGTCATACTGCCCCAGTCTGCAAAAGCTGCCACGAACAAGACGTTGTAGGACATGTCCCACAAATGATGATCGATTGCGGATTCAATCACGATCAGTGCCAAGATGACCAACAGCGGAACGTATTTTGCCGAAAACCCGCGGATGATGAGAAATGCCGTCAGCATGATCATCAAAATCGTGAAGACGATGCCGAACATGGTCCACATGCGAACGATCGACGAGTCGATGAAAAAGTACCGCTCGCCGGGTTTCAGCATGAGTCCGTTGCCGTTTTGAGGGATGAAACGCCCAAAAAGAGGCGGAATCTGGCATTGTTTCATGGCAACGTTGCCGTAGAACAAGCGGCTTGACAAAAAGCGGTCGAGCGTTTCCCAGAAACGACTGGGCATGTAGTAGACGTGAGTTATCCAAAGATCGAACAGAGCATATCCGCCGATAATGATGCCAAAGAAGCCGGGTCCGGAAGCCGTGATGAACGCTTTGATCTTATCATAAAATGCAGTGCACAAAAGCAGCAGAATCATTAAAATCAAGTCAAGCCGCGCATCAGTGAGAGCAAACGTCAGAAAAGCAATCAATGAAAGAAGGATCAGGCATTTTCTGTCGCACTTAAAATCTCGCAGCAAAACAGAAGCCATCATCAAGGAAAAGACATGCGCAGCAAAATCGGTCGGAGTCGCAATTCCCATGCTGAAACGACGGAACGGGATGCCAAAATACGTTCTTGACTGTGCCATATTAGGAATTATGCGAAACAAAGCGCCAAAAAGCGAAAGGCACGTCAAAAGCAGACCAGTGAAAAAGAAACATTTCAGAATCTTTTTCCAATCGACTCCGACCGCACCGAAGATGAAAATGGCCATGAAAAAAGGCGCCATTGCCTGCGCACGATGGCAGATGAAATAGAGCACGGCAAGCGTCAGGAAAATGCCTGTTTTTGTTTTTTTCGTCGAGTCGTCCAAAAAGAAGATTTTTCCGAGCACGCCGAGAACCGAAAGCTGGTAGATGCGATATGTCAAAGCCATCAATCGATCCACGCCAAAAACATGCGTCAGCGTCGTTCCTTCAATGAAGGCAGCTGCCGAGAAAATCGTAAACATTATTAAATAAGCCGTTTCCGGAACATGTTTTGCGCGTAATTTTTTGATCATATGAAACTCCTGAATTTAGTAACTGTTTACATTATACATTAATTCAAACGACATATGGGAGACAAAACTTTTTTTTGCGCATTTGCAATGGTAAAATACTCGTATATCCAAATTGGGAAGAAGCGGTTAAATGAGAAACGACGAAAAATTGGGAACGGCTCCATTGGGCAGGCTGATGCTTTCATTGGCGCTGCCGACGGTTTTGGCACAGCTGATCAACGTTTTGTATAATATCGTCGATCGAATCTACATCGGACACATGCAGGGCGACGGGAATCTGGCTTTGACGGGCGTGGGGGTTACGCTTCCAATCATCACTTTGATTGCAGCGTTCAGTGCATTTGCCGGAGCAGGCGGAGCACCGCTTGCAGCGATTGAGCTTGGAAAAAAAGATGAACGAAAAGCATCCTTGATCATGGGCAATTCGGCTTGGCTGCTCGTGTTCTTTTCCATTGTGCTGACAATCGGCTTTTTGATTTTTAAGATTCCGATTTTGCATGCCTTCGGGGCCAGTTCGAAAACCATTACATATGCCAACGACTACATCACGATCTATCTTTTGGGAACGATTTTTGTTCAGCTTGCCTTAGGTCTGAATGCGTTCATCAGCGGACAAGGAGCTGCCAAAGCAGCGATGCTTTCTGTTTTGATCGGTGCCGTGATCAATATCGTTTTGGATCCGATTTTCATTTTTGCTCTGCATTTGGGCGTAAGAGGAGCAGCGTTTGCAACGGTCATCTCGCAGTTTGTCAGCGCAGTCTGGGTCGTCTCGTTTTTGAAGTCGAAAAGAAGCGTGCTGTACTTGAAACTTGTCAGGCCGGACAAGTCTTTGATCCTTAAAATCGCTGCTTTGGGCATTGCACCGTTCGTCATGCAGAGCACGGAAAGCTTGGTGACGATCACTTTCAATACCGGCCTTCAGCGTTACGGCGGCGACCTTTACGTCGGTTCGATGTCGATTCTGATGAGCATCATGCAACTGATCGTCATTCCGGTCAACGGCATTACTCAAGGCGTCCAGCCGATCGTCAGCTACAACTACGGCGCAGGAAACAGGCTGCGCGTGAAAGAAACGGTGATTCGCCTGGTTTCCGTGTGCTTGCTGGGAACGCTCATCTTGGCGGGCGTTGCGATTTTTTGTCCGGGAATTTATGCTTCAATGTTTACGAACGATGCCGAACTTGTTGCTTTGACATGCCGAATCATGCCGATTTTTTTCTTGGGCATTGCGATTTTCGGGATTCAGGCGGCTTGTCAATCGACGTTTCTCGCATTGGGACAGGCGAAGGTTTCGCTTTTTATCGCCACGCTGCGGAAAATCATCCTGCTGATTCCGTTGGCACTCATCTTGCCAAAATTTTTAGGCGTGAAAGGCATCTACATTGCAGAACCGGTTTCTGACGTTATTTCAGTAATCGTGACATCCGTTTTGTGCGTCATTACGTTGAAACGGATTTTTAGCGAAATGGAGGATAAATCATGATCAGGAAAGCAAGCGACACGAACGAAGATGTTTTGATGCTGCAAAAGCTGGCAAAAAAGACTTTCTATGACACTTTTGCCTATGAAAACAGTGAAGAAGACATGAAGGAATATCTTGAGACCGCCTATGATTTTGACGTGCTCAAATCAGAAATCAAGTGTGAGACGTCGGATTATTACTTCTATCTTGACGGCAATGATGCCGTCGGATTCGTCAAAGTCAACTGGGCTGATTCTCAAACCGAACCCGACTATCCGGATGCGTTGGAGATCCAAAGAATTTATTCTTTGAAAGAATATCACGGTCACGGTATCGGCGCGGCTTTGATGGAGCATGCCATCTCCGTTGCGCGCGAACTCAAACGCCCCATGATGTGGCTCGGAGTCGAAGAGCAAAACAAGCGCGCCTATCGCTTTTATACGAAATATGGTTTTAAAAAGGTCGGTACCCACGTTTTCATGCTCGGAGAAGATGAGCAGCATGACAGCGTTTTGGTCAAGAATCTTGAAGATTGAAAGACAAGCGTCAAACGGCGCTTGTTTTTTTATGTCATAAAATGCAGAGCTCGGACGGAAATTCGTCGCCTGGTTGTTCAGCGTGGCGGGTATTTACGGACAAAATGGCGATTTTTGAAATCTGCCCGTAAAATCCAGTCACCCGTTACGGGCAAAACGACGATTTTTGAAATCTGCCCGTAAAAGGCAGTCCGCGTTTACGGGCAAAACGACGATTTTTGAAATCTGCCCGTAAAATGCAGCCCGCGGTTACGGGCAAAACGACGATTTTTGAGATATGCCCGTAAAAGCCGGCCCGCGGTTACGGGCAAAACGTCGATTCTTGGGATTTGCCCGTAAAATGCAGCCCGCGGTTACAAGCAAAATGGCGCTTTTTAGGATATGCCCGTAATCAGCGGGAACACCGAAAATTTGTCAGCAAGCGTGAAGCAGACCAAGGCAAAGGATGCCGTCAGCTCTGCATTTTATATGAATAGAAAAGAAAAGTTAAATAAAACGCTTGCATTTTGATGAAAAGGGTTTATAATAAAAAGCGTAAAGAAAACTTGAAACGTTTAAAGTTGTTATGAAGTGTTGTTTTACAGTGTTATGCTATTTATTGTTAAACGTTTTATTTAAAATTAGGAGGAAATATTATGCCAGTAGTTTTAGCAAGAGTAGATGAAAGATTGGTTCACGGCGTAACCGTTAATCAATGGAACAGTGAACTCCATCCAAAAAGATACATGGTTGTTGACGATGAAATCAGTCATAACGATATGATTAAAGCAACGATGAGAATGAGCAAGCCGGCAGGAACGGGGATGTCGATTATTGACACTGAAACGGCTATTACGAATTTCAATAACGGCAAGTACGATTCTCATTCAGTCTTTGTTTTGGTTAAAGAACCGGGAACGCTTTTAAAAATGATTGAAGGCGGTGTCAAAATACCTGCGATCGATTTGGGCGCAATGTTTGAAGAAAAAGATCGCAAACCATTCACGTCAAGAATAGCATTGGATGAACAAGAAATCAGCGACCTTAAGGCAATTAAGGAAAAAGGCATTGAGACTTACGCACAATATACGCCTGAGGATGAGAAGGTTTCTCTGGATGATTTGTTGAAGAAGGGAGAAGAATAATATGCCTAATTTTTTGCAAGACATTTTAGTCATTTTGATTGCGGCCTACATGGCTTGGGATAACGGAACGGGAAATCAGATTACCGGTAATTGGCCCGTGACGATCGGATTGCTTGTTGGTTTGGTGATGGGAGACGTCGGAGTCGGTTTGGTAATCGGCGGGACGCTTCAGCTGATGTCTTTGGGCGTTGCAGGTATCGGCGGTTCTTCAGTCCCTGAATACGGCGTTGCAACGATCGTCAGCATCTATCTTGCTATCAGAACGGGAGCGTCGACCGGTACCGCAATTGCCGTCGGTCTTCCCGTCGGCATGCTGACTTTGCAGCTTGACGTCGTTCTTAAGATTATTAACAACTTCTATGCTCATTGGTCACAGCGTTTGCTTCACGAAAAGAAATTTGCCAAGATGGATGGGGTCTTTTATCTGACTGTCGTAACTTGGATGATGAAGTACGTTATCCCCGTAACGTTGGTTGTTCTTTTCGGTACTCCGATCGTTAAACTTGTCTTGAACGTGATTCCTACATGGTTTACGAACGGATTGCAAATTGCCGGTGGCATGCTTCCGGTCGTAGGTATCGGGATGCTGCTCCGTTATATGCCGGTTAAGAAGTATATGACGTATTTGATTATCGGATATGTGGTATCAGCATATCTTAATGTCCCGGTTTTAGGCATCGCATTGCTTGGCGGTGCGGCAGCCTATGCGGTTTATATGAATAACGTTCAAAAAGCAGAAACGCAATCTGCATCGCAAACAGCAGCTGGTGCAGCGGAAGGAGACGATTTTGATGAATAATAAATTAACGGTTAAAGAGCGCAAAAGCATGTTCAGACGTTGGATCTTCTCAGCAGGACTCGGATATAATTATGAATCTCAACAGGCTCCTTCAGTAGCTTTTTCCATGCGGAAAGCCTTGCGCAAAATTTATCCGGATGATGACGAATATATTGCTGCGATGGATAATCACTACAACTACTTTAACGCAACGCCGCAAATGGCAAACGTTATTTTAGGTGCCACGCTCGCAATGGAAGAAGAGGACGGAATCGGTGCAAAAGATGCCGTTCAATCGCTTAAGACTTCATTAATGGGGCCTCTCTCAGGTGTCGGTGATTCGGTTTTTTGGATCTTGATTCCGACAATCATGGGATCTATCGCAGGATATATGGCATTGCAAAAAAATGCAATCGGCGCAATTTTATGGATGATCATGTACGTTGCATTTTATTGGCTCAAGATGTGGCTTTGCAACCTCGGATATGAGTCTGGTACAAAGCTGATTACGACTCTTGGAGAAAAAATCAACATCTTTACTGATGCAATTTCAATCATGGGTTTGATGGTCGTTGGTTCTCTTATTCCGACCGTTGTCAAAGTCTATACGCCGCTCAAATTTGCAACGGGAAAGGTTTCTCTTTCTCTTCAGAAAGGCGTTTTTGACAAAATTATGCCCGGACTTTTGCCAGTAGCCTTAGCATTCCTTGTTTATTGGCTTTTAGGCAAAAAATCATGGACGCCTACGCGTATCATTATTTTGATCATTGCAATCTGTCTGATTGGTGCGGCAACAGGAATCCTTGGCATTGCCAAATAAAAATACAGTGAGGGGAAAGAAAATGAGAAGACGCGTAATTATTGCAAGCCATTCCACGCTTTCAAAAGGGATGGCGGAGACATTGAAATTCTTTGAAGGAGAAGACGCTGAATTTGTCATCGTTACAGCCTATGTTGACAATAAGCCGATTGAAGGAATAATCGAAAAAATCTTTGCCGATATTCCGGATGAAGATGAAGTGATCGTTTTGACTGATTTGATGGCCGGATCCGTCAATCAAAAATTCATGCCTCGCATTGCAAGACCTCATACCCACCTTTTGACCGGGATGAATCTCTCGCTTGCAATGGCTTTGACAATGGAGTCGACCGATTCATATTTGACCGAAGAAAGAATCAATCAGATTGTGGATGAGGCAAGAGATCAGGTTCAGTATGTGAATGTTGCCTTACAGGCGTTAAGTGAGGATGATGAGGATGAATAGCTGGAAAAAGGAGGGCATAGTTTACGAGATATATGTCCAAAGTTTTAACGACTCGAATAATGATGGAATCGGAGATATCAGGGGAATTATTCAAAAACTTGATTATTTGAAAGATTTGGGCGTCAATATTTTATGGCTTACGCCGATTTTTGAATCCCCGTTGGTTGACAATGGTTATGATATTGCGGATTATCGCAAGATCAATCCTCAGTACGGAACCATGGATGACGTGGATGAAATGATTGAAAAGGCTCATGAGAAGGGCTTGAAAATCGTGATGGATCTTGTCGTCAATCACACTTCCGACAAACATGAATGGTTTGAAAAATCTAAGCAAAGTCGCGACAATGAATATTCTGATTATTATATCTGGCGAGATCCGAAAGAAGACGGATCTGCTCCGACGAATCACGGTTCTGCATTTGGCGGATCGGCCTGGGAATATTGTCCGGAAAGAAAACAGTATTACCTGCACCTGTTTGCAAAGGAACAGCCTGATTTGAACTGGGATAACGAACAAATGCGCAAGGCAATCTATGATACGATGCGTTTTTGGGCCGAAAAGGGGATTGACGGTTTCAGAATGGACTCCATCAGTTTTATCTCAAAGCCAAAGGAATTTTCGGATGCCCCAGTTGTTGAAAATAAAGAGTACGGTGCATATTATTACGGAATTTCCAATGGCAGAAACATTCATAAATATCTTCATGAAATGTATGAACAGGTTTTAAGCAAATATGATCTGATTACCATCGGAGAAACTCCGCATACTGACGTTGAAGAAGGCGAAAAGTACGTGGATCCCTTGCGTGAAGAGTTGGACATGGTCTTTCAGTTTGAGCACATGCACGTTGACTATGGCGAGTACGGTCGCTATTCCGACGTTTCCTTTAAATTAAGCGATTTGCGTCATGATCTTGACCAATGGCAAAAAGGTCTTTCATGGAATTCAAATTATCTTGGAAATCATGATCAGCCTCGTATTGTCTCACGTTTTGGAAATGATCGAAAGTATCGCGAAAAGTCGGCTGAAATGCTTGCAATGCTGATCATGTTTCAACGAGGAACTCCTTTCATTTATCAAGGCGATGAAATCGGAATGACGAACGTTGACTTCAAATCAATCAATGAAATGCGCGATCTTGAGGCTTACAACACGTATGAACGTTTCATGAAACTCGGGATTTCAAAAGAACGAGCATTGACAATGGTTAACCGCAAGACGCGCGATAACGGCAGAACGCCGATGCAGTGGAATTCCAAGCAGAATGCCGGCTTTTCAAATGCAGAGCCTTGGATTGAAGCAAATCCGAATTATAAGGAAATCAATGTTGAAAAAGATCTTGAAAACAAAGATTCAATTTATCGTTTCTACCAAAAGGCAATCAACCTCAGGAAGAGCAATGAAATTTTGATTGACGGGGCCTATGCATTGATTGCGGCCGATGATTCTGATATTATTGCTTTTGTTAGAGAATCGGGTAATCAAAAGATTTTGGTTATTTGTTCTTTTGCTGACAAGAAAATCAAATTTAATAATCCGTTTAAAGGCAAGGGCGGAAAATTGCTGTTGAGCAATTATGAAACAGTCAAGCCGGAACTGAATGACGTGATTTACTTGCAGCCGTACGAAGGGAGAGCATATATAGTTGGCTAATATGAAGGACGTGGCAAAAGATGCCCATGTGTCGGTAGCGACCGTTTCTAACTATCTTAACGGCAAGAAGGTCAGGCCTGAAGTTGAAGAACAGGTGAAGCGTTCAATTGAAAAACTTCATTATGTCAGAAATGATGCTGCCAGAGCGCTTAAGATAAGCGAATCGAAATACGTGGTTTTCGTGTTGCCGACTGTCTGGTCCCCGTTTTTTGCAGAGCTGACTTTTTGGGTTCAACGTTACTTGAATGAAAAAGGCTATAAGATGATTTTAAGTATTTCTGAAAATAAGTATGAGCAAGAAAAGTCATATGTCAAAATGGCAGAAGAACAGCGAGTGGCAGGGATAATTTCGATTTCGTATTCTGATTTGAACAGTCACGTTCCTTCAAACATCCCTCTTGTTTCGATTGAAAAGGATGATACGGGGATGTTCCCGTTGGTGACATCGGATAATTACGGCGGTGGGAAGACAGCTGCGGTTGAATTTTCCAAGCGAGGGTTGAAACATCTTGTTTATATCGGAACTTCCCACGAAGGATTTTCACCGATGATTGCAAGACAGTCAGGATTTATCGATCAGTGCAACGACTTGGGAATCAAATATGATATTTATGACGTTCCCTCAGTCAGAAATCCGCAAAGATTCAATGAGGCAATTGAAACCGTTTCGGCAAAGATAGTCGAATCTTTTAAGGAAGCAGGACCAATCGGAGTTTTTGCTTATTCTGATGAGACGGCATTACATCTTAAATCTCAAATTGAAAGCGACGGTCTTAAAGTTCCGGACGACATCCAAATTATCGGTTTTGACGGCGGAAAGCTTTATATCGGAACCGATCTTGGAATTTCGTCCATCAGACAAAACGTTCAAGAGATAGCATTAAAAACGACTGAATTATTGGACAGTCAGATTTCTGGCAAAACGAGCGATGATATCAGACGTTTCATGATTCCGGTCAGTTTCAAGGAAGGAAATACAACAATTAATTAGATGGACCGTAAGAACTCTGTCTCAAATTCAAAAGCCCATATGATTTGCAGGAGATGAACTGCAAATTTCATCCGGGACTTTTGTCATAGACATGGTTTTATCCCAGCCTCTTCTTCATTTATACGCAGTCTACATTTCAACATCCGAACTCTTCGTGCGTTCCTTCAGGGTCAGCGACACAATAAGGCCGGCAATCACCAGGACGGCCGTGAAGTAGAAGCCGTAGTGGACGCCGCTTGTGAAGCGCAGGGATTCGCTTCCGGATGATTCTGCCTGACCCATCGCAAGAAAGCTCGTCGCAAGCGCCGTTGCAATTGCTCCGACGATCTGCTGCAGCGTGTTCATGATCGTTGAACCGTCGGCAGATTCCGGACCGGCCAGCGCATTCAAAGCATGCGTCTGGGATGGCGACATCGCAAGCGGACAGCCGATCATCAAAACGACGTGAGCAGCGATGACATAGGCAAGAGACGACTTTGCGTCTGCAAAACAGAACATCAAAACGCCGATCAGGGCAATGACGAAGCCCAAGCGAGCAAGCAGCTTGGCCCCCATGCGGTCATACATTCTTCCGGCAAATGCAGAGACCAAGGCATTGACGATGCCGCCCGGCAGCATGATGATCCCGGTCATCGCAACCGGCAGCAGCATGGCGTTTTGAATGAACTGCGGCATGAGGTACATTGAGGACAAAATGATGCCGAAATCAATCATGACGAGGATGGCGCCGGTTCGGAAGGCAGGCTTGGCGAAGACTCTGAGGTTCAGGACTGGTTCATCAAGCTTGAGCTGACGTCCTGCATAAAGGACGAGTACGATGATGCCGACGGCAAGAAGACCGAGCACCTTTGGCGAAGTCCAACCAGCTTCTGATGCGAGACTTGTTCCTGCAACAATGGAACTGAAGCCGATGACGGATCCCAGCACTGACGGCAGGTCAATCTTCGGACGGGTGATGCGGCTGACGTTCTTCAGACCGATGAAGGCAAAAAGAAGTCCGACAATTAAAATGATTGCCAACATGAAGAAGACGGCACGCCATGAGAGGGCTCCGAGGACGATGCCCGTGACGGTCGGCCCGATTGCCGGTGCAAACATGATGACAAGTGCGTTGATGCCCATCGCAAGTCCCAGCTTCTTCGGCGGGAAGATCAGCATCGCAACCGTGAACATCAGCGGAAGAATCAGTCCGGTGCCGATTCCCTGAATCATCCGTCCGAACAAAAGCATGCCAAAGCTGTTTGCAAAGCCGGAAATCAATGCCCCGACCGTGAAGTCAGCCAAAGCGAAGATGATGATCTGACGGGTTGAAAACCACTTTGAAATCAGACTTGAAAACGGCAGCACAATGCCGATCATCAGCATGTACCCCGTCACGAGCCACTGCAGCGTGCCGGTTCCGACTGAAAAGACCCTGCCAAGCGTCGGCAGTGCAATGTTCAGGGAAGTTTCGCTGAGCATTCCGACGAACGCACCAATCAGCATGGATGACATGGCAAGCCATGGACGGTCAACTTCAACAATTGCAGTGTTCATACGCATTTCTGCATTTTCCAAAAAAATCTCTCCTCTCAATCCATGTGCAGTCGATTTCTGCTTAAGCAAAGATCGGGAGACTGGTCCACCGTCGCATTACTGCGACCTGACTGTCACAATTTCCGTAAAAATACAACATTGATTATCCTAGCACACTGAAAGTGGATGACGTAAGTTAAAAAACGGTTAGAATTTTTCTGAAATGCAGAGCTTTGAAAGGAATTTTTCAGAAAAAACGCAAGATCGCAATGCTTAAAAAAGCATGAAATGCAAACGAAGCTCTGCATTTTCATTATGAAAAACGCTTGACCTAAAGTCAGCTTGATGTTCTATAATCGAGTCATCAAAACATGAAAGCGAGCTGACTCTGATGAAAATAGCATATTACGAACAAGCAGGCCAAATGAGCGTTGTCGATCTGGAAAGGCCGAAGATTCAGGAAGGAGACGATGCGATCATTCGCGTCGTTCGCTCATGCGTTTGCGGCTCCGACCTGTGGGCATATTCCGCCGGCGACAGCAAGCAAAAGCACTCGATCAACGACGGACACGAAGCAATCGGCATCGTGGAAGAAGTCGGAGAAAGCGTGACGACTGTCAAGCCTGGCGATTTCGTCATCGTGCCGTTCACGCACGGCTGCGGGCACTGTCCTGCATGTCTGGCAGGCTTTGACGGCGTTTGCGTCGATCATGACGATAATTTCAGCATCGGCGCACAGTCGCAGTACCTGCGTTTCCAGCACGCCGACTGGGCTTTGGTCAAGGTGCCGGGTTCTCCTGTTGACTACAGCGAAGGGATGCTCAAATCCCTGCTGACGCTGGCCGACGTCATGGCAACCGGCTACCACGCCGCTAAAACCGCACGCGTCAAACCAGGCGACAAGGTCGTCGTCGTCGGTGACGGCGCCGTCGGTCAATGTGCGGTGATCGCCGCCAAGATGCTCGGAGCTTCACAGATCATCATCATGAGCCGTCACGAAGACCGCCAGAAGATGGCGCTTGAGTCGGGCGCAACCGAGTGAATGTGCAAGAATAATGGGGTATCCAGATTCTTACAAAATTTGTGCTAGTTCAAATCAAGCATATAAGCAACTTGGAAATTCGGTTGTAATTGATGTTTTGCAATTTATAGCGGTTGAAATAGGAAAATCGTTGAAGGGTGAACAATTATGAAAGAAATTGAATTTAAAAATTGGCTTATAGATAACGGAACAAATCCAAAGGTTGCTGGAGACGTAATTTCTCGATTGAAAAGGGTGAGAAAGAAATTGATGGCTGTGACATTGATGATCAGTATCACATTGATAGATGTAAAAAATTATTGAGTATGTTTTTGGATATGGGTGATAATGATGAAATGAGGAAATATCCAAATGCTAATTTTCCTATAGGAAAATACTATATGAGCACACATCGTTATGCTATAAAAAAATATATTATGTTTTTAAAAGACTGTCATTCAGATGGCTGATAAATTTTTTTGAATATATTGGTATGAATAATTTTGAGGAGAAAATTATTCTAAGTTATCTAAGAGGAGTGTTAATTGCTAAGTTGGCTATAAAACGATTGATATAAGTTTAAAAGTAATTTCTTGTAACATAAATCGCAGTATAAGATACGAAAATTAAAAACTATGCTGCATGATATCCTGAGATAATGGTACTATCTCGGGATATTTGTGCATACACCGCTATTTTAACGACCGCTTACAATCATAATAATGATATGTTCCTAATATAAAATGAGAATAAGGATAACAAAAGACAGTAATTTTTCTTTTATAAAGAAAATGCCTTGTTTATTCGGAATAAATTGGTTTATAATGTGTGTAAAAAATCTTTTGTGATTTGTTGCTTTGTATAATTTTATTGTAATATTTGTGTCAAGAACAATTTACTTTTGTATTTTAATTATTTATTAACTTCACGCGTTATTATCGAAACGAGTTATTTGATAAAATATTTGCGGATAAAGAACTTTTATAGTTAAGCGATATATTTGAACATAGTATTATTTACAAATTTTTAGTGAAGGATAATTTTAATGTTGTTCACTTTGTTCATGTTTAAAAAATATATAGATAAGTACACCGATATTATAGCACGACTTATGATTGTATAGCAGTATTAAAAAATATTATTTATATATTATCACAAAATATGATGAAGGATAAGAAGTTAAATTTATTCGTAGAAAGTAAAGATATTTTCCAACTGATGAAAATTAATGCTTTTTATAGATGAGGCAAGCATTGTATTGTTGCACACCTTTGGGATTGGAGTTCGGTAAGAGCTAGAAAAGGGGCAATGTTGTTTTTATTGTGATACATACACTATAAAAAGTTCGTTACTCCTTTTCGTTAAATGCAATTATTAATTTTAGAACGGTGCAGGTCTCACATTCAAAATTCAAGATATATATTTATTATAAAAAGTTAACATCCGTTTGAGGAGATTGCTAAAAAATTATTAGTAATCAAACGTGAATAAGCAAACGCTCTGAAAAAACGGGCTTCGGCACGAAGCGTATTCAGTTCAGTGGTGGAATATTTGCCTTCAAG
>ENA-OUQI01000962-OUQI01000962.1-human-gut-metagenome-genome-assembly--contig:-NODE-962-length-19844-cov-5.853050_pt1 | contig 19844 bp, 14 predicted proteins | sample MGYA00237953_ERZ548840 | MGnify/ENA primary metagenome ERZ548840 (study PRJEB26490, sample SAMN05194690) | human gut metagenome | biome: terrestrial biome; feature: human-associated habitat; material... | reverse complement strand
CAGAGTCATATGGATTCCTCTTTTCTGTATTGTATTTTCAAACTAGCTTTTACATATATATCTAAAAATGCACAGATAAATTTTAAGCGAATATCATTATTTGGAATGAAAACAGTCTTTTCTGCATAATGATACCCCAGATACCCCAAATGAATCAACAATGTCAACACATCATCTTTAATTCTGAAAGTTATCATATCGTTGGTAAAAATTCCTGTATTTACTGGTACTGCTTCTCCTGCAATCATTCTCAGAACATCATCCCGGAGTCCTTCAAAATTCATATCAATATAAATCTGCAATGCCTCAAAAGTCTCTGTCTGATTCCAATAATTTCCCAGTTTTCCAAGGCGCATGCAGCTCACAACCGACTTCGGGCTGTATACAGATTCTACTTCTTCAAAAGAATAACCATCATACCAGTTTTTGATCTCATTAATATCCATCTGATACTTCTGGCAAAGTGCTTCTACTTCTTTTTCTGTAAAACCTACATATTCAGCCAAGGGGCCCGGATCAATCATTGAAAATTCATCGAACATATTCAGTGCACTGTGGGTTCCGTATTTCTTTATTGGCAAAATTCCCGTCATATAGGCAAGATAAATGTATTCTTTATCCTTAAGCAGATCACGCAGAAAATCAAGGTAAATCTCCTGCGCAGCCTTATCATGTTTGAACTCCCGGAAAATACAATCCCACTCGTCAATAATAACTATAAAAGGGCACTCACTTTCTGCAAAAATATCCTGCATAGTTTCCGCCAGATCATTTTCGTCATATAATTCCACATCAGGGTACTGTTTCTTCAATTCGCGGATTACTTTGCCTTCTACTCTCTCCAACAATTCCTTCACATTTGAACTTCTGCTCAAAAATTCCTGCATGTTCAGAAAAATGGTATCGTATTTATTCAAATGTTCCTCAAAGCTTTCATCCTTGGCAATTTCCAAACCGGAAAAGAGTTCTCTGGAATCACAGCCCTTACTGTAATAAGCCGTAAGCATATCTGCTGCCATAGACTTTCCAAAACGCCTTGGTCTGCTGACACATACACAGGACTGTAGCGTATCGACAATACTATTTGTATATTTTATTAATCCTGTTTTATCCACGTAAATATCCGAATTCACCGCTCTTTTGAATTTATTATTCCCCGGATTCAGGTAGATTCCCATAAGACAGCCATCCTTTCTGCGATTTTGCGTTACCAATAAACAATAACAATTTTCTTCTATATTAACACAGCACTGCGATTTATTCCACTGAGGATTTTTGCCAGTCTTTAATACGAAAAAAGGGTGTATGACTAAAAAAGCCAAACACCACATTTCTATAGCCCGAGAATGGTACACAGCCTGACACCTTTTTGAAAAAGCTTTCAGCCGCATCCCTCCTCTTATTCTGTATAACTATTCCCATTCTCATCCGTCCAGGTTCCGTCGCCGTTGTCAATATAACCAGTACCATTATCATCCATATAGTAATAATCTCCATTAGTTGTTTCTGTAACTGTCACACCGTTTCCATTGGCATCTTGTAATACATGCTGCTCTAACTCGGCACCAAAATAATGGGTACTGTCATTTAAGGACTGGTAGGTCTTTCCATTTTCATCTGTAAAATAAACATCGTCATCGGTGCTGTATTCCATACCGTCAGCATCTACATATTCGCAGTCATAATTTTTGTAAATTGTTCTTTCTACAGAAACTGTATTTCCATCACTATCATACAGGGTGATTGTTGTGGTGGAAAGAATATCGGATGTAGCATCTGTTGTGGCAGTTGTGGTATTACTTGTCGCACCAGCTGTGGCATTACCTGCTGTACTGGCTGTGGTATTCCCTGCCACACCACCTGTGGTATTACCTGCTGTGCCAGCTGTGGTATTACCTGCTGTACTGGCTATGGTATTCCCTGCCGCGCCACCTGTAGTATTACCTGCTGTGCTATTTGCGGTATTACCTGCTGCACCACTTGCAGTATTACCTGCCGTACCAATGGAACTTACAGTATTTGATCCCTTCGTGGATGAAGAAGCCTTTTTATTTGAAGATACTATATTTGCAGCAGAATCAGAGGCAGAATTTCCGGTATTTTCTAAAGTTCCAGCTGAACAACCACTTAATGTCACCGCCGCCATAAGTGCTATCATTTTAACCAGTTTCATTTTCATAGTAAAATCCCCTTTCATTTTCTACTTTTGTAGAAGTTGGTTATATACTACATCTGTAGAAATTAAATGTCAATCACTTTTTCTACAATCGTAGAATTATTTAGGTTTTACTTCTGATATTCTTAATTCCAGATTACGCCCCAAAATCATTCCCACAATTTGCATGCCCCCATTATGAAACCCTCATCCAGGCAAAAACAGGAAGGATGCAACTCGCCAAGAATTGCATCCTTCCTGTTTTAAAACTATTTGTTTTACAACTATTTCTTTTACAACAAGCCTTTTATATTTCATATTCGGCAAAAAAATTTTATCACAACCAAGAATATTACTCAAACTCTTCCTCGGATTCCTCACTGCTCTCCCCGCCCATCCGCACACGGATTCCGTTGATCTCTACGTCTTCCATAGGAATCACCAGACACTTGCGGCCGTCAATGATCCTGGTCTCCACCAGTTCCACTTTATCTGGTTCAACATGGATCACTACATCCGGAGTTTTGATCTCGAATTTACGGGTATTGGTAATATTAGAGGCTACCATGGTGGCTTTTTCACCGGCTACAGCCTCATACTGGTTATCAAAAGTTTCCAGTTTCTCGTCTTCTACACCGCAGTCCTCAAAGAGACGTTTCACCTCAGACTGAGTGAGCACAACCGGGTCTGGGGAATCTTTCTGTGCTTCAATGATCTCGTTCAATTTCTCATGGATTCCAATAACGGTGTCATACTGGCAGTCGTCACCAAGGGTTTCCTCCACCAGCATGTTGAAAGAATCACGCTGTCCGCCTGCAGAAAGCGGAGCAGTACAGCCAAACACTTCATCCACAAAAATATCGTGAAGCTGCTCTGCATTCTTAGAATAGTAGAGCATGCCGTGGATGTCTGTGCTTCTGTCATTAAATAACGGGAAAAGGAAGCCGTTCTCTGGCATTTCCACGATCCAGTCACGGATACGGTCCTGGATCAGATTTGCCTCCGCATTGTAGCAAAGACCTGCCTTAGACAGCTTCACCGGACAGATACTGCAAAGAAGGTGCTCATAAATCTCTTCAGAAGCATCATCCATATCGATTCCATCTGAAGTTCTTCCCGGGATATCGTACACAGCGTGTACCAGGATTATGTAGTAATTTTCCGGATAATCGTAATTTTCGATAATTTTGTCATAAAAGCTCTCAATTAAAGCGTCATCCTTCAGTTTACTGGCGCGGAGCTTCATGAGGAATTCGTGTTTGCCACCCTCTTTTTCCTCTGCCAGAGGGAATTCCATATTCATCAGGTTCTTTCCAAGAGTACCAGAAAGGGTTTTCTTGAATATTTCAAAATATTTGAACATTTCTTCCTCGGAGAGGGAAAGGAACGCTTCTTTCAGTTCTGTTTTTTTATTCTTTTCAGCATCCACATAGCATCCACAAATTCTGGTAATGTTGCAATTGGCTGGTGTCAGCTGTTTCTTGATTTCAGAAATTTCTTTTTTGTTCATTTATATATGTCCTCCAGTATTCCAGAAAATATGTTTTCAAAACCGATATCCCATCTCTGATATGAATTGAGTCTGTTGCCTTGCGCTCCATCCATAAAGATTCTCTGAAAGTATTATCAGCTCCATAATTTCAGCTTTTTTATTTTAGCTTAACACTCCAGAAAATTTCAAGACTTACTTACAGAAACAATAAATCATGATTAATGGTCGTATAAAATAACTCCTTAAACTTCTCCATATCCCGTGTCTGTCCCAGCGCCCACATCATTTTCGTCACAGACGCCTCCAGCGTCATATCATACGACTCCAGCACCGGGAACCGTTCCTTGATGACCTTTCCAACCTGATAAACTTCCATGTCGCTTCCCTCATGGGTAACCTGGGTCGCCATGCACACAGGCTTGCCAGCTTCAATCCAATGCGCGATCGCATCTATAAAATTATCATTTTCGTAATGAGGCAGACCGCCTACGCCGAAGGATTCAATGATCAGTCCGGAATAAGAGGGAAAAAGAGCATCCAATACTTTCCCGTCAATCCCCGGAATCAATTTGAGCAGAAAAATCTTCTGATTCATCTCATGATAAAACACCAGTGGCTTGGTGGACTGGTCTTTGTCATCAATATAAAAAATAATCTTCTGATCGTGAATGGATGCAATATCCGGATAATTAATACTGGAAAAGGCATTGTAACTTTTGGAAAATTCCTTCTTTGCTCTGGTTCCTGCGATCACTTTTCCCCCAAACACAATGGAAATTCCATGAGCGCGGTCGTGAGAGGCAAAGCGGAGACTGTCCAGAAGATTGGAACGTGCATCTGTAATTGCCAGGTCAATAGGTTTCTGGGCACCGGTAATCACGATAGGTCTGCGGTTATTCTGGATCAGATAAGACAAAGCAGCAGCTGTATATGCCATAGTGTCCGTTCCATGGCAAAGCACAAAGCCATCATAAAATTCATATTTGGATTCGATCAGTCTGGCCAGCTTCAGCCAATGGTCTGCACACACATTGGTACTGTCCAGGGCAAAAGGCTGAACGGTATCAATGGTGCAGAATTCCCGGGCTTCAGGAATATATTCCAACAGCTCATCTGCGGAAATCTGCGGTGCCAGCCCCTCTGCTGTATATTTGGAAGCAATGGTCCCCCCGGTTGCAATAAGAAGTATCTTTTTCATGTTGTCCCCCTGTGTAATTGTTATCCACATGTTCAATCTGCTGTACCTGCATTTTCTGAAACCTTACTTTGTAGCGAAAAGCTTTTTTCATAAGTATTTTACTTTGTATAGACAAAGGGCCCGCCCGAATCACCCCAGGCAGGCTCTTTTATCATTTTCTCCACTTTATATAATCTCAATTCTTTCAGAAAACATTTTGCAATACATACGATACAACAAGTTTCGATCTTTATCTCACTTTTAGTTCTCCTCAGTTGTCTCTTCTGCAGTATCCTCTGCGTTCTCCTCAGAATCAGCGCTCTCGCTGCTGTCCTCGGCCTTGCTGTCTGCACTGTCCTCTTCTGCAGTCTCGTCTGTACTGTCAGCGCTGTCTGTGGTATCAGCTTCCTCTGCGCTGTCGCTCTTTGCAGCATCTGTCTCAGCAGTATCAGCATCCTCGTCCTCATCTGCTGCCTCGGCATCCTCAGAAGTAGTATCCTCGGTAGCATCTGTTGTATCAGCTGCTGCATCTTCACTTGTATCCGCTGTAGTCTCCTTAATTGTAAAGCTGTGCTCATCTGTAATTGTCAAAGTAGAAAGCACCTTATCATTTACAGTAATATCAGCATCATCCAGCCATTTCTGAGTTGTCTCGGAATAGTATTCGCTGCGCTTGGTGTTCTCAAGGGACTCTTTCTTGGAAGCGGTTGCATCCTCGTCTTTTACTTTGTCCATCCGAAGTACATATACGCTGCTATCAGTCTCAACCAGCTCGTCGTAAACCTCTCCATCCTTCAGAGTTCTCAGCGCTTCTACAACAGCGTCATCATAAGAATTGGAAATATCCTCATCATCACTGTCATTTGTGAAAATAGTTCCGGTCAGTCCGCTGTAAGTATCATCAACAGCCTTGGCTGTCTCGCCCATGTCTGCTGTCGGATCCTCTTTCATCTTATCCAGGATCTCCTGTGCCTGCTCCTTGCGGGTAGCAATATCATCATCGGTAAGGTCATCTCCACTGATGGAAATACTTACATAGCTGAAAGAAGACTGCTGTGCCTCCTCATCCGTTATGTTAACCTCAGCCTCGTTGCGGATCGGATCGTAAATTCTCTGACGATAAGTCTCAAGCTCCAGAAGAGTCTTAACCTGATCTTCGGAAACAGCAAGCTCCTTCAGAGTGTCCTCGTCATTGTCCTGCATAAACTGTGCTGCTGCATCTGCAATAGCAGTCTCATCATCAGAAGTAACCTCAACGCCATAGTCTGCTGCCTTCTCCTTCATGATGTACATCAGCTCAACCTGCTCCAGGAACTGTCCTACAGCCTGCTCACCGTATGTAGTACCAGCATCCTCATCTACTACCTGGCTCCAGATATTTCCTGCACTTCCCATAAAGCTCTTATACATGGCAACGGTCTGTGCCTGTGACTCACGTGCATACAGACTTACAACACCCATAGGAATGTCTGTGCCATCTACAGTCGCAACGGTTTTCTCTCCATCTATAGACTTACTTCCACATCCGGAAAGCATTCCAATTGCCATTACGCCACTTAATGCCACTACGGTTGTGTTCTTCACGATTTTCTTCATATTGATCACCAATTACCCTTTCACTGATGTGCCGCTTAGTCACCACGCACAGCCGACATGATTTCCCAATGCGGACACGCTAATAAGAGTATAAAACTTTTTTCCCATGAGGGCAAGTAGAAAGGGGAAAATCTGATAGAATTCACACAATTTTCGCGAATTTCCATCGGATCTTCCCCACCCAAAACCTACTTTAAATCAAAATATCCGAAAGCATTCAACAGCCCAGCCGTCTACTACTTTTCGCTCTTTCCTTCCTCTTCCACCAATTCCATCAGTTCCTTTGCAAACACCGTCAGCGCCTGCACAATATCCCCCACTGGTGCAAACAGGAACTTCGGCTCTTTATCCGGTTTAAACTGCAGCTGTCTGCGGTACTTGGCAACCAGCGGCGGAATTCCTTCCGGGTTCAGATGTGCATTTTCGTAAAGGGTGATCCTGATCTCACGCTGCATCTGCTTGATTTCCGTAATGTAGCCCTGATGTGCCAGTGCTTTCAGTCTTGCAATAGCCAGCAGATTCAGCACTGCTTTCGGCGGCTCCCCAAACCGGTCGATCAGCTCTTCCAGCATATCATCATACTCCTGCTGGGACTCAATCCCTGCAATGCGCTTATAAATATCCAGTTTCTGGAATTCATTGCTGATGTAGGTGTCCGGGATAAAAGCATCCATATTCAGATCAATGGTAGTCTCGAAGTCTTCCATGGTATGAATACCCTTTGCCTCCTTGACCGCCTCGCTAAGCATTTTACAGTAAAGATCATAGCCCACTGCGTTCATATGCCCATGCTGCTGTGCTCCCAGCAGATTTCCAGCCCCTCGAAGCTCCAGATCACGCATGGCGATCTTAAATCCGCTTCCCAGATCTGTAAACTCACGGATAGCAGAAAGTCGTTTTTCCGCCACTTCCCGAAGCATGGTGTTCCTTCGGTACATCAGAAACGCATACGCTGTCCTGTTGGAACGTCCGATCCTGCCTCGCAGCTGATAAAGCTGGGAAAGTCCGTACTTGTCAGAATCATGGATGATCATGGTATTTACATTGGAAATATCCAGTCCTGTCTCGATAATAGTAGTGGAAACCAGCACATCAATGTCCCCATTGATAAAGTCATACATAACCCGTTCCAGTTCTCTCTCGCTCATCTGTCCATGGGCAAAATCCACCCTTGCGTCCGGCACCAGCTTGGAAATCCGCAGGGCAACCTCATCAATATCTGTAACCCGGTTATAAACATAATAAACCTGGCCGCCTCTTCGCAGTTCTCTTCCGATAGCTTCCCTGACAGTCTCCTCATCATACTCCATCACATAAGTCTGGATCGGCATACGATCCATAGGCGGCTCCTCCAGCACACTCATGTCACGGATTCCGATCATACTCATATGAAGGGTTCGTGGAATGGGTGTCGCAGTCAGAGTCAGAACATCAATATCCTTTTTCAGCTGCTTGATTTTCTCCTTGTGAGTAACGCCGAAACGCTGTTCCTCGTCAACGATCAGAAGCCCCAGATTCTTATACTCCACATCCTTGGAAAGAACTCTGTGGGTACCGATCACAACGTCTACCTGTCCTTTTTTCAGATCCTGCAAAGTCTTTTTCTGCTGGGCAGGTGTACGGAATCGGCAAAGCAGATCCACGCGCACCGGAAACTCCTTCATTCTCTGGACAAAGGTGTTGTACACCTGCTGCGCCAAAATGGTAGTTGGTGCAAGGTAAACAACCTGCCGGCTCTCCTGCACCTCTTTAAACGCTGCGCGAAGAGCAACCTCCGTCTTACCATATCCAACATCTCCGCACACCAGACGATCCATGATCTTGGTGCTCTCCATATCCCGCTTGGTATCCTCGATGGCGTTCAGCTGATCCTCTGTCTCCTCATATGGGAACATTTCCTCAAATTCCTTTTGCCACACTGTATCCGGGCCACACACATACCCCTCTTTTTCCTGACGCACAGCGTAAAGCTCCACCAGCTCTTTGGCGATATTTTTGACAGCGCCCTTTACCTTGGACTTCGTGCGGTTCCACTCCTGGGTTCCCAGCTTGTTCAACTTCGGTGCCTTGGCTGTATCTGCGCCGGAATATTTCTGCAGCGCATCCAGCTGCGTTGCCAGAATATACAGATTACTTCCATCACGATATTCAATCTTGATATAGTCTTTTAAGACCTTATCTACTTCAACTTTCTCAATTCCACGGTAAATTCCCAGTCCATGCTTTTCATGGACCACATAATCCCCGATAGACAGCTCTGCAAAATCCTGGATCCGCTTGCCGTTGTAGACTTTTTTCTTTTTCTTTTTTTTCTGCTCCTGGCCGAAAATATCGGACTCTGTGATCACCGCAAATTTGATCAGCGGATACTCAAAGCCTTTCCGGGCGTGTCCATAGAGAACCATAATTTCCCCTGGATTGATCACGCGGTCATAATCTGAACCGTAAAAAGCATTCAGCTCATGCTCCTGCAAATCCTTTGCCAGACGCTCCGCCCTTGTCCTGGAACCGGAAAGCAAGGCAATCTGGTAGCCTTTTTTCTTATACTTTCTCAGATCCTCCACCAGAAGCTCAAAGCTGCTGTTATAAGAAGTTACGCTCTGCACCGTCAGATTATATTTCTCCGGGGCAAAATTCCACTCCACGCCTCTTGGCTCCAATGCCGACAACGACACTGCACGAAGTTTATTCAGCTCTTTCTGAACCTTGGAAAATTCACAAAGCCACTGAACCGGAAGGTTCTTTTCTCCTTTTTCTTCACGATGTGTGCGGCTGGCGGCATACTCTTCCTCCACGCCCAGTCCGTTTTCCAAAATACGGTTGGGTTCATCCAGAAACAGAAGCATTTTTTCCCTGGGAAAATAATCCACAAAAGATACCATCTTTTTGCCGTTATTCCACTCCACAGCCGGATAAATGGCAATCTCATCCAGATTTTCAAGAGAGCGCTGGCTCTCTGCGTCAAAGCTTCGGATAGAATCCACTTCATCTCCCCACAGCTCAATTCTCCATGGATTCTCTTCTGTAAGGGAATAAATATCTACAATACCACCGCGCACAGAAAACTGTCCCGGCATTTCCACCTGTCCTACGCGTTCATATCCAAGCTGCACAAGGGTATTTTTCAGTACATCCATGTTGATCACGCTGTCAGAATAGAAATGAAGCACCTTTTTCCCGATTTCTTCCAGGGGCATCAGATAGTCCATACAGCCGTCAATGCTGGTAACCACAGTCAGTTCCTTCTGCTCCAGAAGTGCCTTTACCACACACATTCTCTGGCGGATCAACAGATTTCCCTGAATATCTGCCTGGAAAAAGAGAAGATCCTTCGCCGGGTAAAACATGGTATTTTTGTCATAAAAGCGCAAGTCCTCGAAGATTTCCTTAGCCTGGCGCTCATCTCCTGCGATCACAAGGCGCATAGGTGTTTTGCCGGAAAGCCCATGGATCAGATGTGCCTTCTGGGATTCCAGACAGCCTGTGATCTGCACAATGCCTTGATTTTTCTCAAGGCTTTTTTCTATTTCTTCAAATTCTGCCATCCCCTTCAGGGGCTGGGTAAATGAAAGCATGGCTTTCCTCCTTTTCTCAAAAGCCGCACCTTAGAGCCCACCCAAAACATGAAACCATTCCTGCAAGTTATCTGCACGTCATAATTTTCACAAAGCTTTTGGGGGACGCTCCAGGGGCAAAAGAAGCCCAGCTTGTTGCTGGACTTCCTTTGTTACTCAGTAACCCTCTTTCGGTTGTATTCATTCATCGCCGCATCCGGACCATCTGTTATAATTTTTTCTACAGCATCTGCTGCAAACTCAATTGCTTCATCCACGAGCTTGCGGTCCCCGGATGAAAAACGGCCAAGCACATGGTCTGCCAGATCCCATCCTTTTGGTTTGGCTCCTACACCAATTTTTACACGCATGAATTTCTGTGTGCCAAGTCTGCCAATAATGTCCTTCAGACCATTATGGCCGCCTGCACTGCCCTGCTTCCGGATACGAAGCTGTCCCGGCTCCAGATCAATATCGTCCTGAATAATGATCAGCTCACTCTCCGGATTGATTTTGAAATAAGCAGCCATCTCCTGTACCGGACCACCGCTTAAATTCATAAAGGACAAAGGTTTCATAAAGATTACCTTCTCTCCTCCGATGAATCCGGAACCGTACATAGCATTAAATTTTACGCCGCCCTGCGGAATCTTATGACGTTCCACAAGCACATCGATCGTATCAAAACCCATATTGTGGCGGGTCGCCTCATACTGCTTCCCGGGGTTTCCCAGTCCAACAACTAAATACATAATCTTATTTTCCTTATTCTACTACGAAAGTCCTCCACAGCAATTCCAAAGCTCTAGAGCCGCAGCCTGCTTAACCAATAGCATAAAGCAGATGACTTTCATTTATTATCAAATTAGTTGAAATAAACCATCTCATCAGCCAGAGGTTCGCACGGGGTCACATTCTCTGCATAAAGAACAATTCCCTCGCCCTGGTACTCAGAACGGTTTTCAAAGGCAACCTTGGCAGTCACCTCAACCCACTCGCCGGGCTTCAGCTTCGGTGCATATGCACTCTTACAGATATATCCCAGGAATGAAGTATCATCTGCACAGCAGGTCATGGCAGTACGTCCCGGAATGAAGAACTTGCTGCCCATACCTCTCGGACGTCTTGCACGAGCCTTAAAGCGAAGAGTTTTTCCCACATAACGATCCGGATGATCCATAGCATCTACAAACCAGATTCCGTAATCTTCAGGCGGAATATCTACAATCTCTGCATCCAGGTCAAATGGCATCTGATCTGCGAAAATATCCGTCATCTCGCCTTCTTCGTCCTCAAAAATAACCTCTGCACTTGGGTTTACAACCTTAATGCTTCTGCGGAAGTTTGCAAGAGGATATTCTTTCTTGCTGCGGTTAAACACAACCATATCCGCATTACGAACCATATCCATAAAAATGGATTTCATATTCTGCATATATACCTGGAATGTGCTTGCATCTACACAGGTAATGTGCTGTTCAATTCCCCAGCCTGCCGGGAGCTTCATCTCCTCAAATTTGCTTACCAGCCACATTCCATTATATTCCATAACCACACGCTCCGGCTGATGGATAATATCCAGTGCCTGAAGGCGCTCCGGTGTAAAATCTTCTTCTTTCTCAATAACCTCGACTACAACATTATCTTTTGCAAGAGCCTCTTCATCGTACTCTTCCTCTCCCTCTTCGCAGAGAATGAGAAGTGTCTTTCCCTCTGTACGGAAGTAATCCTGCTGGAGGGTAAAGCTAAGGAAAGAGGTCTTGCCGCTTTCCAGGAAGCCGGTTATGAGATAAATCGGTACTGTAATTTCATCCATTTACAGAAACCTCCCTGTATTTTTCTTAATTAAAAGCAGTACGTTCGCATATATCGCTTATAAACAGCAACAAACAAGCTTACAAAAAGCCTTTTATCCCGTTTATATGTCAAGCATTAAGCTACGCCGAACAGCTTGGCCAGTTTCTCTTCATTTAACTTGGAACCAATTACGCAAAGACGTCCGGTGTACTCCGGTGAACCTTCACGGATCTCAGTTTCTTCCGGAACCATATCGAAGTAGATCCATGTTCCGTCCTCTGCCGGAAGCATTCCCTTAGCACGAAGGATCACGCCATACTCTTCAGAAGCGGAAAGGCTCTCCAGCATTTTCTCAAGCCCTTCTCTTGTAAACTTCTTAATAGTCTCACGTCCCCAGCTGGTAAATACTTCGTCTGCGTGATGATGGTGATGATCATGATGATGTCCGCAGCCACATTCGTCATCATGGTCGTGATGATGATGCTCATGATCGTGGTCATGTCCGCAGCCACACTCGTCATGGTCGTGATGATGATGCTCGTGATCGTGGTCATGTCCGCAGCCACATTCATCATCATGGTCATGATGGTGATGATGCTCATGCTCCTCTTTCAGCAGCTCATCCGCCAGAGATACCGGATGCTCCATAACCTCCAGGATTTTCTTTCCATCCAGCTTCTCAATCGGAGTGGTAATAATAGCTGCCTTCTCATTGATAGAACGAAGAAGCTCCATAGACTCCATTGCTTTCTTCTCGTCTACAATATCGGTACGGCTCATGATAATCGCGCCTGCATACTGAACCTGATTGTCAAAGAACTCGCCGAAGTTTCTCATATACATTTTGCATTTCTTGGCATCAACAACTGTAGTGTAGCTGTTCAGCTGAATATCAACATCCTCTTCCACACCCTGTACAGCCTTGATAACGTCGGAAAGCTTACCAACACCTGATGGCTCGATCAGGATACGGTCCGGATGATACTTCTCTACAACTTCCTTCAGGGAAGCACCAAAATCTCCAACCAGAGAACAGCAGATACATCCGGAGTTCATCTCACGGATCTCGATTCCGGCATCTTTCAGGAATCCCCCGTCAATACCAATCTCACCGAACTCATTCTCGATCAAAACTACCTGCTCACCTTCAAATGCTTCTTTCAGCAGTTTCTTAATAAGAGTTGTCTTACCAGCTCCAAGGAAACCGGAGATAATGTCAATCTTTACCATTTTGTATTCCCCTTTCTATTATGCCAGAAAAAGGGGACATGACCAAGTCACATCCCCTAATATATTTATCCCAATTTCACAGTTTTATGCAAATCAGCCGTTGATCATGAAGTGCATAAGCTTATCAATGTCTTCTTTCTCATATGCAACGATCTCAAGCTCCGGAATCTCACCGTTAGAGAAGATGTTTGCAAGAGATACATACTGTGATAATTTAGATTTCAGGTTCAGTCTGTCACCTTCGCCAGTTACAAGCTCTACTTTACCAGCGCAGCTGTCTACTACATCAAAAAATTTCTGAATGTCTTTAATATTAGATACCTTCATGTCAATATTCTCCTTTCAACATGTACAACTTTTTCCATTTCTTTTTGTTCGGGCTCATTATATCTCAACTTTTTCCAAATAGCAACAGGTTTTTCACCTTCTGGGAAAAAATCCCCAACAGTCACAAACAAAACCCGAATTTGCCCCATTCTTTGGGTATTTTTAATACTAAATTATCACGGCAATCTGAAAATTGTCTGTGAGAATTGTTCCTTGCGGAATTTGGAAGCTTTTAATACTGGAACACAGCAACTCCGTAAGCTGGCAGCGGATAAGCAAAGGAGAACGGACGATTGTCACAATCCTGCTTTTCTGCCTTAAATACCTTTTTCGCAGTCTGTCCGTTTTCATCCAGAATCAGTGTGTATTGTTTCTTCTTTGGCACACCAACACGGTAATCCGGACGTTCTACAGGAGTGAAATTGCATACTACCAGAAGGTTATTTCTTTTTGTAGGGGATTTCCTTACGAAGCTGTAAATACTTCTGTCCCCGTCATCTGCATTGATCCACTCAAAGCCAGACGGATCCGTATCCGTTCCATAGAGCGCAGGATATTTGCGATACATCTTCAGCAATGTCTGCACAAAATCCTTCAAATCCCGATGCTTCTCTTCCCCAAGAAGGAACCAGTCAAGTTCTCTCTCCTCGCTCCACTCCCGAAGTTGACCGAATTCCTGCCCCATAAATAAAAGCTTCTTGCCCGGATGGCAGAACATAAATGTATAAGCAGCCTTCAGATTCTTAAACTTATCATCTAGCTCACCTGGCATTTTCTCCAGCATAGACTTCTTCAGATGAACCACCTCATCATGGGAGATTACTAACACATATTTCTCACTGTAAGCATATGTCATGGAGAAAGTCATCTTATTATGGTTAAACTTACGGAAATAGGGGTCCAGCTTCATATATTCCAGGAAGTCATTCATCCAGCCCATGTTCCATTTCAGGGAAAATCCAAGGCCGTCATCCTCTGCCTTACCTGTAACCTTCGGCCATGCGGTAGACTCCTCTGCAATCATCACAGTACCATGGTTTCTTCCAAGAACCACTGTATTCAGATGCTTAAAAAACTCAATTGCTTCCAGATTCTGATTTCCGCCATATTTATTGGCTACCCACTGACCATCATTCTTTCCATAATCCAGATACAGCATGGATGCAACGGCATCCACACGAAGACCGTCCACATGACACTCCTCGATCCAGAACAGAGCATTTGCGATCAGGAAGTTCTTTACCTCCGGTCTGCCATAATTGTAGATCTTGGTTCCCCAGTCCGGATGCTCCCCCTGTCTGGGATCTGCATGCTCATAAACTGCAGTTCCGTCAAAATTCGCCAGTCCATGGGCATCCTTGGGAAAATGTGCCGGCACCCAGTCCAGAATAACCCCGATTTTCTGTCTGTGAAGATAATCTACCAGATATTTGAAATCCTGGGGTGTTCCATAGCGGGAAGTAGGCGCATAATAACCGGTGACCTGATATCCCCAGGAACCGTCAAAGGGATGCTCTGCAATCCCCATCAGCTCCACATGTGTATAGCCCATATCCTTCACATACTGGGCAAGCTTCACCGCCAGTTCCCTGTAATTGAAAAAGCCTTTCTCATTCTCCTCTGTAGCCGGATGCTTCATCCAGGAGCCAGGATGTACCTCATAGATCGCCATGGCATCCTTAGTCTCGTCAAATTTCTGACGATTCTTCATCCAGGTGGTATCTTTCCATTTGTAATCCCCGATATCCGTGATTCTGGATGCCGTTCCCGGTCTTAATTCTGCCTCATTTGCATAAGGGTCAGCTTTATAAATATGCTCCCCGTTCATTCCTACAATAAAAAACTTATACAGCTGTCCAATCTTCGCTCCAGGGACAAATGTCTCAAATACACCGATCGGACCTGCCTTTTTCATTGGAGCAGCCTGTTCATTCCAGTCATTAAACTCTCCAATTACAGAAACAGCTTGCGCATTAGGTGCCCATACTGCAAAATAAACACCTTCTTTTTTCCCTTGTTTCACAGGATGTGCGCCAAGCTTTCTGTAAACATCATAATGGGTTCCCTGACCAAAGAGATACTGGTCAAGCTCTGTAAACTGTAATTTCTCTCCCATCAGAAAGTTACCTCCCTAAACTTTCAAATTCTTATGCACATTATAGCATACTCTTTTCCTCCATGCCACCAAAAACTTGTCTATTATTCATAAAAAATCTACATCAAAATTCATTTTTACTGTAAAAAAATACGCCTGTACTTTGACATTTTTCTCATAAGTACAAGCGTATACTATCATTCACACTATACAGCATCTGCGATTTCCGGAAGTCCCGAAGCTTAACACATATGCCAGACAGGCTCTAGAGCCTCTTATTTTCTCCGTTATTCGCCTGAGTCGCTGCTAAAATCCCCTTCGCTATTCTCACTGCCGTCTGTGTATCCGTCACTTTCACTGCCGTCGCTTCCATCACCGGAACCATCACTGAAGTCGCTCTCATCTCCATTACTGCTGTCATCTGAACTGCCATCAGAAGTTCCATCTGTGGAAGAGTCCTCAGAAGAGCCATTTCCATTATATCCAGGCACATAACCTGCATCAAGGGCGCTCTGCCAGAACTCTGCATATTTTGCTGGCTGAAGGGTAACATTCTTCGCCGCTGCCATCTCACTTACCGTTACCAGTTTATATCCCTGTGCAATAAGATCTGGAATCAGTCTGAGTGCCGCATCAACTGAAGGACCATGAATATCATGCATCAGAATAACGGCTCCGTCTCCCAGATTGCTGTCATTCATAATGCCATTGTAATCCAGATCTGCATCCAGATATTTCCAGTCCAGACTGTCAATAGACCACAAAATAAAAGGTTTCCCAACTGCCGAAATAATTTCATCATTGCAGTCTCCATAAGGCGGACGAATTACCGTGGACTCCTGTCCACAGGCATCAATCAATGCCTGATCGGTATCGCCGAATTCCTTTATAACATCATCAATACTCAGATTCAGCATATCCTGATGATCCCAGGAATGGTTTCCGATCTCACAGCCAAGTTCCACCATTCTCTTCACTTCGTCCGGATACTGTCCAACCAGCTGTCCCAACATAAAGAAGGTAGCATGTGCATTGTTCTCCTCCAGACAGTCCAGAAGCTTGTCTGTATACTGTCCCGGACCATCATCAAAGGTAAGTGCGATCAAAGGGCGTTTCTTCTCAGCATTGTAAGAACCATCCTCATTAAAATAATAATCGTTTACCCCCTTGGTCACCCAGCCGGTCTGCATGTATCCATTGGAATCAAATGCATATTTCACTCCGTCAATCTCTGCAAAACCATTGGTATAATATGTACCATCTGCATTCTGATACCAGCGTCCGCTGGAATCCTCATGCCAGCCTGGAGTCAGTGAAGAAACCTTGGTCACATCGCTCTGTCCTTTCAGAGGCTGTCTCAGAGCATCTGTAGAATTGGAATCCGCATTCGAAGCAGCTCCGTCACCTGCATCCGCCTGCACGCTCTGTGATTTTCCAGTACTCTTTCCTCCCACACGACTTACGATTGGAAAAATCACTCCTCTTATTACAAAAATCACAGCCAGCACCATTGCCACAACATAGGTAACCAGCTTAATGATCCTCCTTCGTCTTATCTGGCGCTGTTTCCTGCGCATTCTTTCGCGCAAAACCCTTCTATCCATTCATATTCCCTCTTTATCTCTCGTTACATAGTGGAAAAAATTTTCCGCAAAAAAGTTCTGTCATAGCACTTCTCTCAGCTCCAGATCATCTGTTACAAGAAGAATATCCGCTTTCTTTCCAACAGAAAGGGAACCAACTTCATCATAAATACCAATACTCTTTGCCGGATTTCGTGTTGCTGCAAAAATCGCTTCTTCAAGGGGAACACCAAAAGAAACAGCCTTGCGCATACAATCATACAGGTTCGTAGCAGAACCGGCAATCGTACCGTCCTTCAAAGTTGCCTTACAGTCCTTCATCGTTACTTCCTGTCCACCCAGCTGGTAGGTTCCGTTCTCCATTCCAGTAGCCATCATAGAGTCACTGATCAGTACAATCCTCTCTGGTCCAAACATCTTAAATGTAGCGCGGATCACAGCGGGATGAATGTGAATGCCATCACAGATCATCTCTGCCATACACTGCCCATCATCACAGGCAGCTCCGATCAGTCCTGGTTCTCTGTGCGCCAGTGGCTGCATGGCATTATAAAGATGTGTCACATGGTGTGCACCTCTTCTCATGGCCTCCGCTGCTGTATCGTAATCAGCTGCTGTATGACCAAGGGAAATGCACACCTCATTATGTACCTCATCAATGAATTCCATAGCACCATCCACATTCGGTGCCAGAGTTACCAGCTTCACCATATTTCCGGAATATTCATTCAGTTCACGGAAAAATCCGGCATCTGGTTTGCGGATATAGCCCTCCACATGGGCGCCTTTTTTCTTCGCATCCAGAAATGGGCCTTCCATATTGATTCCCCGGACAGCAGCTCCGTCTTTCATTTCTCCCACAGTCTTAATAGTAGCAAAAATTTCCTTCAGTTCTTCTGCCGGCAATGTCATGGAAGTAGGACAATAGGAAGTAATTCCGTGACTCTTTTCGTATTTCAGAATAATCTTAAGTCCTTCCGGATCAGCATCAGAAAAATCATGTCCAAATGCACCGTGACTGTGAATATCCACCAGCCCCGGAAGCACCCTGAGCCCAGCCGCGTCTACAATCGTCTTGTCCGTAACCTCATCCTCTGAAGCCACGATTCTATGATTCTCCACATACAGATCCTGTAATCTGAAGCTTCCATCCTCCTGAAAAACTTCTCCATTTTTAATAATCATAACTCCATTCCCTCCTGAGATTCATTGGCTGCTGTTTCTGTTATAAGCGGCAACCGTCAATTCTCCGTACTGTCATCCTGTGTATCTGTTGAAGCATCCGCTGCTGTGCCTGTATCTGCGGTTGCACCAGCTTCCTGCTCTTCTGCTGTATCCCCGCCATCCGTGCTCTGTCCGTCAGTCGTACTGCCATCTGCATGATCTGCTGCTTCTGTTCCCTCAGCAGCCTGTGCATCCTCACCTTCAGCAGATGTATCCGCTGCTGTCTGATCATAATTAGCATTTGCAATAATGAAATCCTGAACTCTCATAAGTCCGATACTCTCATCCACTGCAACCTGACCGTAAGTATCGATAAGAACTGCAAGATCGCCAGAAGCATACTGCTCTACCAGCTGATTCTGGATTGCAAGACTTTCCTCATCCTCCAAAGTCATTCCCTCTGCGTCCATGATTCCCTGAATAAGCAGATTCTGTTTTACCTTGGCCTGGGCATACTGCTGGCACTGGGCTTCGAAATCATCCATGGAAACGCCCTGAGACTCTACGAAGTCTTCAAGCTCCATATTTCCCTGCTTCGCGTATGCTTCTGCCTGTTTCTTAAATGTCTTCACTGCCTCTTCTACGTCTTTCTCTGGATATTCCACAACCTCAGAATTGGTGTAAACAGTATTCCATGCAGTGCTGCGCAGACTGCTGTCGGCCTGATCCTGTGCTTCCTGCTCCAGCTGTGCGCGAACAGAAGCCTTATATTCATCAATTGTCTTGTAATCGGTATTCGCTGCAACCCAGTCATCGGTCAGTTCCGGTGGTCTCTTAAAGCTCTGCACGGTAATCTGGAATACTGCATCCTGTCCAGCCAGTTCACTGTTGCGGTAGCTCTCCGGGAAGGTTACCGATACGTCTTTAGTCTCACCCTTCTTCATTCCCACGATTCCTTCTTCAAATCCGGGAATCATTGTGCCGCTTCCGATCACAAGGTCATAATTATTACCAGTTCCACCTTCAAAAGCTTCCCCGTCTTTTGTACCTACGAAATTAATAGTAGCGGTATCACCATTCTGGATGACAGCGTTCTCATCTGTCACTTCCACTGAATTGTCTTTCAAATTCTCTGCGATACGATTCTCAATATCCTCATCTGTCACTTCTGGTACAGAATTATCAAGAGTTATCCCCTTATAGTCTGCAATTGTAACATATTTCTCCACATTATCCACTGAAACCAGGCGTGTCGCACCGGTAGAATCTGTATAAGGTTCCTGTACCTCTTCTTCCTCTGCCGAATCCTCTGCCTGCTGCTCTGTGGCAGTGCTCTCACTCTCTGTACTGGTAGTTTCTTTATCACTTCCGCAGCCATTTACAGCAAGTGCCATACACATTACTAACGCTGCCAAATATACTTTTCTTTTCATTTCATACTCCCTTCAGTTACTCTTTTATAAAATTATCACATTTTCTATTAAAAAGGAAGCCCACTGAGGCAATCATTTTTATTTTATCTCTCCACCGTTACTGTTCACTGGAAACGTTCCGCGAGATGTTTTTTGTGAACAAGGTTCACAGAACCCCCGGGAATCTCAGCGCGAAATCATGCGAATGCATGATTTCTGTGTAGCTGGTCTTATCAGCCACCATTCATAGGCGGTACAGGAG
>ENA-OUQI01000958-OUQI01000958.1-human-gut-metagenome-genome-assembly--contig:-NODE-958-length-19916-cov-4.492372_pt1 | contig 19916 bp, 15 predicted proteins | sample MGYA00237953_ERZ548840 | MGnify/ENA primary metagenome ERZ548840 (study PRJEB26490, sample SAMN05194690) | human gut metagenome | biome: terrestrial biome; feature: human-associated habitat; material... | reverse complement strand
GTCAGAGTATGAACTGAAAAGAGGGATCGTCTATGATGAAGACAAACTGGAAAAGAAGCTGAACAATCTTTCGCATCTGTCCGAAGAATCACAGGAAGCACCGGTGGATGCGAAAATCGTTTATAAAGAAGATCAGTTTGTGGTCAAAAAGGAAAAACAGGGAACGACGATCGATACGGATGCGTTGGGAAAAGCTGTGGAGCAGGCATTGAAAGAGGGAGAAGAAACACTGGATGTGGAACAGGCAGACGGATATGTGAACCCTGCAGTTACCAAAGACAGTGAACTTCTTGCGAAGCAAAAAAAGCAGTTAAACGAACTGGCAAATGTACAGGTGACATATGAGCTTCCCGAGGGAGAGAAAGTTCTGAATGGAAATACGGTAAAAAAATGGCTGAATCTTGATGAAGATGGCAATTACAGTCTTGATCAGGATAAGATGAATGCGAAGATCAAAAAATATGTTAAGAAACTGGCGGAGGAAGTCGATACGCTGGGAAAAGAAAGACCATTTCATACGACTTCAGGACTGGATGTGACTGTGACCGATGGAAATTACGGTTGGAAGATCGATCAGAAAGCAGAAATCAAAGTTCTGAAAAAGAATATTAAAAACCAGCAGCAGGTGACGAGAAAGCCAGAGTACAGTCAGGAAGAGCTGTATACAGATAACCATGGTCTGGGGGATACTTACATAGAAGTCAATCTGACGGAACAGCATCTGTATTATTATAAAAAAGGAAAAGTGGTTCTGGACACCCCGTTTGTGTCCGGAAGAATGACAAAAGACCGGTTTACTCCACCGGGAGTTTATTTCCTGACATATAAGCAAAAAGACAGAATCCTTCGGGGACGTCCCAATGCCAGCGGACAGCCAAGTTATCAGTCTCATGTAAACTACTGGATGCCATTTAACGGTGGAATCGGGCTGCACGATGCTTCCTGGAGATCGAGTTTCGGAGGAAAAATCTATATTTACAGCGGATCTCATGGCTGTATTAACCTGCCGGGGAAAAAGGCGGCGAAGATCTATGAGATGATCAATAAGGAAACACCGATCGTGTGTGTATATAATAATGGGTATAAACTGCATGGATAAGAAGAGCCTGCCGGGCTGTGAATGAAAATATGAGGCTGCCTGCATAAATCTGCTGACAGCCTTTAATTTTAAAAAATTTTTTCGAAAATTTAAAAAATATTAAGAAGATCTCCCGGGCAATGGATGGTATAATCAGGAGAAGGAACCTGACCGAATCCATAGGATGCAAAGACAAATGGAATTCCTGCGGTTTTTGTTGCGTTGAAATCACCTAGGGTATCCCCCACATATACAGGGGCTTTAAGATGATACTCCTGAATGATCTTGCAGATATTATCGGCTTTGGCGTTTCCGGTGTCTCCGGGACAAAGATGACCTTCAAAGTAAGAACCAAGACCACTGGTTTCCAAAAAGACTTCGATATAACCGGCCTGGCAGTTGCTGACAATGAACAGTCGATAATTTTCTTTTAACTGTTGTAGTGTTTTTTCAAGATCCGGATACAGCGGTGCACACTGCGCCAGCAAAGCTTTATGTTCTTCCTGACAGCACCGATCGATAAGACGAAGCTGTTCTTCTTTTGGATAATCCGCAAAAAGCACGCTCGCAATATCAGGAAGCAGACGACCGAAAAGTCCTTTCAGTGTAGAGGCATTAATGGTAAGAGAAAGACTGGTTTCCCGATGAATCACGTCAGTCCAGGCTTTCGCACAGATTTCCGTGGAATCCCACAGGGTTCCGTCAACATCAAAAATAATACTGTCCATAGTAATCTCCTTTATCCAGTGTAATGAGAAATCATCTGTAGAATCTGATGATAACAGCAGGATCTGTAAAACACAGTCATACTGTTTACAAAACAGATACCAATGTATATTGTAGAGTAACTATTCAGTAGCCACTGTACTGCGAGGTGTTTTGGCATGAATATGCCAAAATCCCGAGACATACAAGCCAAAATGCCATCACCGAAGGTGATTATAAATGCATTTTGGCTCGTAACTGTGAAGGTACTGAACAGTTACATTGTAGAGAGAAAAAGAGAAAAAAGCAAGAGATTGTATTGCAGAGCCGGCACGAATCAGGTTACTGTTCACTGGTAATATCCCGCGAGGTGTTTTGTGTGAGCGAAGGTCACAGAAAACCCGAGACATATCGCGCGAATTTATGCGATTAGCATAAATTCTGTGCATCGCGCAGCGTGAACAGTAACGATTTGGCTGAGAGAAACATTGGAGAACGTAAGTTTTGTTGACAGGAAAATATATCCTGACTATAATATGTAAGAAAAGTGTAAGCTAATTAACAAAATGTTTGGTTGTGGTTTTGTATATTGCGTATTATAGTAATATGGTAAATACAAAACATACCAGAAATACTAAAAGGTGAAAAATATTGATTAAAGATAATCAGAAGTACTTTAATCGTATGCATGTAGTGATTGATGCTGTTGTGATCATTGTTTCTTATCTGCTGGCATGGACATTAAAATTCGTGGGTCCCTTTTCAGTAGATGCGGTCAGAAGTTTATCTTTTGAATGGTATATGACAGCGCTGGTTGGAATCGTACCGGTTTATCTGATCCTGTATTATGCGTTTAATCTGTATACACCGAAACGGGTGCAGGGACGCAGACTGGAATTTTCTAATATTGTAAAAGCCAATACGGTGGGAATATTGTTGATCATCGGGTGCATTTATGTGTGGCTCAAAGAAATCAACTTTTCCCGTGATATGTTGTTTTTCTTCTATTTTATAAATATGTTCCTGGAAGAATTGGTCCGTATCACGATTCGTTATCTGTTGCGGGATATCCGTAAACGAGGTCTGAATCAGAAGCATATCCTGTTGGTTGGTTACAGTAAGGCAGCAGAAGCATATATTGACCGGATACTTGAAAATCCACAGTGGGGATATCAGATCCGTGGAATCCTCGATGATAATGTGGAAGCCGGAACTATGTACCGCGGAATTAAAGTGCTTGGAAGAATCGCAAATCTGATGGTGATCCTGCCGGAAAACAGGCTGGACGAGATTGCAATCACTTTGGGACTGAGTGAATATTACCGGCTGCAGGAAATTGTGGCAATGTGTGAAAAGTCAGGAGTACACACGAAGTTTATTCCTGATTACAATAATATCATTCCGACAAAACCATATACAGAAGATTTACTGGGACTTCCGGTCATCAATATCCGTTATGTGCCGCTGACCAATACGTTCAATGCGGTGGTAAAACGGCTAATGGATATTTTCGGATCGATCGTTGCAATTATTCTGTTTTCTCCGATAATGTTGTTTGCTGTGATCATGATCAAGCTGACTTCTCCGGGACCGCTGATATACAAACAGGAGCGGGTGGGACTGCATAATCATACATTTATGATGTATAAGTTCCGTTCAATGGAAGTACAGTCGAAGGAAAGTGAAAAGAAGGCATGGACCGTCAAAAACGATCCAAGGGTAACCGGAATCGGAAAGCTGATGCGACGGACGAGTATCGATGAGCTGCCACAGCTGTTTAACATTCTCAAAGGAGATATGAGTCTGGTGGGACCGAGACCGGAACGGCCGTTTTTTGTGGAAAAATTCCGGGAAGAGATCCCGAGATATATGGTAAAACATCAGGTACGTCCGGGTCTTACCGGCTGGGCGCAGGTCAATGGCTACAGAGGAAATACATCCATTCGGAAACGAATAGATTATGATCTGTATTATATTGAAAACTGGTCTGTCGGACTGGATGTAAAAATTATTTTGCTGACGTTTTTTAAAGGCTTTATTAACAAGAACGCATATTAGGAAGAGGGTCCGCAAGATAGGAAAACAAAGGAATAAGGAGTAAATACATGGCGAAAAAGAAAAACCTGACGGACAGACAGAAAAGAATCCGACGCAGACGCCGGAAAAGTACGATGAGCAGAGTAGTGTTTGCACTGGAAATTATCATTCTGGTCGTTCTGATGGGCGGACTGTTTGTATATGCGAAACTCGGAAATATGAATTATGAAGACCTGAATTTTGAAAATGTGGATGTGAATCAAAGTGTGGAAGAAAATCAGGTTATGAAAGGTTATACAAGTATTGCACTGGTTGGGCTTGACAGTAGAGAAGGAGAACTGGATGGTGATGTCAACAGTGATACGATGATCATTGCGAGTATCAATAACGATACCAAAAAGGTAAAACTGGTTTCTATATACCGTGATACGTATCTTCGGGTTGGAAGTAATTCGGACGGCGAAAATGTATACAATAAGGCAAATTCTGCGTTCTGTACAGGTGGTCCGGAAAAAATGATGACCATGATGAATAAGAATCTTGATCTTAATATTGTTGACTATGTAACGGTTGATTTTAAAGGTGTTGCAGAGGCGGTGGAACTGCTTGGCGGTATCGATGTTGATCTGAAAGAAGAGGAGATTGAACATCTGAACAATTATTGTGTAGAGACGTCAGAAGTTACCGGTATGGATTATACACCACTGAAAAAGGTTGCCGGAGTTCATCATCTGAACGGAGTACAGACTGTAGCGTATGCGCGAATTCGTTATACAGCGGGAAACGATTTCAGACGTGCGGCAAGACAGAGAGAGGTTATATATAAGATCGTAGAAAAGGCAAAGAATTCCAGTATCAGTACTCTTAGCAAAGTTCTGGATAAAGTGTTCCCACTGATCAAAACCTCGCTGACGAAACCGGAGATTTTGCAGATGGGAATGAGTATGCTCTCCTATGATATTGAAGATCAGACAGGTTTCCCATTTGATCATTTATATGGAGGGGTAGTAGAAGACGCAATGGACGGTCTTGACTGTGTACTTCCGATTACTTTGGAATCTAATGTAATCAAACTGCATGAATTCCTGTATCCGGAAGACAGTTATGTTCCTTCTGAAGAGGTGAAAACATACAGTCAGAAAATTATAGAAATCAGTGGATTTGGAGAAGAATCCAGACTGGATCATTCGGAGGATGGTTCACTGGCAGCTTATCATGAATCGGATACAGAGTCTGCGAATCAGGCAGAGAACTCTGCAGATTCGCAGGAAGAAAGCCAGACAGATGTAACAGATGATACACAGGGATATGATGATTCTTCCCTGGAACAGTAAACCTCGGGGGATACGAAAGAGGGAGGGAAACCTATGTCTAAAAAACAGCCGTTGACCAGAAAACAGAAGAGATTATTAAAGAAAAGAAGACGCAGAAGAATTCTTTTCGGAATCGAGATTTTTATTCTGCTGATTCTTATTGCAGGGGTTTTTATATATGCAAAACTTGGCAAGATGAATTTTACGAGTCTTGATTTCAGTAAGATCGGAGTTAATTCCGGCGTCAGCAATAATAAAGTTATGAAAGGGTATACGACGATCGGACTGATCGGTCTGGATGGTCGTGACGGAGAACTGAAATCGGGCGCCCGCAGTGATACGATGATCATAGCAAGTATCAACAATGACACCAAAAAGGTGAAACTGGTGTCGGTATATCGTGATACCTATCTGCGGATCGGGGAAGATTCCGAGGGAAACGGTCAGTATGATAGAGCGAATGCTGCCTATGCAAAAGGTGGTCCGGAACAGTTTCTGAGTATGCTGAATACCAATCTGGATCTGAATGTGACGGATTTTGTAAGCGTAGATTTTCAGGCAGTTGCGGAAGCCGTGGAACTGCTTGGCGGAATTGATGTGGAACTGAAAGAAGAAGAAGTGGTTCATCTGAATAATTACTGTGTGGAAACATCAAAAGTAACAGGTATGGATTATACGCCACTTAAAAAAACAGCAGGCGTACATCATCTGAATGGTGTGCAGACAGTAGCATATGCACGAATCAGATATACAGCAGGAAATGATTTCCGTCGTGCGGCAAGACAGAGAGAAGTTATCTATAAAATCGTAGAGAAAGCGAAAAATGCAGATGTCGCTACATTGAGTAAAATTCTAGATAAAGTATTTCCAAATATCTATACATCTTTTTCAAAAGCAGAAATTCTGCAGATGGGAATGAGTATGTTATCCTATGATATTGAAGATCAAACTGGTTTTCCATTTGATCATCTGTATGGACAGCGTGTGAAAGATGCGGTTGGAATTGATGTAGTACTTCCGGTCACATTGGAATCAAATGTGATCAAACTGCATGAATTCCTGTATCCGGAAGACAGTTATACACCTTCCGAAGAAGTGAAGGCATATAGCCAGCGAATTGTGGATAAGAGCGGATTTGGAGAAGAGTCAAGACTGGATCATTCGGAAGATGGCTCCCTCGCAGCTTATCGCGAGAGTGATACGGAGTAAGAAGAAAAGATGGAAAATAAAGAACTGTCGTGAAAAGTGCGACAGTTCTTTTCTCATATGTAGAAAATGGAGCAGATTATGGAAAAGAAAACGGTAGATGTGATTATCCCGGCTTATCGTCCGGGAGAAGGATGGAAACAGATGCTGCGCGGACTGGAAGGACAGACCTGGCCGGTACACCGTCTGATCGTGATGAATACAGGAAAGGAAAACTGGAAAGCAGCTTATGAGAAAACGACGATTCCGATGGAAGTGCACCATCTGACCAGAGAGGAATTCGATCATGGAAAGACAAGGGATCAGGCGGCGCGGATGAGCCGGGCAGATTATCTGCTGTTTATGACCCAGGATGCATTGCCGGAAGACTGCCATCTGATTGAAAAACTGGTGGAGGCGATGGAACAGGACGAAAAAATCGGAGCTGCCTATGCCAGACAGCTGCCACGGGAGGACTGCCGGCTGATGGAACAGTATACGAGACAGTTTAATTATCCGGAGGAAAGCCGGGTGAAATGGCTGGCAGACCTGCCGGAACTCGGTATCAAGACGTATTTTTGTTCCAATGTGTGTGCAATGTACAGACGGGAGCTGTATCTGCAGTTGGGTGGTTTTGTACAGAAGGCCATTTTTAATGAAGATATGATCTTTGCAGGAGAACTGATCCAAAAGGGATATGGAGTGGCTTATGCGGCAGAGGCAAAGGTGGTACATTCCCACAATTATTCGGCAATCCAGCAGTTTCACCGGAACTTTGATCTGGCGGTTTCACAGGCAGACCATCCGGAAGTTTTTGCCGGGATCCGATCGGAAGGAGAGGGGATCCGTCTGGTGAAAAAAACCGCCGGATGGCTCTGCAGACAGGGAAAACCATGGCTGGTGATCCAGCTGGTCTGGCAGAGCGGCTGGAAATATCTGGGCTATCTTCTGGGAAAGAGATATCAGAAGCTTCCAAAGTGGGTGATCCCTTGCTGTACGATGAATCCGAAATATTGGGAATAAGCAGGAAAGTTCACAGTTTTAACACAATTTTCGGATATGATAAACAGATACAAAAAACGTGAAAAAGAATGTGAAGACATATAAAGGACAGGGAGAAAAACGATGAATGATGAATGGAAAATGCCGGGAACAGAACAGGAAGAAAATCAGCAGCCGGTCGGTGAAGAATCTGAAGTGACAGAGGCGACAGCTGTAAAAGAACCGGAAGCAGGGGAAACCGCAGAAGCAATGCCGGAGGTGACAGAAAGTCAGGAGCCTGAAGTATCGGAGCGGGTGGAAGTGACAGAAACGACGGAAGAAGCAGCGACAAACGGTGACGGGCAGGTTGCAAAAACAGAGGAAGAAAAACCGAGATATCCGTGGGAAGCAGTGCTGGGAAAAGAGGAGAAGAAAGAACAGCCGGCGGATGTGACGGATACTCCGGTACAGCCACAGGAACAGCCGGTGCAGCAGAGTGGTGCACAGCCGGAGAATTCGCGAGAAGCAGCTTCTTATCACTGGGTAAACCCGGATTATCAGAAACGCCAGAACGGAGCGGACGGCGGGGAACGTGCCAGCCAGAATACGTATGAGAATCAGAATTACCGGGAGGATGTCAGCGGGACTGCGGATACACAAAATTACACAGAGACAGCAGCCGAATCACAGGATAACGGAGGCTGGGGACAGCCGGTCGGTGGAAATCATACAACAAAAGAGACGGAAAACAGCAGTCCTTCCGGACAGACAACCGAGGGCTATCAGAATGGTAACTGGGGATGTGCGGGAAACAGCCAGAATAACCAGAATACACAAAATGGCGGAGCGTATCAGAGTGGGAATTCCTGGACAAGCCGGGAACAGAGTACGCAGAACGGTCCGGTGACCGGCCAGAGAAAGTACGGAAATTATACGTATTACCAGCCACAGCAGGATCCGAATCAACCACAGGACCACAGAAAACCGGGTGGAACAGGAAAAAAAGTAATAGTAACGCTTGGTTTGGCGGTACTTTTTGGTGTAGTTGCAGGCGGTATCATCATCGGATCCAGTATGATCGTGCATAAAGAAATTAAAAATGAGCAGAAAACAGAGTATCAGCTTCCGACCACGGAACTGCCACAACAGGAGAATGCTGACGGGGACAGTAACAGTGCAGCAGGAAGCGGAAGTGATGCAACGGAGGAAGTAAGCGCAGGCACAACGGGAGAATACACCGTTGCGCAGGTGGCCAAAAGTTGTATGCCGTCTGTTGTATCTATTACGAATGCGTCTGTAAAAACGGTACAGGATTTCTTTGGCGGCGTGCAGCAGTACCCGAGTGAGAGTTCCGGTTCCGGTATCATCGTAGGACAGAATGACAGTGAGATCCTGGTAGCAACGAATAATCATGTAGTAGCTGATGCAGATACTATTACGGTCGCTTTTGATGATGATGCGGTGTATGAAGCTCAGGTCAAGGGAACGGATTCCGACAACGATCTGGCGGTAGTCGCTGTGAAAATTTCGGATATGAGTGAAGATACTCTGAAATCCATTAAAGTAGTAAGCATCGGCAATTCCGATGAGCTAGAAATCGGGGAACAGGTAGTTGCCATTGGTAATGCACTGGGATATGGACAGTCCGTAACTTCCGGATGGATCAGTGCGGTGGATCGTGAAGTAACCGACGAAGACGGAAAGACAACCGGGAAACTGATCCAGACAGATGCAGCAATCAATCCCGGCAACAGCGGTGGGGCACTGCTCAATATGCAGGGAGAACTGATTGGTATCAACTCTGCGAAAGCGGCAGCCACCGAAGTAGAAGGAATGGGTTATGCGATTCCGGTATCTGTGGCACAGCCAATCCTGGATGAACTGATGAACCGCGAGACAAGATATAAGGCGGATGAAGATCATGCGGGTTATATCGGTGTGACTTGTCTGAATGTAGATTCTACTTCTGCACAGACTTACGGTATCCCTCTGGGGGCCTTTGTAGATTCTGTGGAAGAGGGCGGACCGGCACAGACAGCAGGTATCCAGAAAGGTGACGTGATTGTCAAGTTTGACGGTATGACGGTTTCCGGTAGTTCGGATCTGGTTGGAAAACTGGAGTATTATCAGGCAGGAGAGACTGTGGAGGTTGTGATCAGCCGGGCACAGAACGGGGAGTATCAGGAGCAGACGGTTTCGGTTACTCTTGGAAAGAAGAGTGAGATGAAGCAGGCAGATCCCCAGCAGGGTAAGTAAGAGAATAAGTAGTATCATAGACGGACGCGGCAGGGGTTCCCGTCAGAGTCCGGCAACGTGGGCAGAGCAACTTTAAGCTAAGTCCTCAGAAGAACTAAATGCCAGTTCGCGGAGAGCCGCTCACTGTCAAGTTCTTCTAAGGACTGGATCTTAAAGCTTGCTCTAAACGCCCACAAAGTGTTGCCGGACCCTGGCGGGACCCCCTGCCGCTGTGTGTTAACGGTGGGAGAAAGTTGAAATATGGTGGGAATGGCAGGAAATAAAAGGAATGAAGGGATAGAACTTATTCAGAGGGGGAGACAGTATGCTGAAAGCTGTGTTTAGAAAAAGTTTACTTGAGGGCAAGAAGATTCTGTTTTATAATATAGGGTAAGTAACCGGAAGTACATAGGAGTGACAGGTGGTTTCGGGGACAGTGTCTCATAAAATGTGGGATGAGAAAGGGATAAACGGATGTCAGAAGACAAGGATTTACTGGAAAAAGAAAAGCAGGGGCGGGAGGCTTCTGATGAAAATATGAAGGAAGATGAATACGAAAAAGTCTGTTTCCTGTGTCGGAGACCGGAGAGCAAGACAGGACCGATGATCACGCTTCCTCAGAATATACATATTTGTACGGAATGTATGCAGAAAAGTTTTGATACCATGAATAACAGCAATATGAATTACGGGGAGCTGATGAGCCACATGCCCAATATCAGCATGATGGATCTGTCGAGTATTCCGAATCAGGTATCAGAGAAACAGAGAGTGAAGAAGAAAAAGAAAACGGAAGAAAAGAAACAGGAATTTACCATGAAGGATGTTCCGCCGCCACATAAGATCAAAGAAAAACTGGATGAATATGTGATCGGTCAGGAACATGCGAAAAAGGTGATTTCGGTTGGTGTGTACAATCACTATAAACGAGTACTCAGCGCAGAGCAGAAAAATGGTGAAGTAGAGATTGCAAAGTCCAATATGTTGATGATCGGACCGACCGGAAGTGGTAAGACTTATCTGGTGCAGACGCTGGCGAAACTGCTGGATGTGCCACTTGCTATCACGGATGCGACTTCGCTGACGGAAGCAGGTTATATCGGTGATGATATCGAAAGCGTAGTTTCCAAACTACTTGCGGCAGCAGACAATGATGTGGAGCGGGCAGAGCATGGAATTATCTTTATCGATGAGATCGATAAGATTGCAAAAAAGAAGAATACGAACCAGAGAGATGTCAGTGGTGAGGCGGTACAGCAGGGAATGTTAAAGCTTCTCGAAGGCAGTGATGTGGAGGTGCCGGTGGGAGCGAACAGTAAAAATGCCATGGTACCGCTGACTACAGTAAATACCAGCAATATTTTATTTATCTGCGGCGGTGCATTCCCGGATCTGGAGGAAATCATCAAAGAACGGTTAAACAAAAAGGCAGCAATTGGTTTTCAGGCGGATCTGAAAGATAAATATGACAATGATAAAAATCTGTTGAATAAGGTAACGGTGGAGGATCTGAGAATGTTCGGTATGGTACCGGAATTTCTTGGAAGACTGCCGATCATTTTCACATTGCAGGGACTCGATGAAGACATGCTGGTGAAGATTCTTAAAGAGCCACGCAATGCAATCCTGAAACAGTATGAAAAACTACTGGAGATGGACGAAGTCAAACTGGAATTCGAAGAAAATGCGTTGCGTGCAATCGCAAAAAAAGCACTGGAAAAAGATACCGGTGCGAGAGCACTGCGGGCGATTCTGGAAGAATACATGCTGGATATCATGTATGAGATTCCGAAAGATGACAGCATCGGAGAGGTGATCATCACCGAAGAGTATATCGAACACATCGGTGGTCCGAAGATCCTTCTGAGAGGACAGGAACCGCTGTTGTTGCAGTAAAAAGGATACAAATGGGGTTAATATGCAAGGAGGTATGACTTATGAACGAAGATTTATTTGGAAGCATCAAACAGACGATCACAGAGACCGCAGGAGCTGTGGGAAAGAAAACAGAGGAATTTGTTGAGACACAGAAGATGCGAAACAAAGTGCGGACACTGCAAAGAGAAATTCGGAAAAAATATGCGGATGTCGGTGAAATTGTGTATAAGCGCTATGTAGACGGAGATACCATGGATGAAGAACTGACCGGTCACTGTGAAGTGGTGATGGGTCTGCAGAAAGAACTGGCAGAGTGTAAAGAGAGCATGGCTGCAAAACAGGGAAAAAATGTATGCCCTGCCTGTGGAATCTCCAATCCGAAAGATGCCGTATTCTGCATGTACTGCGGTACGGAACTTCCGGGGGAAGAGGAAGAAAAAGAAGAGGAATGGTTTACCCAGGGACCGGTAGAGGAGACGGAAGACCAGGAAGAGAAAGAAGGCGAAGAGCCGGAAACAGAAATTGAAGAAGAAACCGAAGAACCCCAGGAAGAAACAAAAGAAGAAACAGCGCCGGAACAGGATGCAGAGCAGGAAGTATGGGATGCCTGTGCACAGAAGGAGGACGGCGATGAAGAGTGAAGAAAAACTGGATCAGTGTTATGAGGCAGTGAAAGATCAGCTCCCATTTGTACCGAAACTGGCGCTGATCCTCGGATCCGGTCTGGGGGATTATGCAGAACATGTAACAGTGGAAAAAACCATTCCATATGAGAGCATCGAAGGATTTCCACGGTCTACGGTAGCCGGACATAAAGGGCAGTTCGTATTTGCAAAGGTAGAAGGGGTACCGACTGTTATGATGCAGGGACGGGTACACTATTATGAAGGCTATCCGATGCAGGATGTGGTACTTCCGGTGCGTCTGATGAAGAAAATGGGTGCAGAGATCCTGTTTCTGACCAATGCAGCCGGTGGTGTCAATGAGAACTTCCATGCCGGGGATCTGATGATGATCACCGATCAGATTTCAAGTTTTGTACCGTCTCCGCTGATCGGAGCCAACAGAGAAGATCTGGGACCGCGTTTTCCGGATATGAGTGAGATTTACCGGAGGGAGTACCGGAAGATCATCCGGGAGAGCAGCAAAGCGTTGAACATTGATCTTCAGGAAGGAACGTATCTTCAGTTTACCGGTCCGGCGTATGAGTCTCCGGCAGAGATCCGCATGGTACGGACACTGGGGGCAGATGCAGTGGGAATGAGTACCGCGTGTGAAGCTGTCGCAGCCAACCATATGGGAATGAAGATCCTGGGAATTTCCTTTATTTCGAATCTGGCAGCCGGCATGAGTACACAGCCGCTGTCCCACAAAGAGGTGCAGGAAGCCGCCGATCTTGCCGCACCGAAATTCCGTGCGCTGGTAACGGAAGTGATCCGAAGAATCGGTGAACATGAAAAGTCAGAATAGTATAGAAAAAGGGGAGAAAAATGGAAGTTTTTCGCCCTTTTTTCGGTTATGATGAGAGTATCTGGTGTTTGGCAAAAACACAAAATGATAAATGTAAAAGGGAGAGATAAAACTATGGAAAAAAGATGGTGGAAAGAAAGTATCGTATATCAGATTTATCCGAGAAGTTTTAAGGACAGCAACGGAGATGGAATCGGTGATCTGAACGGTATCACAGAAAAGATGGAGTATCTGGAAAAACTGGGAGTGAATGTTGTATGGCTATCCCCGGTATATCAGTCCCCGAATGATGATAACGGATATGATATCAGCGATTACCGTGCAATTATGACCGAGTTCGGAACAATGGAAGATTTTGAACGGATGCTTGCCAAAGCTCATGAACATGGAATCAAGATCGTGATGGATCTGGTAGTCAACCATACCTCCGATGAACATCCATGGTTTATAGAGAGCAGAAAGTCTAAAGACAATCCATATCGCGACTATTATATCTGGAGAGATGGAAAAGATGGAAAGGAACCGAATAACTGGGGCTCCTGTTTCTCCGGGCCGGCATGGGATTATGATGAAGAAACGGATATGTATTATCTGCATCTGTTTTCGAAAAAACAGCCGGATCTGAACTGGGATAATCCAAAAGTTCGGGAAGAAGTATTTGACATGATGAACTGGTGGCTGGAAAAAGGAGTAGATGGATTCCGTATGGATGTTATCAGCCTGATTTCCAAACAGCCGGATCTGCCGGATGGAAAGCCGGGAATCAATGGATACGCAAGCTTTAATGAGCCGGCAAACGGTCCTCATGTCCATGAATATCTGCAGGAGATGCGTGAAAAAGTATTAAACAATGCGGATACCATTACCGTAGGCGAGTGTTCCGGTGTGACTCTGGAAGAAGCTAAAAAATACGCAAGAAGCGATGAAAAAGAGCTGAATATGGTATTCCAGTTTGAACATATGGATGTGGATGCTGATGCGGATAACAAATGGACCGATAAAAAGATGGATCTGCGCGAGATGAAAGCTGTTCTGACCAAATGGCAGAAAGGTCTGGAGGATATTGCTTGGAACAGTCTGTTCTGGGAGAATCACGATCAGCCACGTTCGGTATCCAGATATGCCGATGATTCCGCAAAATATCATGATGTATCTGCAAAGATGCTGGCAACTTGTATTCACATGATGCAGGGAACTCCTTATGTATATCAGGGAGAAGAACTTGGCATGACGAACGTTCCGTTCACATCGATCGATCAGTTCCGTGATCTGGACAGCATCAATGCTTACAGAGAACTGGTAGAAGAGCAGCATGTATTTACCGCGGAAGAAATGATGCGTTATCTGTGCCGTAAGAGCCGCGACAATGCGAGAACACCGTTCCAGTGGGATGACAGTGCTTATGCAGGATTTTCCGCTGTAGAACCATGGATCATGGTCAATCCGAACTATAAAGAGATCAATGCGAAGAAACAGGTCGACGATCCGGAATCTGTATTTAATTATTACAGAAAGCTGATCGCACTGCGAAAAGAAAAAGAGATCATCGTATACGGAACTTATGATCTGTTATTGCCGGAATCCGAAGAAATCTATATGTATACAAGAACATTGGGAGAGGAAAAACTGTTGGTGGTATGTAACTTCAGTGAAAAAGAAGTAGCAGTAGAGATTCCGGAGGAATTCCGCAAGGGAAGTTATCTGATCGCAAACTATCCGGAAGGAGAAATCAAAGAACAGATGACGATTCGCCCGTATGAAGCATTTGTGCTTGAAAAATAAAAGGAAACTGTGAGGGTATTGAACAGTTATAATAAGAGATGAAAGAAAAGGTCGCTGTGTTTACAGAAAAATGTGAATGCAGCGACCTTTTTACGATAGCAGAAAATAAATATAGAACAGAAGCCAGCCTGTACAAAGACAAAAAAATAGTGCAGGAAGCGGGACTTGAACCCGCACGATATTGCTACCACAGGCACCTGAAGCCTGCGCGTCTGCCAATTCCGCCATTCCTGCACAACTTTTATTATGAAGTTCTGTTGCATCTCAACAACATAATGTACTATACATGAAAAAACACTGGTTGTCAACAGTTTTTTTGAAAAAACATAGGAAAATATAGAAAATAGAGAACTTTTATGAAATGCGTAATTGAATAATGTATTCTGACGATTCGCGGAAATTAACTGTAAAAACATTTTTTGAAAGGAAACAGACAAACAAATATCGGTAACTAACACAAGTAATAGTGAAAACTGGTTTTATATTGTTTAATATAATTATAGAGAAGGTAAGGTCAATCATAGAAAAAGTTTTGCAAAAACGAAGGGAGGAAGCTTTATGATGTGGAAAAAAGTTATTAGCATGCTGCTGGTCGCAGCTATGCTGGCGATGCCTATAGGCTGTGGAAAGGACGGAAACAAGGATAAAGACACAACTTCAGGAGTAGAAACGACAGATATCGGAGACGATTCTGCCGAAACGGATGCTCCGCCAAAAACACCGGTACCAAAGGAGGACAAAGAAACCAAAGAATCAGATAAAGACACGGATACCGAGAACGAAACAGATTTCTCGGACGATGATTATGAACCGGCACAGGTTACGAAAAAAGAATATGAAAGTATGTCTGCTCAGGATCTGATAGATCGTATCAAAGACGTGAAAAATATCACAGAAGACGAAGCACTGGCACTCTATTCTACATATGCTTATACAAACTATACAGAAGACTTTTATGGCAGAGAAGAAAATATTACCGATGAGGCTTTCAAAATCCTCAAGGATGATGGCTGTAAGATTCCATATACCACAACAATCAGGGATAACATGCTCCACAGTGAAAATGCCAACGTTCGCGCCTATGCATTCACCACGATCGGAGGCCTGTTTGGCACAAGCAGTGAGGAAGAAAAGATGGCAGAAGAAGTACTGGCCAAGGAAACAGAACCTGTAGTATTATTTGCCGCTTTAAGAAGTCTTGGAGGTGCCGTGAGCAATCCGGCGGTTGCAGAGTTCGTTTTGAATATGACCGAGCACGAGAATGCCAATGTCCGGAAACAGGCAGCCCTTGCTATAGGATCTGAATGGGCTATGGGTATTGACGGCATGGTAGATGCCATTCTCAAACTGATGGGGGATGAGGATGAGGAAGTAAGAACGTGTGCATATAAGTATGCCGGAAGACTCCACGATGACCGGGTGATCGATCCGCTGGAGGAAGTTTTGAAGGACAGCAGTCTGGTTCAGTTCCACGATGCGTGCATCACTTCCCTGACCTATATGTGGTATGATTACCCAAGCCATAGATATACCAATGAAAGGGCATATCGCATAACGATAGATTATCTGGCACAGAAGCCACGCAACGGAGATATTCCATATTGGACAACGGTTGGCGCATTCAGAAGTGCTTCCAGCATGGGCACCAGCTATGAAGACTGGAAGAAAGAAGCCACCTATTTTGATGAGACAGAAATTAATAACCTGATGCTGGATATCGTAGCGGATCAGGATGCAGACAGAAGAGGAAGAGAAATCGCAATGAAATATATCATGGAGCGTGGAGACGATGCTTCAAAAGAAAGCTTAAAGAATATCATGGAAAATATGACCGAGGATGATCCGGGGCAGTTCCTGATGTCCCACACCTATGAAGCTTTGATAAATAAAGAGTAACTATTCAGTGGCCACTGTCCCGCGAGGTGTTTTGACATGAATACACTAAAATCCCGATCTATCTTAGGTGCGCTCGAAATCTTTTATAAAGGGGGAAACATGTGTGAAAAATAAAAATATATTGCTCAGAGCCCTTCTTACAGGAATGCTCTGCATTACATCGCTGACCATATTTACCGGATGTATTGACAAGAAAGACGGAGACGGCATGGTAAATGGAAGGACGGCGGATGGAGAACTTCCGGAGAATGGGGATGCCGAACCGGTTCCCATCAAAGCCAACAAGGCCGGAAAACCGGAAATAAAAGACAGTTCCACTACAGAGGAACCGGAACAGCCGGAAGAACCGGAGACTATTCCAAAACCGGAAAAGAAAGAAGAGACAGAAGAACAGAAAGCAGAGAAGTCTCTGGAAGCTTTCCGCCAGAGCATGGAAGGAACCCTTCAGAACTTTGGAGTGGCCTTTCTTGGAGAAGTGGATGAATCCTATGCAGACCGGATACCGGAATGGATCGAAGAAAACTTCCCGGATCTTTCGGAGAAATATCCGTTTGTAAAGATGATTCCAGAAGAAAGAATCATTGGAAACGAAATCGGACAGTTGTTTTGCGTTGTTCCGAGAAGCGGTGATGATCCGGTGGAGATCATAGAACAGAGGATGAACTTTGAGACTTTTGAGATGGATGAAGTAGGACAGCTGTATTCCTCCGAGACGGGAGAACCCTATCTTGTGATGTGTAACGGAGTGGGAGGATATGCTACGGCGGCTATGATCTCCATGGGAACAGAAGCCGGCTACCAGGCAGACTGGTATCCCATGATGGATATGCTTGGACGCGTGGCAGTCCCTGTCACCGAGTCGGATGAGCCCCAGGCTAAGGATTTTACGGATTATGCCGCCTGCGGAGCCAGCAGATTTGGAGGATGGTATGGAGATGTCAGTATGGATCTGAAAGAAAAGGATCTGGCAGACACTAGCTGGGAACTTCAGATAGCGATGGGAAGTACGGATAGTTATGGAAACTATTTTCTGGAATTCCGAAAAGGTGGGAAATTACATATTTCCTGGTGTGAAAGAGAATATGGCGTGGACGAAGAGGACTACGATGATACAGAAACAGAGGCTTATGAAGGAACCTGGAGCTGTTCCCAGGAGAAGGGGAGAACGTATCTGACAATGGAGGCGACACGAACCGGTGGCGAATGGTATCAGAAGGGTGAAAATCCGGTTACCTGGTCAGAAACATTCTGTGTATATTCTGTATACAGCGGCTCGGGACTGCTTCTGGAAAATGAGACAGAAAACGCCAGCATGCCGTCCAATCAGAATGATACACAGCTTCTGGAGGCCATCAGGACCTATGGATAATGTTTCGAGAAACCGACAGGATAAAGATTCAGAGAGTATATAAAGAATGGAAGGAGGGATAGCGATGAGTAGTGTAAAAAATGGTAAGAAGAAAGATATAAAAATTATTCTATTGGGTATTCTGATGGGACTTGTTGTGTGTGGTGCAGGAATTTATGGTGTGGTCTCAAGCCGGATAGCAAGCCATGAGTATAAAAACAGTACGGATATTCGGGAGGTTTCGGCTGTTGTCGGATATTGCAGAGAAGTCGTAAATAAAGACAAGGATGAGGATGGATATCATCGTGAAAGAGAATTACGGGAATACAGAGTGAAAGTCACTTTTGAGATCGATGGAGAAACCTACCAAGACAGAGACACCGTATACTGCCGGAACGATGAGGAGATCAATACAGGGGACGAGATCGACGTGGAAGTTTACAGAACGTCAAAAGGAAAATATAAGATTGCGCCGGACAGAGATCCCCTGGAATTTTTGTTCTGCTGTGTAGCTATTATCCTTGGGGCAGGTTTTGCAGCGATCTTCATAGCCGAGATGTTCGAGAAAGAACCGGAAAACGGTGAAGAATCAGGAAAAAAGAAGAATAAGGATAAAAATAGAAATAGATAACATGAAATGGGAGGCGACATATGGGACTATCAGATGCATCGTGGTTTGCTGCAACAGTTGCCATTTTGTTAGGGATTTATATCGGTGAACGGATACTGGATATCGATTTTTCTGTTTTTCTGGCAAAAAACCGGAAAAAGGGGAAAATAAAAAGAATGATGGAACAGCGCGGCGATACCACTCTTCAAAAGTCAGGGATACGCCGTGATATAAGGAAAACCTTCGAGAGAATCCTGATTCCCCTTGAAAAAGCGGATAAAAACAGACTTCCCTCAAGAATGGATATGACTTTTCGGAAAAATATCGTAAGACAGATTGATCGACTGAATCAGCAGAAGCTGTGCCGTGAGATTCTGATGACAGACGTGGAAACTCAGCCGGATAATGATTTTGAACGCTGGAACAATGATGGACGAGAATGGAGAGAATCTATCATCAAGTGCAGTGCTCTGGAACGTCTGATTTCCACTGAAGATGGGAAAATCCGTTATGAGAATTATCGAAAACATGCCTATCTTCGGATCCTTCAGTCTCGGCATATCCGAAACTCAGATCGTGTCCAGAAGAAAAAAAGTTATTATTCCACCGTACAGAAAATCATCTGTCCATCCTGTGGAGCGTCGGTGGAACTGACCGGTCAGCAGGTGGTCTGTGAGTACTGCGGAGGTGTGATCCGAAGCGAGTTTTATGACTGGCAGACGGAAAGATTTGAGGTATATGAGCGAATAGGAACAAATCTTCAGCGTGCATTGCTTTTGACAGGGGCTATGGGAATCGTGTATGTCTGCGTATTTTTGTGCCTGTATATGATCGAGGATACAGAAGTTTCCCTGACAGCCGGTGTTGGTGCAGCTCTTCTGGTTTTTGTGCTGATCCTGGTATCCAATCAGTTTTTCCGAAACAGACAGGAAAAGATGGCGGACTCCATAGTAAGATACTCGGAGAATTATCTCAGGTCCTGCATCGGTGATGCCATTTATAACGAAACAGAATCGGATGAACTGATGGATTATGGAATCGGAAATATCACGTTAAAGAAAGTGGTCAACACAGAAGATATTACAAAAATAAAAGTAAAAGTCTATGCAAGCGAGACCTATTTGCCAGATAGAAGAAATCCATATACGAAAAAAGTGAAGCGAACACTTATCATGCAAAGAGCCCGTTACCCGGAAAGAAGAAGAGAAGACGGCGTTTTCTTCATGGAGAAAGAATGTCCATCCTGTGGAGCCAACTTTGTACCAGATGAGAATCATTGCTGCTCCTTTTGTGGATACAGCCTGAAGAGTGACAATGCCAAATGGGTTTTGATAAAATAAAAGAAAAAAATAGTGCAGGAAGCGGGACTTGAACCCGCACGATATTGCTACCACAGGC
>ENA-OUQI01000950-OUQI01000950.1-human-gut-metagenome-genome-assembly--contig:-NODE-950-length-20074-cov-14.637045_pt1 | contig 20074 bp, 17 predicted proteins | sample MGYA00237953_ERZ548840 | MGnify/ENA primary metagenome ERZ548840 (study PRJEB26490, sample SAMN05194690) | human gut metagenome | biome: terrestrial biome; feature: human-associated habitat; material... | reverse complement strand
AACTATATTTGCCACGGTTTCAGAATGAGTCAAATAAGTTTTTGAAGTGTGATAAGGACAAAGACTCGGTCGTTTTTAAGTTTGTAAACTATTTGGGAAGATCTAAGATTCATTTTAGAGAACATGATGCCTTGCTTTCATTCGAAGTGGTTCCGAATAAAATGAATTATGAAGATGATTATATTGCTTTGACTGAAAATATCGCTGATGAATGTTCAGAATTATTGTTGGATTATGCAGGAACCACGTCAAACGTATATGGACATTCCAATGTGAACAAGAGGACATTGTTGGAACAGTTTATTTTTCTCCGCAAGTTTTGTTATAGCGAAAATATTCAGGGACTGTTTGAGGCAATAAAAAGAAATCCCGACAGATCATTGGATCAAGAGGAAGAATTAAAACCTTTCGGAATAGGAATGCCTTCAAAAAAGTTTTTTCAAAATCCTTTTTCACATGGCAAAAATTGGACAAAATTAATTGATTCGAATACGGGCAGAGATATTTTTTTGCCACAGATGGTATCTGTTACTCACAAGTTTGACAAATTGGACACTCCTGCCAATCGATTTGTCAAGTTTGCTTTGCAAAAGTTTGATTCAATCTGCGTTGATCTCGTTCAAGCTTTGAAAAATGATGGTCAAGATACTCAAGCAGAGTGTGTAGAAGAAGCAAAAGCGATTCATAAAATAATTGAAAATATTTTTAGAGACTCTTTTTTCGATGAAATTGGAACAATGGACGTTATGCCTCAAAATAATCAGGTGCTTCAAAAACGTGAAGGTTATTCTCAGATCTTTTCCGCATACGCAATGCTGAATTTGGCACTCCAGCTTGATTGGAAGGGCAAGGATGAGGTTTATGAAGGAGAGTCTAAGAACGTTGCGCTTCTTTATGAATACTGGCTTTTCTTTGAATTATACAGGATTATCAAATCGATAGAAGGATGCACGGCAACAGAAAAGAAAAAAGATCCGTTTATTTCGTTTGAAGACGGCATAAAGGTTTCCCTTGAAGAGGGTAAAAAATCATGCCAATCATTTGAGATAAAAAAGTATGGAGTTAAAATTAATCTTTACTACAACAGAACTTTCTCAAAAATTGAATTTAAGGCTACCAAGTATGAGCGATCATATTCAAGACCATTCAGACCTGATTACACCTTGGCAATCTTTCCGTTTTCGTTTAGGAATGAAAAAGATGCAATTGTCGATGGTGCCGTAAGCTACGTTCATTTTGATGCAAAATATCGCATAACCGATCTGACTTATCTTACTGGCAATATCAAAGAATCAGAGAAAGAAGAAGTTGAGTCTGAAAAGATTGAGTCCGTGGATAATACTTACAAGCGCGGCGATCTTTTAAAAATGCATACGTACAACGATGCCATACGGCGCACTATCGGGAGCTATGTTTTGTATCCTGGAAACACCAATGTTGAAAGCAGCTTTCGTCTATACGATGAAATTTTGTCAGGGGTAGGAGCGTTTTCGATTAAGCCCAGCATAAGAGAACAAGGGGAAACGGAACTCAGATCTTTCATCATATCATTGATTGAATGCAAAAAATCTGAAAATTCTCGACTGAATCGTTTGGGATACTACACGGAGACGGTATTAAGAGAACCATCAATCCAAAAAAATCAGTCGGTTGAATCAGACATTAAGCCGATGAAAAAAGGCGACATGTATGTGATGGGATATATTCGTTCTGATTCAAAAGATGATTACTATTATTTCTTGAAAGAAAATGGTTTTTTTGGCGTTGGAACGGAATTTATTTTTTATTTCTATGCAATCAAAGGCAAGAACGTGTATTCTCATCATAAGGATGTTTTTAAGGCAAAGCACTTCAGATTTTATGTAAATAAGATACATGAAACTAATACATACGTGTTGGAACCGACGGTTTGCAAGATAATCTCCGATAAACTCGTGTCAAAGGCTGAATTAGTAAATGATCTTTGCAACATGGGGTTTGAAACAAATGAAAAAGATCATCATGCTGATTTTTATTATGTTCTCAAGTTAAAGGTCGAGTCTGAAGATTATCAGCGTGAAGAAATTAAAATAGGAGAAGCAAATAATCAAAACGGTAATGATACGTTTAGTCCGCATTCTCCAAAGGTGATGTCATATTAAATAAATGGCTGTGCATTTGCATTAAAAGTCCCTAAAACCGTCTGCCATTTTTACGATTATCATCTCACGATTCGCCAAATACTGCTATAATTCAATTGACGATAATAATCAAAAGCGAATGGCGGTGAAGAACGTGGCCAAGAAAAAATTCGAGTTTCAGACGGATGACGAAACGCGCAAAAGAATGTCAAAGATAAAGAGCAAGGATGGCAAAGTCGAGCGCGTGATTGCCAAAAGATTGTGGAGAGACGGAATTCGTTATCGCAAAAACTATCGCAAGCTGCCCGGATCGCCCGACATTGCGATCACCAAGTACAAGATTGCGGTTTTCATCGACGGAGAGTTCTGGCACGGATACGGATGGCCTGCTTCAAAGAGGTATCTTCATCGCAATCGCGAATATTGGATCGCAAAGATAGAGAGCAATATCAAACATGATCAGGAAGTAACGAAAAAACTCGAAGAGATGGGATGGATCGTTCTGCGCTTTTGGTCAAAAAAGGTTCTTGATCATCCCGAATACTACTGTGAGCGAATCAAGCTGGCGATTCGCACCAAAACTGACAGCGAAGAGGATTGGGATGATGACGATGATTATGATGATCGGTGCTGACTATGCTTTTCGATTGCGGTGACCGAGGCTGAAACAGCGGACAGCGGCATTTTTTATCGGCAGTGCTTTTTCTTGTTTTCATGCATCCCTCGCAAAAACGAAGCTTGAAAAACTTTGTCACAAACTAAAAAACCCGGATCAGATTTGCAAACAATTGCAAATAATCCGGGTTTTTGCGTATGCGGGACAATAGCCTTCCATGGTAGAAACAACCGAAAAGCGGCTGTCGGCAAATTTGAAACATCTCTTGCCACGATGCTTGAGCAGACGATGCGCAACACTGCATTTGGCAAAATCACTGCCGTTAACGTAGCGATCGGAATTCGAAGTGACGGCGGTAAGGAAGTCCTTGACTACAGTATCGCACCGACCGAGAACGGAGCCGCTTGGTCTGAACTACTCCAGGGATTACGCGCACGGGGGATTAAAGATATTCAGTTGTTCATCGCCAACTACTCGCAGGAGAAGTTTCAACGGTGCTGGGTCCACGCAGAAAGCAACCTTTTAGGGTACGTTCGCAAAAACGATCGCAGGGAGATTATCACCGACTTTAAGGCCGTTCGGCAAGCAGAGAACCTGCAAGACGCCAAAGAACGATTGGCGGCTTTCAGTGCTAAGTGGGAGTCCGGTTATAAGCGTCGAATCAAGAATCTAGTCCAAATGGAGGATCTATTCACGTTCTTCCAACTGCGATCCGTCAGACCATCTACTCGACGAACCTAATTGAGTCGTTCAATAAGAGCCTGAAGAAGATGGTCCGACGTAAAGAACAGTTCCCAACAGACACCGTGACATGACTTACACACAATCATGCGCCGCATTGAAATCTCCCTTCCCACAGGCTATAATCAAATGTGTAATCGTTTTCCTTCAACCAGCGGCTTTCAGAGACAAGCAAGCCGCATGTCAGACAACGGGAGGAAGGAGGTGACGCCGATGCCGAAAATCACTGATGAACAATACAGGTACCTTTCCCGTGCCGTCTACTTCGTGGGCAAGTTTCCGCATCAGTACAGGAAGGGCAGAATGGTCACGATTCATGGCAGAAAGTACATGGTGGAAGACGTCGAAAGCAATGAGAAAAACGGACTTCAGGCGCTGGCAGTGACGCCAAAGGACGCCCCGGACGAACTCGTCATCGCCTATGGCGGAACGGACCCTGCAGACATCAGGGATGCGCTGACCGACATCGAGTTCATCGCCCTCGGCAGGGAGCACAGCCCCCTTGATGACGGCCGGGACCGGCTCAGGGAGGTCATTGCGGAAAATCCCCGCGTACAGGAACTCATCTCAAGGCTCGGCCTTGATGGAACTGCACTTCTTGCCGCCAGGGGATCCGGCGACTCCCAGGCCGTTTCTGCGCTGAAGTTCGCGCACCGCGCTGCCGGCGGACGCACGTTCACGACGACCGGACACTCCCTCGGAGCGTCTCTTGCCATCTACGTTGCCGTCAAGTTACGGATGTCCTCCACCTGCTTCAACGGACCGGACATCAGCGCCATCCTGTCCGCAGAAGAATGCGCCTGCATCAGAAGCCACCCCTACGAGTTCAGAAACTACCACAACCCCGGCGACATCATCGGCAACGTCACTCCCGACCGTCTCGACTGCGCAATCACCGCCCCGGGACAGCGCGCAGCCCTTGACATTCTCGCCTGTCACAGCCTGAGAAGCTGGCACTTCAGCGAATCCGGCTCCGTCACATCAGAGGACGGCAGGCCGCTCCTTGGCGAAGAAGAACTTTCCTTCTGCCGGAAAATGCAGAGCGGAGACCCGGCCTGCAGCACATTTGCCTCGTTCGTTTCCGCTGCTTCCGACAGCGCAGTGAGCGAGGTGCGCGCATCTTCCGAACGTGAGCGCGGACAACTTGTCTCCCGCTGCATACACCGCGGCGTCAGCCTGTGTTCTTTCATGAACGAACAGGAAGTGCGGGAATTTCTTCTGGAGGAGCTGGAGTTTCCCGGAACCTCCCACGGGTTCCCACGGCCTTACGAACTTCAGGACCGGATCATCCTCCGCGACCTGGCCGGACAACTCAAGGCTGAGCTGACCCGGTTGGCGGAACAGACCGAATCCCGCATCTCCCGTATCAGAAGAGAGGCGGCGGGGGTGTTGAAGGATGCGGAAGAAAGAAGGAACATGCATGAGCAAGGACAAGTGGACCGACATGATCATTGAACTGCTATATAAAATGTGAACAAATGTAATCATTTTGTATATTTGACTACATTTGAGAAAAGAATATGGCTTTTCCTTTCATAATTTTATTTACTGCCGTCTGCACCGGTATTCCCATATCCCAGTTCAGGGGTAATGACATTGACCGGCTCCTGCAGCTTAAGGGTGCAGCCCACCCCGTTGATGTTTTTTACGCCAGTGCCAGCAGATTCATCACTGCATTCTCATCTCTGTCCATGACGGCGACGCATTCATAGCAGATGTACTCATTATGCCTGGTCTTGTGCTTACTGTTACCTTCAAGCGTTATTCTTTCATCTTTCTGCTTGATGTGACCGCACTTTGAACAGCGCTGCGTGCTTGGATAGAATTTGTCTGCAATGACCAGCCTTCTGCCGTACCATTCGCATTTGTATGCCAGAACCTGTCTGAAATAACCGAACATGGAGCGGTGCATTCCCTTTGACGCCACATGGATCATCTGCATTTTCTTCACATTCAGGTCTTCAATCACGACTGCATCGTTTCTGTTGACAAGCTCTGTCGTGAACTTCTGCATCAGGTCATGCTGGATATTGGCAGCTCTGGCATAATCACGCTGTAACTTGGCTCTCGTTTTGGCGTAATTTCTGCTTCTGACTGCCTTTTTCCCGTTGACTGTCCGCTTTCTCGCCAGCACATTCTGATAATGCCTGATCCGCTCGTAGAGCATTTCCAGGCGCTTTGGAATCGTGCTGACGACACCGCCGGCATGATTGAGATGTCCGACATTGACGTCCACTGCATCACATCGACCCGTCTTCTCCTTCTTCCGGATATCGACTTCAAAGGGCAGGCTTGCGTAGTATCTGCCGTTTTCACGGTAAACCGAAACGACTTTCAAGTCGCCTTCAAGGGATTTTGCGCCTTTGAAGGAGATTGCGTTCCACTCCTTGTGCCTGGACTCATGCGGTCTGTCCAGAAGCAGCTTTCCGTTTACGATTCTTGCACGGTCAGTCTTGAACCCCTGCCTTGGCGCCTTCTTTGACTTGAACTTCGGCTTTCCCCAGTCCGTCTGTGCCTTGTCGAAGAAGTTCCTGAATGCCTTGTTCAAATCGCTGACTGAAAGCTGCAGGACTCTTGCGGACAACGCATACTGCCAGTCCTGCTTTTCAGCTACAAGTTCATTTCTTACCTTGTACTCGCTCGGTCTTGACTTTCTGTCATCAAGAATCAGTGACTGTTCGTACATGTCATTCCAGAGCGCCAGTGCTTCGTTCCAGCAGTATCTGCGGTAATCGCACAGTTCATCCAGCACCTGATTCATTTCAGCATCAGGATAAAGGCGGACCTTCTGAACCCTGACTGCCGTTTTCTTCGGGTTCGGCATTGACATAATATTCACCTCACATTTTGTCTTTATGTTGAATATTATGTCATATTTGGTAGCTTTTGAGTATAATTTTAACTAAAGTTTATTTCCTCTAGAGCCTGGCACAGGCCGGACTCACCTACGGCAGAGACGACTTCGACCTTGAACGCTACGCAAGGATCCGCGACATTGCCGCCGAAATGATGTCAGACATCACCGACATTCCGAAGGAGAAGGTCAAGGATCTCTTCTGCGGCGATTCGGGCTACCAGACGCCGAAGATTGACACCAGGGCGGCGATTTTCAAGGACGGAAGAATCCTTCTCGTGCACGAGAGAAACGGCTCCTGGTCACTTCCCGGCGGCTGGTGCGAGCTTTTTCTCTCCGTCAGCGAGAACACCGTCAAGGAAGTCCGTGAGGAGACCGGTCTTTCCGCCGAAGTCGACAGCGTCATCGCCATTCACGACCGGGAAAGGCATAACACTCCCCACTACGCATACGGTGTTCACCCTCTGCCACGTCACCGGCGGAAGCTTCGAGAAAAACATCGAGACCACCGGCTTTGACTGGTTTGCAGAAGACGAACTTCCCCCTCTTGCCGTTGCAAAGAACAGCGAAGAGCAGGTACGCATGTGCTTTGAGGCATACAGGGCAGGGGATGAGTGGAAGGTGAGGTTTGACTGATGCGCATTGATTTTTTGGCTGCAATGTGTGCTATACTTAGGGTCAAGAACTTGTGTTGTGGAGGGGAAAGTAATGGAAAATGTATTTGTGCCAATTGACGCCAGAACAGACCCAAGGTATCTCTATGTAAAGAATAATCCTCTGTACAAGGACTTCTTTGAAGGATTCTTTGACTATCAGACTGATTTGTCATTTAAGGCGGGCAAGGTCAATAAGTCAAGCGGGAAGGCACAGTCTTATCGCAACCACCTGATGAAGATAATTGTTTTTTACAAGGAAGTTTACGGATCATATCCAACTAGCTTGGAATCAGAGAAAACCGCTGCAGGAATTGAAGCTTTTTTCAGAATGAATGATTTTGTCAAGCTTAACAGAGAAAAGAAGAATTTTTACAGCGCTACAATTAACGGCTATCTTGATTATCTTGACCAGTTAAAGATTGTTAATGCTGGCGAGATAAAAGAATCCCCATCTGAACGCTACAAGATAAAACTGCTTAAGAAGCCCGTGAGAAAAAGTCCTGTTCAAACGACAATTCTCCAGTATCCACGCAACCCTCATGAAATGCTTGCTGCCAAGCATAGAAGCGGTTGGAAATGTTGCTACGACAGCAGTCATGAAACATTTGTCTCTGAAAATGAGCATAAAAACTTTGTTGAGGGTCATCATTTAATTCCCATGCAGCATCAATGTGACTTTGAGTACACAATTGATTTTGCAGATAACATTATCCCACTCTGTCCCACTTGTCATCGGCGCATTCATTTTGCCATCAAGCAGGACAGAAACAGGATGCTTGAGAAATTTTACTTTGAACGTATCGACGACATCAAGGTTCATGGAATTGATATTTCGATTGATGAGTTGGAATCGTATTATGTATAAGAAAAGCAGGTTGCGGTGCGGCCTGCTTTTATATTTGAAGTTAGCTGTAACTTATAGTAAAGTTCATTTGAAAATAATTCATGTAATAGTTTGTTAATTCAGGAAGATGTGTAACGTGATGCGGAAGGTTATGTTATAATATTTGTAGCTGCTACGTGTTAATTCGCTCTTTTGATGAAAAAACAAGATTATTTACATAGCTGCTATTATATTTTATGAGGTGATTCAATGAAGAGAAACTATGATAAATTTGAAGCTGCTATAAATTTTAATCCAACAAAAAGAAGTCAGACAATGACTATTCAAGATTTGAACAAACGTATTGAGGAAGGGGGATTGACCGTTCCTTTATATCAAAGAGGTTTAAGTTGGAATGATGATAAAGCAATTGCCCTATTTAATTATCAGCTTTTTGGTAAAGCTCCAGTTGCGCCTATTTCGTTGAATGAGATAGGCACGCATGATGAAGTTCCCCAATTAAATTTTATCAGTAGGGAGCAGATTGATGGTGAGAATCAAGGAAAGTTGTCTGTAGTTGATGGACAACAAAGGTTGACAACGAATTATAAGGCTTATTCTAACGATAGTAGTTTCGAAAAAATAGCATTGGATTTATCACAATCAAAATTCAGAAAAAGGAAAAAATATGATAGAAATCAAGTTCCGGTTGGTATTTTGTTCAACAAAGATCAAAAGGTATTACAAGATTACGTATATAGAGAATGGTCCTCTAATGATGCAACGGAACTGTTTCCTGTTTTGATTGGTATTAGATCTAAAATATTAAATTACAGTTATACAATCCATATTGCTGATAACATGACAGAGGACGAGCAAATTGAATGGTTTGAGGTTCTTAATAATGCAGGTAGTAAGGTATCTTTGATAGAATTGTCTTTATCAAAACTCAAAACACATGATTTTGACATTTATAGTGAGTTTATTACACCTTATAAAAATATGGTCAAAGAGTATGATTTTGAAGAGTTGTTCACTCCTTTCTCATCAAATGTTTCATATCCGATTGCTAGTCTGAATCCCGCAATAGAGCGTCTGTTTAGAGATGGAAATCATAGTAAAAATTATGCACCAATACCATCGGATACGAAGGAAAGGCAGTTGTTGAAGCTAAGCAAGGAGGACTTGAATAAAATCTCATGTTTAACGTTAGAGAATTTGAAAAAGGCATTGGATTTTATTACTAATAATAATCTTAAAGAATATGCCAATAAGATGCAGTATGTGATGTATTTGACTGGATATTACATTCTTGCTAATGGAATTCAAGAGAATAATCTTGTTGATTGGGTTAAAGATACTAAGTTTGAAAACCTTTCCAACGGGCAGCGGCGAGAGGTTTATATGAATTTAATTAATAATATGTTTTAGTTAATTCTATATCAACGGGAGTCATACGTGTGGGCAGGAAAGGCACGGGATGTATGGACCCATCTTTCCAGGAAGATCGTGCTTGCGGACCGGTATCATATTTTCACTACGGATGAAAAACTGAATATGTTCGAGTTCTTCTGCAGGGAATATGCCAGGCTTGTCAGGCGGTATATCAACAATCGGGAGGATGCTGAGAGCATGAATGCGGAAGTGGTTTCCGTCGATCTCATCAATTTGATGGATGAGGATGAATCAAACGGCATGTTTGCTCCCGTGCATGATGAGTCTGTCGTGGACAGTGTTCATGACCAGCTTCATCCAGAGGAAAAGCTGTGGAAGTCGTACTGGTTCAGCATCTTTTCAATCAGGACGGGGGAAAGCTGGATGGTGAACGGAATTGACGAGTTCATCAGCAATGGGATTCTGAAACCGATGCTTTCAAGTGGCAGTTATGAAGAATATGCGAGAATCTACAACAGGGCCTTTCTTACCGAGTATACGTCCGATGAAATGAGGGAAGCCGTTGAAAATGGTGATGCTGACGGCTGGATTGACAAGCTGGATCAGTTCTTCATGGAACTGGACAGGCTAACACAGATGCAGTGGCTCAATGTTCTTGGTAATGGCGAGCTCTATGTATATTCGTTCTGCTGATGAAAAATGATTTGTTATGAATATCAGTTGAAGGGGCATGGGAAATTTGAGTTTCCTGTGCCTTTTTGCGTGTCGGGGCGAAACAAGGCTGAAGATTAGCTGTTGCCGCAAGCTGCCGACAGGTCTTATGATACATTCGATGCCACACTCCACTTCATTTTGCAAGCATCTTTCTTGACTCACACCTCCATAAGCCGTATTCTGAATGTAACACTTCCGGAATCAGGCGATGATGCGCCGGACTTCGGAGCATTCGTACAGCATAGGAATAGAAGGAGGACACTTACATGAGCATACTGGGAAACATACTCTGGTTCGTCTGCGGCGGACTTTTGAGCGGTCTGTCGTGGCTGGCGGCGGGATGCCTGTGGTGCATCACGATCATCGGGATGCCGGTCGGGCTGCAGTGCTTCAAGTTTGCGGGGCTGGCATTCTTTCCGTTTGGAAAGGAAGTTGTGTACGGCGGCGGTGCGGTCAGCCTGCTTGCCAACATCATCTGGCTGATTGTGTCGGGAATACCGATGGCAGTCGGCAATGCCGCAATCGGCGTTGTCTGCTACATTACAATCATCGGAATTCCCTTTGGCAGGCAGTTCTTCAAGATCGCCAAGCTGGCACTTCTGCCGTTCGGGGCAACGGTGAGGTAGATTCGGACATCGGGGAGGCTGATGCCTGTGAATCAGGCAGGAATGAACCCGGTTGCTGCTGAAATACGTTTGACTTACGTGAAATAAAGCCGCATGATCCATAATGATTTCAAGGATCATGCGGCTTTTGAATTTTTCAAAGCCTCATTCCGTACGGCGCGGCTTCGGCCTTTGACCTTTTGCGTCAGGCAAAGTTTCGTCGTTCTGTCAGACTGCAGAACGGACGGGTCATCTCAGGACATCAGAGTAATTGTCATCTGACTCCTGGCTGCTCTTGTACCTTTAGCCCCAGTTATTGCATCGAGGATGGGCTTCAGGCTTCTTCTCAGGTCGGTCAGGGAGTATTCCACGCGCGGCGGGACTTCGGCATACACCTCGCAGACTTCGCGCTACACTTCGCGCATCAATCCGTTGACCCGTCTGTCAACCATCATGACCGCTGGCAGGACAATCATGGGCAGGGTCAAAAGAAGCAGCCCGACCGGACCGATACTGGAAAATGCAGGGCTGAAGACTGACGACAGCGGTGCGATTGCCCCGAACAGAGAAAAGACGACTCCGTATGTAACGCCAAGCATTTTGTTTTCGGTCTTCTTCTGCACGATTGTCACGAAAATTGTTCCCGTCATGTAGTTTGCAATGCCGTAGACAATCCACGAAACCACAAGCAGAGCCAGCAGAACCTTCTGATTCGTCAAAAAGACTGCGCCGAGCGGAAAGAGGGCAATGCCGACGCCCTGTAGGACGAGCCACTGTGCATAGCCATGCAGATGCCTTGAAGCATCCCTGACTACATGGCTGAACAGAAACCCGCTCACACCGGCAGTGATTCCGATTGTCATTTCCTGAATGGAATATGCCGCCTTGAAGTCCGGCAGCCTCCTTGCCAGATACATTGGCGTGAGATACCAGTACAGCCAGAAGCTGACGTTGATCAGCGTCGCATACGGCAGAAGAACCCTGATGACTTCCAGGTGAACGACCTGTCTCAGGGAATCGAGCATGGATTCATCAGTTTCGGTTTCATCACGACTGACCGAATCCGACGGTATTTTGAGCATCATGACGCATGATGCAACCATGATGACCAGGATGATGCCGTATGAGACAAGGGCGCTCTTCAAGAGGACGAGCACGCCGGAAAGAGCTGAACCTAAAATCGTTGCAAGCTGCTGAACCATGTTGAGACTGGCGTTGTTTCTTATGAGATCGTCGTCATCTTCGGAAAAAGCGGGGGCTATCGTCTCGATTGCAGGCAGATAAAATGAAGTGACGAAGCTCAGCACACAACCGACCGCAACGGAAACGGCAGTGAAACTGACTGACATCTTCTGCATCACGATAAGAACAAGCAAGGCAATCATCCTTGCCACGCTGCCGATTCTTATCAGATTTATCCGCGGAAACCGGTCGGACATCCGACCGCCAAACGACGCCAGGACTATCTCGACAAATCCCGCGCATCCGAACAGGGCGACTGCACTCTGGCTGTGAACGACGTTTGCAAGATACCAGATTGTATATATGTTGAATGCAGACAAGGCCACATTGCTCAGCAGGTCGTTCATCACAATACGTTTGAAATGAGTCATATAAAAGTCACTCCCTTCGTGCTTCCTTTAAAATTGTTAAATCCCGTCTTTGCCAAAATAATCTCCCAAATCACAGTAATCACTGAATCTTCGGTCTGAAATCAGATACGTTCGGTCAACGCAGCCCTCGACGAAGCGCTCGTCATGGGAAATGACAACGACTGCCGCTTCGCTGTTCCTGATGAATTCAGTCAGGGCTTTTACCCCGTCATAGTCAAGATAGTTCGTCGGCTCGTCAAGCAGCAGGACGTCAAACGGCGACACAAGTTCAAGTACAAGCTGGGCCTTGAGAAGCTGTCCTCCGCTCAGTTCGTCCGGAGTGCGGGAAAGAAGGTCCGCATGAAGTCCCAGGGCTCCTGCGACATCAAGGACAACCTGTTCCGGCATCCCGGAAGCCTTCATGAGCTGTGACAGAAGATTTTCACCTTCTTCCCAGACATCTTGAATCTCCTGTCTGAAGCGGCTGACCCTGCAGGATTTTTTCTCAAGTCTTCCCTCGACTTCACCCATCAGAGTCGACTTGCCGCTGCCGTTCCTGCCTAGCAGACCAACCGTTTCTCCTGATCTGATCCGAAACGAGAACGAATTGTCAATCAGCCGGATGCCATGGCCTGACAGTCCGTCAAAGTCAAGATTTATCCTGACTTTTTGCGGTTTCTGATATGTTGTCAGAAGCTTGAGCCCCATCTTCTCATAGGGCTTGGCATTCTTTAGCCCTTCGTCCAGACTTTTCTGCATGCGTCTGGCATTGGCCGAAAGTCTTCTCTGAACCTTGTCGTAATTTCCAAGAAGCGACCTGGCCTTTGCCTCCGAGTTGGAAACACCGCCGGACTTCCTGGACTTTGAGGCCTTCTCCTTCATTTTCTGCGCCACGCGTTTCTGCCTTCTTCGCTGCTTTTGCTCAACCTCGTACAGCTGATACTGATTGTTTCGGTTCCTTTCCCTCATCTGCCGGAATTCCTCAAAATTACCGTCATAAAGGTCGATGTGCCGGTCTTCAATCATCAGCACGCAGTCAACCGCTTTTTCAAGAAAGGCAATGTCATGACTGATGATGACTGCAATTCCCCGAAAGCCCCCGATCATCCCGGTCAGCTTCCTGATGCCTTCCGCGTCAAGATTTGACGTCGGTTCATCCAACAGCAGGATGTCCGGTCTCTTCGCAAATGCACGGCTGATTCGCTGCATCTGCCCTTGTCCGGGACTGACCACTTCCATACCGGCCGGAAACTGACTGACCATTTCGGCATGTCCGTCATATCTGACCATTCCTGCATCAGGTTTCAAGATTCCGGTAATCAGCCTGAGCAGTGTGGTCTTTCCCGTACCGTTGTCACCGACAAGCGCCACGTGCCTCCCGTTTCCTATGCGGAAGCTACATTTTGAAAAAAGCGGATTGTCTCCGTAGCTGAATGCAAGATCATTAACTGCCAGCAAGATTCATACCCCCTCATTAGAAAATTTTAATGTTAATCCAATAGTAGTGCCAATGCCCGCAAAAGTCAAGAAAACGGCCCGGCGCAAGTTACGCACCGGACCGATTCAGATGTTGTTTCCCTGCGCTGACGTACTGATTGACAACAGCGGACTTGTTGCCGGCATGACCGAAGTGCTCGCAACCATGCCATGAGAAGACCTATGAAAACATGGAAACCGTCATGAGGATGGTTGAGAAACAGGAGAACATGCGTGTTCCGGAAGAGCTCGTTCCGTATTGTCCGGCATGCGGGGATCCGATGTCAATGAATCTGCGCTGTGACGACACGTTCGTTGAGGATGGCAGCTGGCATGAGGCTTCCTTGAGGTATGCAGAGTTCATCAGGAGAACTTCAGGGAAGAAGGTTCTGTTTCTGGAACTTGGCGTCGGGATGAACACCCCCGTCATCATCAAGCATCCGTTCTGGAGAATGACCGCCGAAAATTCCGATGCGTTTTACTTGAGCATTAATCTTGAGAATTCCCTTTGTCCTGATGAAATCAGGAATCGGGCGCTTTGTATCAGGGCAGACATCAGTTCGTTGATCTGAAATCGTGCATGGATGGCAGGAAGGAAAGTCAGCTTATAATCAATGGTGTCGGAGATGAGATCTGGCACCATTTTTCCGTGGTATAATCTTGGTATGATATCAGAAGGGAAGTGGAGCCATGAGCGTGACGGTGGAGGATCTGATGAGACTGCCATCGCTGAGGCAGGCGAAGGTGATCGGCGGATCAGGCGGGATGAGAAGGGTCGTGTCGTCAATCTCGGTGCTGGAGTCGACGAAGCCGGAGATTCTGGTCAACGAGCTGTTTCCGGACGCAAGGAGCGGATACTCCGGCGGCGAACTCGTCATAACCGGTTTCATCAACTGCACGGATGACGTGGAAATGCAGTGCGAGAACGTCAGGCGGCTGATTGAAGGCGGCGAGGTGGGGTTGGTGCTGTACTACGTCGGCGTGTATCTGCCGCGGGTTGACCAGCGGCTCATCGACATGGCGGATGAGAATGACTTCGTGCTCATCTGCATGCCGGAGGGGAAGAGTAATCTGCGGTACGGCGAGCTGATCACGGACGTCACCGAGTGCATCTATCAGGACAAGAGTAGCGCATCGCTTGTTTCGGACATACTGGACAGGATGTCGTCTGCGCCGCGCAGTCAGCAGACGGTGGCGACGGCGCTGCGGATGCTGTGCATGGAGCTTGGGTGTTCCATTGTGCTTGGCAGCATGGACGGCGGGCTGCTGGAGCTGGCCACGTGGCCGAGCGAGCTGGAGGATACGGTGAGGAAGGAACTTGAGCCGTACCTGCCGTTTCCGTTTGAAAGAGGGAGCGTGCGCTGCCAGTTCATGCCGGACGCCGTGGCGTACTGTCAGACAATTAGGTCCGATTCGGGCGAGAGGTATCAGCTGGCTCTGGTCAGGGTCGGGATGCCGCTTGAGAAGGGCGAGCTGGAACAGGCAGCTGATACGTTGCGCATCTGCATCAACATCTGGGGCAGACAGAGCGGAACCGACGCGGTGAACGAGCTGGTGCGCGCCATTCTGCAGGACGAGCCGCTCCGGATGAGGCGGCTGGCGGGCATCTTCCATATCGACATTGCGTCGATTCATGAGCTGTGGCTGTTCTGCGGCACGGACGCGGGCAAGGTCAAGAAGCATATGAAGGAGTACTGTGAACTCATGAGACAGTATGCGGACACGGTTTTCGGCGCCGTCTTCGAGGGCATGCCGGTCATGTGTCTGAGCACGCCGCATTCCCTGCGCGAGACGGAGAAGGTGATGATGGGGATGATTGCCGACATGCGCGCGGTCTGGCCCGACGCCGTGATTGTGCGGTGCTGCGGCCTGAACAACACGACTGACTGCCACAGGGCTTATCTGACGGTGCTTGATGCCCTGGAGGACGTCAGGAACATCTTTCCGGACAGGTGTCTTGTGCTGCAGGGGGAGCTGGAGTTTGCGGCGGAGTGCCGGAAGCTGATTGACGGGGGCGAGGATGCGGCGATGAGAAGCCTGGCTCCGCTGACCGCTCTGAAGTCTGATTCCGAGAGCGGGGACCTTCTGGAAACGGTCTGCACCTATCTGCTGGACTGTGATGGAAGCGTCACGAAAACGGCAGGGAAGCTGTTCCTGCACCGGAACACCATCAAGTACAGGCTGCAGCGCATCACTGACATGCTGGAATATCATCCCGCGAAGATGCCGGAGATGATGGGACTGTACAGGAGTGCGGCGGTCTACCGGCTGCTTGTGGCATCAAAGGAAACATAGAACTGGATAAAGGGTCCATTCATTGTCCATGTGGACAATGAACGGACCCTTTTTTCTGCCTTTACGACAGTGTTCATTGGAGTAATGTGGTGTTATCATTAAAACATTCTAAATTATAAATTATAAGAGAGGGGAATTTTCATGAGTAAGAGAAGCGATGGTTTTAAGGTTGAAGAGTCGCAGAGGCAGAGCTGGCTGTCAATTGCCGCTGTCTGGGCCGGTGGCATGATCTGCGTGCCGAGTCTGATGATCGGCGGCGTTTTGGTCGGAGGAGGACTGAGCATGGCGGAAATCGTCCTGTCCATTCTGATCGGCTACGGCCTCATCTGCGCCTACATGATCTTCATTGGCATGCAGGCGTGTGACACGGGGCTGCCGGTTGCCGTCATGGCATCCGGCGCCCTGGGCGAGAAGGGGGCACGCTACATCATCAGCGCGCTGCTCGCAATTGCCTGCATCGGCTGGTTCGGCATTCAGTCCGCAACGTGCGGCAGTGCGTTTGCCCGTATGATCTGCAGCATGCTGGGCATGAAGGCGTCGCCTGCGTTCATTTCCGCAAGCTCCATCATCTGGGGTCTGATTATGCTGGCTACGGCCTGCTTCGGCTTCAAGGGTCTCAAGTGGCTCAACTACATTGCCGTTCCGCTGCTGGTCATCGTCTGCCTGTACGGCTTGATTGCGGGTATCGTGACGAATGACGGCGGCGCGGTCATTGCCGGCTACAATCCGGGCAAGTCCTCGGGCATGGTGTTCGGCATTTCCATGGTCGTTGCGTCATTTGCCCTTGGCGGCGTTATTTCCGCCGACTACTGCCGCTTTGCGAAGAGCCGCGGCGACGTTGTGAAGTCGTCCATCGTCGGCGTCCTTCCCGCCGGACTGTTCATGCTGATCACGGGTGCTCTCATGAGCATCGTCACGGGCAGGTCCGACATTTCCGCCATCCTTGCCTCTCTCGGCGTTCCGTTCATCGGACTCGTTGCCCTTGTACTGGCCACATGGACAACGAACGTCACGAACGCCTACTCCGGCGGTCTGGCTCTGAGCAACCTGCTCGGCTTTGACGAAGGAAGGTTCAAGGTTACGACGGGCATCGCCGGCGGCATCGGTACGCTGCTTGCGGCATTCGGCCTGCTTAATGTTTTCGAGAGCTTCCTTTCGCTGATGTCCGCGCTGATCCCAGCTCTGGCGGGCGTTCTGATTGCCTCGTACTGGGTGGTCGGAGCCGGCAGGAGGGAAAACTTCCATATCCGCTCTGGATTTTCATGGACCGGCGTCGTGTCCTATGTCGTGGGCGCGCTGGCCGCATGCATCACGGGCGGCACATTCGCAAGCTTCCCGGCCCTGGTCAGGGTGCTGCCGTTCCTGAACGTTCCGTTCTTCGTTGGTCCGGTCAACGGCATCGTGATTTCGCTCGTGCTGTACGTGATCATCGCAAAGCTGGTTCCGTCCGGAGAAACAAGTCAGGCTATGTAAAGGAGAGATAACATGCGTAAGATAGGTATCAAGGAAATTGAAGATATTGCAACCGGCGCTGCGCTGCTCGGCGCGGGCGGCGGCGGCGACCCCTACGTTGGCAAGCTGATGGCCATCGGAGCCGTCAGGGACTGCGGACCGGTCACGTTGCTCGATCCGGACGAGGTTCCGGACGATGCGCTCGTCGTGCCGATTGCGATGATGGGCGCGCCGACCGTTCTGGCTGAAAAGGCCGTCGGCGGAACGGAATATCAGAAGCTCTTCGACATGGTCTCGAACTTCTTCGGCAAGAAGATCTATGCGTTCATGCCGATTGAAGCCGGCGGCGTCAACTCGATGCTGCCGGTTGCGGCGGCTGCCCGCATGAACATGCCGATGGTCGACGTCGACGGCATGGGTCGCGCGTTCCCCGAACTGCAGATGGTCACGTTCACCATTGGCGGCGTGAAGTCAACGCCCATGGCTCTTGTCGACGAGAAGGGCAACAGCTGCATCTTCGAGACGATCACGAACAAGTGGACCGAAGAACTGGCCCGTTCCGTGACGATGAGCTGCGGCGGTTCGGTGTCCGTTTCGCTCTATCCGATGAGCGGGAAGCAGATGAAGGAATTCGGTGTCCGCGGTATCGTGACGAGAAGCGAGAGACTCGGCCGTGCCATCCGCACGGTCAAGGACAGCGGCGACCAGACGCCGGAGGAGCACTTCCTGGAAATGACGGAAGGCTACAAGCTCTTCAAGGGCAAGATTTCAGACGTTCTGCGCGAGACACGCGCCGGTTTCAACTTCGGCAAGGCCGTGCTCGACGGCATCGGCGAGTGCAAGGGTCATCAGGCCTGCGTAGAATTCCAGAACGAGAACCTCGCCGTTGTGGTTGACGGAGAAATCATGGCTACGACGCCTGACCTCATCTGCCTGGTCGACACGGAGACGTTCCGGCCGGTCACGACGGATGCGATGAAATACGGCAAGCGCGTCATGGCCGTGGGGATGAAGTGCTTCCACCTGTGGCGGACGGAAAAGGGCCTCGAACTGGCTGGTCCGCGCTACTTCGGGTTGGATACGGACTACATTCCGCTGGAAGAACGCTGCAAGGGAGGAATCTGACATGTACAAACTTGGAATAGACGTGGGCGGCACCAACACGGATGCCGTTCTGATTGACGAAAACCGTTCCGTCGTGGCGGACATCAAGTATCCGACGTCCGCCGACATCTACGACGGCATTCTCGGCGCCATGCGCATGGTGCTTGACAAGTCCGGCGTGGACCCGAAGCAGATCAACCAGGCAATGCTCGGGACGACGCAGTGCACGAATGCCATCGTCGAGCGCAGGAATCTTGCGCCAATCGGCATTCTGCGCATCGGAGCTCCTGCCTCTACCGGCATCCGTCCGATGGTTGACTGGGCCGATGACATCCGCAGGATTGCTGCCGGCAGCGTCATCATCGGCGGCGGCTTCGAGTATGACGGCAAAGAGCTCGCACCGTTCGACCGCGAGGAGGCGAAGAAGTTCTTCACTGACATGAAGGAAAAGGGCGTGAAGTCCATCGCCGTATCCTGTGTCTTCTCAACGGTCCGCAATGACCACGAACTCGAGGCGGCCAGGCTCTGCCGCCAAGTGATGGGCGACGACGTCCACGTCTCCATCTCAAGCGAAATCGGCTCGATGGGTCTTATCGAACGCGAGAACGCAACTATTTTAAATGCAGCGCTCTGGCAGGTGGCGGAGCGATTCACGGACGGCTTTGCCAAGAGTCTGCAGGATGAAGGCATCACGAACGCAGACGTCTATCTCAGTCAGAACGACGGCACGCTCATGACAATGGAGCATGCCCGCCGCTACCCGATTCTGACGGTTGCCTGCGGTCCGACCAATTCCATCCGCGGCGCCAGCTATCTTTCCAACCTGAAGAACGCCATCGTCGTCGATGTCGGCGGCACAACAACCGATCTCGGCGTGATTCAGAACGGCTTTCCCCGTGAATCCAGCGTCGCCGTCACCATCGGCGGTGTCCGCACGAACTTCAGAATGCCGGACGTCATCTCCATCGGCCTCGGCGGTGGCTCCATCGTCCGCGTCCGGTCCGACGGCAGCGTGACCGTCGGACCGGACAGCGTCGGCTACGAGATAACGAAGAAGGCCCTCGTCTTCGGCGGCGACGTCATGACTGCAACCGACATCGCCGTTCGCTGCGGCCTGACCGACCTCGGCGACGCCGAAAGGACTGCCGGCATCCCCCAAGAGGTTGCCGACAAGGCTCTTGCCGTCATGCGCGCCATGGTCGAGGACAGCGTCGACTCCATGAAGGTCTCGAACGCTGACGCAGACCTCATCCTGGTCGGCGGCGGCTCCGTTATCCTGCCGGAAGACATCCCCGGCGCCTCCTCCGTCCTCAAGCCGGAGCACTTCGGCTGCGCCAACGCCATCGGTTCCGCCATCTCCAAGGTCAGCGGAACATACGAGAAACTGGTCGACTATGATGAAACCCCCCGTGACCAGGCTCTCGAAAACGCCAGGGCCGCTGCCGTTGATGCCGCCGTCGAAGCCGGCGCCGTCCGCGACACGGTTGAGATCATCGAAATGGAAGACGTTCCCCTTGCCTACTACCCCGGCCACACAAGCCGCGTCAAGGTCAAGGCGGCCGGCGACCTGCGATAGTGACACAGCGATGTTACAGTTAAACAGCGGGCGGACAGAAATTGTCTTTTCTGTC
>ENA-OUQI01000934-OUQI01000934.1-human-gut-metagenome-genome-assembly--contig:-NODE-934-length-20282-cov-42.650714_pt1 | contig 20282 bp, 14 predicted proteins | sample MGYA00237953_ERZ548840 | MGnify/ENA primary metagenome ERZ548840 (study PRJEB26490, sample SAMN05194690) | human gut metagenome | biome: terrestrial biome; feature: human-associated habitat; material... | reverse complement strand
AATTTTATCGTCCTATTAAAGTATAGCCCTCGGGAGTAAGTTCAACGGCTGTTACAGTCTCTCCAAAGGTACTTGCCCACGAGTCGAAGTGCTGCAAGTTGTTTTTTACAAGCGTGTTGTACTGCAAGTATCGCTGAATGGTATAGAGTTCCACCATACTGTTTGAGATAGGAGTGCCGGTTGCAAATACCGTTCCTCGACCGCCTGTAAGCTCATCAAGGTATCGGCACTTCATAAACAGGTCGGAGGATTTCTGTGCTTCCGTTTGAGCGATACCGCCCACATTACGCATTTTGGTGTAAAGGTAGAGGTTCTTGTAATAATGACTCTCGTCAATAAAAAGCCTGTCCACACCGAGTTCTTCAAAGGTAACAACATCGTCCTTTCGGCTTTGGTCGTTGAGCTTTTCCAGCTTTTGCTTCACGGATTTTTTAGACTTTTCAAGCTGTTTAATGGAGAAGTTTTCTCCACGGTTTCGCTTCAAATCCATAATACCGTCTGTCAGTTCTTCAAGCTGCTGCTCAAGAATTGCCCTCTGTCTTTCAATGGACATCGGTATTTTTTCAAACTGAGAATGACCGATAATTACTGCGTCATAATCTCCCGTAGCAATTCGACCGCAGAACTTTTTGCGGTTCTTCGTTTCAAAATCTCGCTTTGTCGCTACGAGAATATTCGCCGCCGGATAGAGCTGTAAAAACTCCGCCGCCCATTGCTCGGTTAAGTGATTCGGGACTACGAACAGCGACTTATTGCAAAGTCCAAGTCGTTTGGACTCCATAGCAGCCGCCACCATCTCAAAAGTTTTGCCTGCACCGACTGCGTGTGCCAACAGCGTATTGCCGCCGTACAGAATGTGTGCAACCGCATTTTTCTGATGTTCACGGAGTTCGATTTCCGGGTTCATACCGTTGAAAACAATGTGGCTTCCGTCGTACTCACGGGGTCTTATGCTGTTGAACTTTTCGTTATACATCTTTGTGAGTTTTTCTCGGCGGGTAGGGTCAGCCCATATCCAGTCCTGAAAGCCCTGCTTTATGAGTTCCTGCTTTGCCTGTGCGATTGCCGTCTCTTTTTTATTGAGAACGGCTTTCTTTCTGCCTTCCTCATCTTCGATATAGTCAAAGATTCGGACATCTTTCAGGTTCAGTGTTTCCTCAATTATCTTATATGCGTTGATACGGGAAGTGCCGTATGTGCTGTACGCTTTAACATTGGAACGGTCATAGCTCTTTCCCTCAATGTTCCATTCTCCGGTAAACTGAGAGTAGTGAACCTTGATATTCCACTGTGCATAGCGTGGCGTATCGAGAAACTCAAACATAAACTGTTGGAATATTTCGGGCGGTATCCAAGTCGCACCGAGCCTTACGGAAATCTCGCTTGCCGTCAAATCCTTTGGCTGCACCTTTTCAAGTGCCTGCACATTGACGGTGTAATCTTCGGGATACAGAGTAGCAGACCTTTTGGCTGTTGCCAGCTTCTCACGAACATTGCCCGACAGATATTCGTCTGCCATCAGATACTTCGGCTCATAAGAATTGCCGTACTCATAAAGGGGATTTAAGAAGATAACACCCTTTAAGCCAGAAAATAATTCTTCCTCGCTTTTACCGGACAACTCCATCATATATTCCATATCAATGGCTGCTTTTTCACCCATAGAGACAGCGAGAGCTTCGTCTGCGGTGTCAACCTCCGTTACCGGCTTGTGCGGTTTAATCGTCCTTTTGTAGAACATATCTGCCTTGCGTTCCAGTTCACCATTTTCGTCCAAGACCTCAAGAGCAGAGAGCAGAGCATAGGAGCTGTCATCGGAAAAGGCGGAAGTATTGGCACGGCTGTTAATCAGTCCGTACTTCTTTGTAAAGCTGTCATATAGAGTGTTCAGCTTTTCCTGTGCCTGTTTGATTTCGCTGTCGGGATAATCCTCGGTTTGCAGTTCAATCAGGTTGCGAACGCAATCTCTTATCCCAATCATACCCTTGATACGGTTCTCGGCGGTTGCCGATACCTCCACCGGGGACATACGGGAGTTCTCACGGAAATAGATTTTATCGTCCAAAATTGTGTAAGAGAAGTTCCTTACCGTAGGGTCTGCCGGGATAGAATTATCTTCTTCCTCCAGCTCGTCGACAACCTCGTATTCGGAGATTTCTCCGTGAATGTTTGAGACCGCTTCGTTCAAAAGCTCCGAAAGGTCGGCATTTTCAAACGGTTCACAGGTTGCTTCCGGTCCGAAACGACCGCTTACCATTTTCATTTCGCCGAGTATCATTTCCGGGTGCTGAACAAAATATGAGTTCATCCTTATACCGTTTTCGTCGGTGTCAAGATGAACCCAATCCGGTTCAATATCTATGAGCCTGTCTCGCTTTTGCAAAAACAGAATATCGGATACAACCTCTGTTCCGGCATTGCCTTTGAAGGTGTCATTCGGAAGTCTGATTGCTCCGAGAAGCTCCGCCCTCTGTGCGATATATTTTCGGACATTGGAGTTTTCCTTGTCCATAGTTCCTTTGCTTGTCACAAAAGCCATCACACCGCCGGGTCGTAATTTATCAAGCGATTTTGCAAAGAAATAATCGTGGATTAAGAAGTTGTACTTGTCATATCGTTTATCGGAGACTTTGAAATCTCCGAAAGGCACGTTGCCGATAACACCGTCAAAGAAGCTGTCGGGGACATTTACTTCCTCAAAGCCCTGTGCCGCAATGGAAGATTTCTGATAAAGCTGCTGAGCGATACCGGCTGAAATGGTATCAAGCTCAGCACCGTAAACCTTTGCGTTTTCCATTGACTTAGGCAGCATACCGATGAAGTTACCGATACCGCAGGACGGCTCAAGCAGGTTGCCCTCCTGAAATCCCATCTGTTCCAACACCTTGTAAATGGCGGTAGATACTTCGGGCGGAGTGTAAAAGGCGGTCAAGGTGCTTTCTCTTGCCGACGCATATTCCTCCGGCGTTAGGATATTTTTCAGCATTGCATACTCTGTATGCCAAGCTCCGGCTCGTTCGTCAAAGGCTTCGGGAATACCGCCCCAACCGACATATCTCGACAAGATTTTCTGCTCGTCAGGTGTTGCAAAACGGTTTTCGTTTTGACAATCCTTCAAGACCTTAATCGCTGCATAGTTTCTGTGAAAACGCTCTTTTTTGTTCACTTCTTCAACCTGATTATTGGCAAGGTCAAAGTTGTGTCGCTCCGACATCGGAATATCCGGGTGGAGGTCAAAGCTCTTTACCTTTGACTTTTTCTTTTGCTCCCAAGCGGGTACAATCGGTTCAGGCTCTTTATCTCGGTCGTCCTTAACTTCAACGCCGTTGTGTTCGGATAAAGCCTTAAAGTCATCAAGCAAGTCAGGTCTGATACCAAGTACAGAACCGTCATCTTCAAATACAAAGGCTTCATCAACAAGAAAATGATAAAACTCTGCACCGTGCCATTCGTTATCGCTGTCCCTTGCAACAAGACCGTTTTCATCATAACTGAGAGCAATGTCGTCAATCTTTAATCTGCCAAGCACGGAATAAAGGATTTCCGTTTCTCGGTCATAAACCGGTACTTCAGAAGCAGCAGCCACAAGGCTTTGCATTGTCGCTTTGGTACAGTCTGTGAAATCAGGCTGTTCCGAAAACTGACTTTCTGCGTCCACAAACCATTCCGTACCTACATCGGCAAGCTCCTGATTTGCAATGCTGCCAAGGTAGTCAAAGAAATCCTCAGCCGAGTCATACTCCCTTGCAGCTTGCTGTATCTCATCAAAAGAAAGCATATTTGTAACATACTGACCTCCGGCATTGCTGTCGGGGTTATAGTACATCCAAGCTACGCTTTCATTGTCCCGGTCGATAAAGAAGGCATCGTCATAACCGGTTTTCGGACTGAATTCCTGTACGGTTTCGGTATCGTTTTGAACTTCATTTTCGCCTGTAACGGATTTTTCTTCCGCCGGTAATACACTGACCTTCAAGTGGTCGTTCATTGGATTTTCACGCACTTTGCGGTCAAATTCTTCCCTTGAAAGTTCCTTATTGAATAGGGGCATATCGAAGTCATAGAGCATTACACGGTTTTCATCGAAGGACAAAACCTCATACTGCGAAGCTCCGATATATACGCTGTCGCCGAGATGATATTCATACTGTGCTTCCGGTTCGTCCTCTTTGTTTTCAGGTTCAGGCGGTGCGGTAGAGAGTATCTCACGGTTTTTTCTCTGCTCTGCAAGCTCGGCTCGCCTTTCTTCCTGCTTTTCAAGCCATTCCGGGTACTTTTCTTTTTCCTTTCGGTTTAGGTATCTGTCCATACGGATAAGGTCTCCGATACGCTTTTCAACCTGAGACCAAGAAAGCGTAATGTGTGGCTTGTCGCTTCCGATACCTTTTGAAATTGTGATGCCTTTTCCGTCGTGCTGTTCGTCAATGCCTGCACCGATAATGACAGGGTAAGAGCCGCCCCAACCGTATTCGTTTTTCAAGAAGTCGGCGTTTTCCTTTGCGGAAAGGCTCTTTTCAAACTGCTCATAGATACGCATTTTACCCTCGGAAACTCCGCTTCCACGGGTGAGAACTGCGTCTATGATTTCCTGAGAAAAAGTAAAGGCAGAGGTTTTTTGTTCCTCTGCCTGATTTCCCATTATGAGAGTCAACTGACCGTCCATAGACGGAAGCGGTTTCATTGTATCGGTCAATTCTCCCAAAAGTCTCATTGCTTCAAAATGCTGTGCGATAACACCCCAGTCATAGAAGCTCTGAGCGGTTCTGTTTTCGTATTCGCCCTCCCACAAGTGGAGGACATTCTGAAATGTTTTGTAGCCGACAAGCCTGCCATCGCTTAAGGTAAGCTGGGTGTAATCATTGTTGAAAATACCCTTGATATATTCGGTACGGGTCGCATTGTCCCTATTTCTCTCATAGAAGTCTTTGATTTCTTCCTTTGAAGCGGACAAATGCGGGGTAGTGCCGAGTATCTCTCGGATAGTATCATCGCCACCGAAAAACGGCAGGCTCTTGTCCTCGTGGTTTCTGTCGTAATACTCTAAGCGAATATTACCTGATTCTTCACGATTTCCTGTGCCGAGTTCCTGATGTTGTTCATCAGGCGAACCCATTTCATCATATCTTCCGCCTTCATCTGCTCCGTCAGTCCGGCTTTCTGTGCCATCTGCTTTACGAGAGTTTTCTCCAGTTCGCTGGCTCTCTGCTGAACCTCCGCCAAGTGACTGTTCAGAATCCCTTTCGTCAGAAGATTGTAGTACAGGATTTTGTGATGTTCCTTCAGATAAGTTCTCCTCATCTGCGACCATCTGCCGAGAGTCACTTCCGTCTGCTCCGGCAGCTTCAGGTTCGGAAGATTGTAATCTCCCACCATCGTGTATGTGATTTCGCTCATCGCTTTGACTCCTTTCGTCTTTGATGTCTTTATTGTATTCGGATTGCCCCTGTTCATCAATTATGCGATTTTCCTTGCTGAGCGTGCTGATTGTTCTGCTGACAGGGAGCAACGCCATTTCAGCAATGTCGCTTGTAGCAATACCCACCGCATTGAGAACTTCCTGTGAATTGAAGCTTGAAATCCCGGCAAAGTCATCGGGAGAATAAACCTTGTCTGCGTCCAAACCCAAGCGAGCCATTACCATATATGACACGCTGTTTCTGACAAGCTCCACATACAGATTATTTGCTTCTTCGTCAGAGAGATATTCAATATCGCTTCCTGCACCCAAACTCATAAAGTCGGAGATATAGTCTGCGATGTTGTCCTCGACGGCATTGGCAATGCTCTCTTTGACGACCTTTTCAATACTCGTTGTATCGTTTACCGCACCGAAAGTATTTTCAAGTGTCTCAATAACCTCTGCTTCATATTCGGGTCTCATCTCCCAAATCGGAACAGGGCGGGAATATCGGCTCTCGTGGGTATCCGATATATCAAAGTAGTGAATCAGCCTTTGACGGCTTCTGTCTGCGTCCTCAAATACGGCAATACCTTTTGCTCCTCGGTTTACCCAACGACCGAAAGTGCCGTTCCATCGTTCGATTTCAAGCACGGCTGTTACATCGGGTCTTTGGGCATAAATGAGAAGCTGTTCATCAAATCGGAGCCTGAAATTTCTGCCTGCTGTTTTCAGAAACGATTGCCAGTTTACCGGATTGTCTGTAACTGCAAAGCAGGTTCTTTCATACAGCTCCGAAATCAGGTCAAATTTCCTTGCCACCTCGTCTGCACCTCCTTATCGTGTTTTTTCTTTGTCCTTTGCAGGCTTCGTGTTTTCTTTTGCGGCTGGTTCTACGGTATGACCGTTTCTCTCGCAAAGCTCGGCAAATTCGCAGATATGGTAGAGATTTGTGCCGACCTCCAAATGGTAGTCGTCGATATATCTGCAAGTTCTCTCCATTGTTTTGGCGTCGCCGAGCTTGATTGAGATTTTTTCTCCGTCCGCAATGCGAAACTGCTCCTGATAGTGCGGGTCGATAAATCGGATACCACGCTCGGCATTTTTCAAGTGGCTGTTCAGCCACTCTTTCTGATAGCAATAGCAGTACAGATTGTACTCGCCCCTATTGGGGTTAAACCTCATAAGATAGCTGTACTTTTCCGTATCAAGACGAATGCCGTAGTGGTTGCGGTCATCATTAAAGGAACTGTCGGGAGTGGAATAACAGTAAGAGGACATAGCCTTTCTGCCGGACAAAACATCGCCGTCACGCAATCCGTTTATCACATCGTCAAATTCAGCCTTAAATTCATCGGTTTTCAGGTCTTTTCTGAAATCGTTCCAAGTCGTCCAAAACTCGTTCCCGGTAGAACCGAAGTCGGCACGCAAATATCCGATAAGACCGGTCTGCATAGAGAGCTGCTGACTTTGGCTGAAGGTGTATTTACGCTCTGCTTCGGTCAATACTCTGTAATCCATTTTCATCACCTCGCTTGTTCGTTTGGTTGTCTTTGCTTTGGAATAGAAAAACCATATACGCCGGCAATATCATCGCCGAGTCTTTTGGTAACTCGTGTGATGTCGGCTCTTGTGGCTTTTCCGTTGTAGATTTTAACTTGCAGATTTTCAATCTGCGTATCGGTAACACCGTCTTTGAATACACGGTAAAGATAATGGTTTGTACCGTCGTGATGAACAGCGTCGGCTCGAAGGTCTCCGTATTTGTCAACATACCATTCTGTGTAGTCGGTGTCAGAATAAAGGCAGTCCTTAATGTTGCCTGAATCAATCATCTTGTATCCCGACACTCTGCCGTTCCATCGGCCGAGGTCGCCGATTACGATAATCGGCTGTGAAAGCTGAATGTTGAGATTTGCTCGTTCATCATAAAGATTTTCGGCATTGGATTTTACCATAATGTCGTAAAGCTCATCATCGGAATATCCGGGATACAGTTCCTCCAAAGACTCTCGCCAATCATCAAGGTCAAGGCTAATATCGCTCCAAATGATATGGCGGTCATTCTGTTCCTGCCTGCTCATCAGTGCCACCTCCCAAATAAGAGAACAGCTTATTGGCTTTGGTCTGCTTCTGAAGCTCGATAATCAGGCTCATATCTGGAATAGTGATACCCGGAATTTTCAAAATACTCTCCATATCGAGCTGCTGCAATTTCTTTTCGGTATTGCAGCCTGCGTCAAACAGTTTCGTCAGAAGCTTTGTTTTCTGCTGAAAAGTGAATTTTTCCTTCATTGCTTTGTCCTCCTTATCGTTGTTTGTCTTTGTTTCGCTTCTTGTGTAAAAGCTCCTGTGCCTTTTCCTTTGCCCATTCAGGCAGACGCTCAGGCTTTACTTCGCCCATAACATCCATTCTTTCATATCGGGTTGATTTTCCGGTGTGAAGATTTGTGCAGAACACAGCACTTCCACGGCTGTTTGCCGACGCACCGAAACCTCCCGTAACATAGTAGAGCTGTCTGTCGGCTCTCTGAAATTCGGGCTTTAATACCTTGGGGTCAATAGCTATGATTTTGCCGTTGATGTCTTTGGAATAGTGGTCGGGGATACAATCGGCTTCCGTTATGAGTGTGATTGGAATATCCAGCTTTTCGACCTGTTCCTTGAAAAGCTCCGCTTCCTTTGTCACACGGCTACCGAAAAGGTGTACGATTTCGATATAGTCATCGCTTACCATACATTCCGAACACAGTTCAAACAGGTCGTTTCGCTCTGCAAAGCCGCACATATATTTATCGCCGTTCGTACTTTGCTCATTGGAAGCCAAGATAACCTCCTTTTCGCCCACATTGACCGAGCAGAGAACGGTGTATTCACCGATTTTTCTTTTTTCCTCGTTCATATCCACACCTCAGCTTACTTCAATCACAATTCTGATGTTTCCGCAGTCGCAGCCACTGCACTGTCTGGACAGTTCAGGAAATAGGGATTGCACTCTCTGTCTTGCTCTGCGGATAGTCTCAAAGCACGGCAAGCCGTACCCTTTATAGTTGTTGACTATATCCTCAAGCGGTAAATCTCCGACTCTCATATAGCTGTATCGGTTGTAATAGCAAAGGATAAGCTGCATATCGTCATACCTCGTTTCGGGGCATTCTCTGAGTATTGCAAGCACCTTGCTGTCAACCGTCTTTTGCTTGTTCATAATGCACCTCCGTAAAAGAACTGTGGGCGAAGTATTCACTCCGCCCACATAAGCGTTCCTTATTTCTTTCTGTTCTTAATCTGCAAGAAGATAAAGCCGCCGATAATAAAGGCGACCAATACAACTGCTACGATTGTTTTAGCGTCCATTACTCATTGTCCTCCTTCTTCTTTTTTCTGTACGCAACAACGGTTGTGCCTACAATGCCGAGGGCAGAAAGTCCCGCAAGTGCAGTCCACAATCCAACATTGCTGTTATCTCCGGTCTTTGGTGTGTCTCTCAACTCATTGTGCATTTCCACAACGGTAGTAGAACCAACCTTGACGGTTGCACTCTTATCCGCAGGAAGCACATAGGAAGCAGAGACAGAATCCTGAACCTCGGAAATGGTGTAATCTCCGATACGAAGTCCGTCGATAATGATTTCGCCGTTCTTATCGGTCGTGAAGCTGCGGTCGTAACCGTTTACTCCTGTTACTCTGAAAGTGAAGCCTTCGACCTTACCGTCAGAGGAAGTTTTTACGATTTTCAGATTTCCTTTCATAGCTGTGTTGATAAATCCGATACCCGCTTTGTTTTCTACCTCATAGGTCATTTCATCTTCCTCAATGAATACGGAGTACACGCCCTTATCAAGCTCGAAGCCCTCCGGTGCTTTGGTTTCTCTTACAAGGTATTTTCCGTAAAGAAGCTCCTTCATCTCGTAAATACCCGTAGAAGATTCGTTGAGCGTACCGATAAGCTCGTCGCCGTCGTCCAGTTTGCCATCGCCGTTTACATCTTTGTAAACCTCAAAGGTCGCTCCTGTCAGCTTGTTGTCCGGGTAATCTTCATCGACCTTAGTCAACTTGATATTGCCGTGAACATACTCATTGACGATTTCGACCTCAATGACCTGAGCGACCTCGGAGATTTTAACTTCATAAGAAGTTTCATCAAGCACGAAGCCCTCCGGCTGCTCGATTTCTCTTACAAGCCAGTTGCCATACGGTACTTTCTCAAAAGAAAAGCTACCGTCTTTTTGGGAGGTAGCAGTCATCAAAGCATTTTCTTTTGTAAATTCGGTTTCATCAGCATTAAACAGTCCGATTACTGCACCGCCGAGTTCTTCGCCGTTTTCGGTAATCTTCTTACCGGAGACAGAACCGTAGATGAGCTTGTTTTCAATCGGCTTGCCGTCATTGACTGCAATCTCAACAGTTGCGGTGTCCTGTCCCGCATAGCTGAAAGTAAACGGATACTTGCTGTCGGAAAGGATATAATGCTCATCGGTGGCAAGCTCTTTTACATAGTAGCTTCCGAAAGGAAGGTCGGTTTTGATAACAGCCTTGCCGTTCTCGGAAAGAGAGATAATCTCAATTAGTCCGTCTGCCGGGATAGAAGTACCGCTTGCAGAAACAAGTTCCTCGGCGGCGAAAAGTCCGAAGCTGATATTCTTCACTTCATCGCCGTAGCCGATATTGAAAATGTCATTCTTTTCGATAGCCTTTTCAAGACTTACCGTAACCTTTTGTCTCTCATTTACGAAGCTGGTTGCGGTTTCCGTCACAGCGACTTCCTGACCTGCGTAGGTCAGCTCGACCTCGTGTGCTTCCTTGTTGATTACCATACCCTCCGGTGCGGTGATTTCAACTACCGTATATCTGCCGAGATAAAGCTCCTTACTCTTGGCAAGTCCGTTTTCATCTGTGGTTACAGTATCTACGACCTCGCCCTTTGCATAACGGAGTGTACCGTCGGGAGTGATAATATCTTCTGCTGCGGTAATCTCATAAACCGCACCTGCAAGACCTTTCACTTCATAGACAGGCTGATAAATCACATCGGCGTTTTCCTCTCCGGAGATATTTACCCCTGAGAATACCTCGCCGGTCTTTTCAATGCTGACAGTACCTTTCTGTGCCATATTAGGCTTATCGACCTTAATCACGGTAATACCACCCTCATCGGAAGAATGTTCCTCTGCCACATCAAAGTACACCGGTGTGCTGTCAAGCACATATCCGTAAGGAGCCTGAACCTCAACAAGTGAATACCCCTTGCCGTATTCCAGTTTTTCCGGTGTAACAAGCTGTCCGTTTGCGTCGGTGTAGAAAGTATCAATCGTTGTCGGAGTAGGATAAGTGAAAGTCATTGTTACCTGATTGCCGTTAGGGTCAAAAATTTTGAAGCCTGCACCGGCATACGGAATGTTTTTACCGCTTTCTGCGTCCACCTTAACAACCTTGATATAGCTTTCAAAGTTTGCGTTGTTAATAAGATAGCGGTAGGTCTGACCGTCCTGAGCAATGAACACATCAAAGTCTTTCATAAGCTCACGACCTTCCCAGCCGGAGGTCTGATGAACGGTATATACACCATACGGCATATTCTTTGTCTGACCGAAGCCGTTTTCATCACAGACGATAACATCTCTTTCATCTTCTTCTGCTGCGTCAAAGCTGCCGGAAGATTTGAGATAGATTTCAAAGGTTGCTCCGTTTTCAGGTGTCTCAATCTGTGTTTCTCCGTTATCGGTATGCTTGATGATAGCGATATTACCTTTCATAACCTGTTCGGTAACATCATTTGCTGTCTGATTGTGTTCCACCGTATAAAGCTGCGGTTCAGCACCAACCTTATGGATAGTGGTATCAAGCAGATAACCCTCGGACGGAGTGATTTCACGGATTGTCCAGTCGTCATCACAGATATATTCCTTTGTGGTGAACTGACCGTTCTTATCCGTTACATACTTGTCCACAAGGGTTTCGCCTTTATAGATACCGTAAATCGCTCCTGCAAGGGTAGCGTCGCCCTGCGGTGTACCTTCCTCACGGTCGCTCTTTGTTACTGTCACGGAAAACTTTTTGAGAATGTTCGTGAAATTACGGGTTGTAACCTCTTTCCAGTTAATCGGTGCGGTCTGATTTTCAGGCACAACATAACGGATAGCCGTATCTACTTCTTCAACAGTGTACGGGGTAGTACCGCTGATAAGCACATCATTGAAAGAAGCAACACCGTTCTTATCTGTTACGGCATACTCATCTACGGCAATGCCCGAAAGTGAAGTGCCGTAAAGGTGGAAGGTAATGCCTTCTACAAGATTATCCTCGGAGGATTTGATTACCTGAAGATTACCTCTCTTGAGAACATTATTGAAATTGACCTTGGACACCTGACCGGCAACAACAGTTACTCTGTGAACCTCCTGCGGTACATATTTGTCAATAGACTGCTCTGTGACCGTATAAACACCGGGCATAAGGTTATCAAGCTGGAACTTACCGCCGTTTGCGGTTGTCACTGTCTGATTGACGCCGTTACCACTGATGGTAAACTGAATACCGTCAACCTTTCCGTCCTCACTTGTCTTTACAATCTGACAAGAGCCATAGCTGACCTTCATTTTGACAAAGCCGCTGACCGGGTCGCTGACCTCCTGAGCATAAGTGACCACATCCTGAATACCGTTGCCATTCTGGTGGATACCGTCAGACCATACAACTACACCTCTGCGGACACCGTTTTTCTTTGTGGCTGTGATAGTGAATTCCTTGCTCGGTGCGGTATCCATCGAAACAGTCAATTTGTTTCCGCTGACAGAGAACGAAACGCCGTCAATATTTGCCGAGAAATTGTAATTGCCAAGCACACCGTTTGTATCGGTGAGAGTAGCAACATACTTACTTCCGTTCCATTCAAGCTCATTTACCTTTGCAGAACCGCTTGACCTTGTGCAGAAGCTCGGTACTTTGGTGTGATTCTGAACACTTGTTACCATACTGTTGTAGTACGACAAGATTTTACTGCGGAGTGGGTGTGCAGAGCTTACACATTCAAGCACTGCATTATACCCGCCGGTAGAAACGTGATTGAAGCTTGCGTCTCTTTCGCCGACAATCGTTTCCCAAATCAAAATCTGAGTGGCATAAGCGTGTGCGATACAATTTGCGTCGCTTTCATTCTGCGACTTCCAGCTTGTCGAAATACCTCCACGATACCCGTACTGCAAGATACGACCGATAAGCAGGCGAATATCATCGCCGGAAATAGTACCGTTCGGACTGATATTATTGAAGAAGTTCTCGTCCTTTTCAGTGAGAGTATCTCCAGTCCGCTGACCTGTACCCGGTTCAATACAGTAGGCGATATTACCCGAATACGAACCCATTGCACGAAGTCCCGTATATTTCGTGGACAAGCCTTTCCAACCGTTCATATAGTTGAGATTGCCGTGTCCCCATTCGCCGTTGTTATTGGTATCTCCGCTTCGGGGATAATCGACGAGGTACACATCGGCTTTTTCTCCTACGGCTGCAAAGGCTGTCGTTGCCCCAATGCCCATAAAAGCAGTAAGGCTCATAACCGTCGCCAACATAAGCGAGACGGCTTTCTTGAATTTTGTTTTAACCATTGCGTTTTCCTCCTTGAAATGCAAAAACGCACCGATTTAACTCAGTGCGTCTGCTTAAAATTATTTTGTTTTAGCAGTAGCCGATATAGATGTTGTACTCCGTATCGGATAGTTTTTCTGTCCATATCCACACAGCGGTAAAACCTTCGCTGTTCTTGTATCGGTTCAGTCTGCTTTCAATATCAGACTGGATACCGCTTCGGTTAGGATTTGCGGATATGGGATTGTCCCAACATTCTGTCGCCGTGCTGTCAAGAGAAAGCCCTATGCTTACCGCATACTCTTTTGCGTAACTTACATAAGGGCTGACATCAAATGTCTGCTTAGGCGGCTCTGTCGGTTTCGGTTCTGCCGGCTTCTCTGTCGGCTTTTCAACCGGCTTTTGTTCGGCAGTTCTCTGTTCTTTCGGCTGCTCCGTTTGTTTTTCGGATTCAGCCTGCGTGGTTGTCTGCTTTGGTTGCTCTGCCTTTGGCTTTTCAGTTGCAGGAGTATCAGCCGTTTTTTCTTCCGCCGGTTTTGTCTGAACAGTCGCAACCGTTTGACTTTCAGCGGTTGACTGGCTTTCTTCTGCCTTAATCGGTGTTTCTTCCTGAACTGTCGTGCTTTCCGGTTCTTCTGCCGTATCTTCCCGTGAATTTGTTTCGGTATTACCAGCCGGAAAAGAAGTCTCTGTTTTCGTAATCTCCGGTGCAGCTTCTTTGGCTGTGTTACCGGTACAACCTACGAGGAAAATCATCAGGCAGGCAAGTACACAAGGTATCAGCCTGTTTTTCATATCCATCGCTCCTTTCTGCCTTAATCGTAATCAAAACCGGTCAAAACATCAAAGGTGCGAATAGGTGAACTTTTTATCGTAGCAGACACTTTGCTTTTACTCCAAATGTGCGAACCCTTTAATAGACAGCTATAAGTTATTGGAGATAGATATACTCAAGGGAGATAGAGTATATTTTTTCAGCAGGTTAATAGCCGGTATATATAGGGGTTAGAGTGTGAGAAAGGGGGGAAGCTATCGGCTGTCACGGTCGGCTCTGCTTCGCAGAAACTTGTTGTAATGCTCCAATGCCTTGCACACAAAATCCTCCGTTTGGCTTATGGGAATATTCTTCGGGATAAGCTGTCGAACCCTGTCGCCCCTCAAAACAATTTTCTCCCTTTGGTTTGGCTTTTCCTCCGACATAATCGCTTGGATTGCTTCGGTTGTGAGCTTGCCCTCCTCAAAGAACTTTCGCATACGGATTGTTTGGTCGTGGGATGGGGTTGCGTCGTTCAGGTCGATTTCATCAACCACATCACGCTGACTGTCCTCATCAAGAAAAGACAGTTCAACCGCCGGTCGCATTTTAATTCGCCCCTCATCAACATATTCCAAAAGTTCGGGAACAAGGTTGGTAAGGCGAATATATCGCTGAATTTGCGTTTTGCTGTCGTCCGATTTATCCGCAATTTGTTCAACTGAGAACTTCTGACCCACTGGGGTAGAAGTTAAATCGGAACGAAAACCTTGCCTTTTCATTGCTTCCAAACGCATTTTGTAGGCATAGGCTTTTTCTGAGGGAAGTATCTGCGACCTTTGGTAGTTGCTCTCAACCATTAGAATTGTGGCTTCGTCTCGGTTCAGGTCAACGACTTCACAACGGAGTGTATCAAACCCGGCAAGCTCGCAAGCTCGCTTTCGTCTGTGTCCTGAAATGAGTTCGTATCTGCCGTCCTCTTTCTGCCTTACCGTTGCCGGAGTAATAACCCCTCGTTCCTTTATACTCTCTATGAGCTGTGCCATATCCTCGTCATCACGCACCTTAAAAGGGTGGTCGGGGAAATCGTCAATCTCAGTCAATGGAATATCTCGGATTTTTGAAAGCTTTTCTTCATCTCTCTGTTCCTGCGTTGAGAATAAGTCATCGAGCTTCGTGAGAGTGAAGTCGCTCTTTCTTCCTGCCATCGGCTAACACCTCCTTTGTAAATTCGGTGTACGCCTTTGACACCGTACTGTTGGGTTCATAGGCAAAAATGCTCTTGCCTTTGGAAGAAGTCTCTGCGGCTTTTACGGCAATCGGGATATATGTTCGATACATCTTAATTTGATTACCGAAGTTCTCTCTCAGAGCTTCTACCGTGCTTTTGGCGAGGTTGGTACGGCTATCCACCAAAGTGAGAAGCATACCGTCAATCTTCAAGTTCGGATTGATACGCTTCTTAACTCGTGAAATGGTCTGAACAAGCTGCGTCATTCCTTTAGCCGGTAAATACTGAGCCTGAACAGGAATAATAACGCTGTCTGCCGCAGATAGAGCATTGATTGTTACCATTCCGAGGGAAGGCATACAATCTATAAGGATATAGTCATATTTGTCCTTCACTTCGCTGAGATAGTTCCTCAATGCTGTCTCTCTGCTCATTGCGTTGACAAGGTTAAATTCCATTGCAGAAAGCTCAAGGTTTGCCGGAACAAGGTCAACACCCTCGTCGTGGTGCAGAATACCGACCGTAGGGTCATTCATCGTTTCGTTTAAGACATCTGTGAGTTTCGTTGCAAGCGTGATACCCAAGTTATCCGTATCCTGCCAGCCGAGACAAGTGGTTAAGTCGCCCTGCGGGTCTGCGTCTATGAGCAACACTTTCTTTCCCTGCATTGCAAGACCGACACCGAGGTTTACCGTAGTGGTCGTCTTTCCAACTCCGCCTTTTTGATTGCATATAGCAATCGTTTTGCAGTTCGACACTTTGTGCGTCCTCCTTTCGTAAAATTCATAGCCATCGCAGTATGGCTATGTACTTGACCGGCTCATTTCCTAACCGGTCGGGCAATATTTGTTCTCAACACCCCTTGCCGAGCAAAAAGCTCACGGGAAGTCACTAAGGAACAGACTGCTAATCTGTATCATAGGAATTTCACCTCTGCCGGGTACTCCGCCAGCTCCGTAGAGAAGTATCATTATCCTTCTGACTGTCATCGCCGTAACAGGGGCAACCTATTACTTATACCGGGAGTTCTCGCTGTTCTGCAATGCAGAAGTCACGGCGTACCCGATAAGGTGGCTAAAATCATCAGAATTAAAGTCTTAGTGAATGATTTATTCAGTTGTCAAAATACAAGTGAATGGGCTGACCTTTTCGTGGTTCGGAATTAACCCCTTCACTCATTTGGACAAAGGGGGTCAAAATGCACACCCAAAATCACCCCTTTTTCAAAAAATTCTTGAAAATATTTTTTTAGAAACAAAAAAGCCGCCTATTTCCCTCGTAATTGAGGTCAATAGACGGCGGGTAGAAATATTCATAATTTTGGTGTATAATAGGAAATTAAGAGAAAGACAAATTTGAATTTGCGGAGATGATAAGATGGTCAATATAACAGATGTAAAACAGATTCTTCAATTTGCAATAGATGCGGAGATTAAAGTCTTTCTTGATGGCGGCTGGGGTGTAGATGCTCTTCTTGGATATCAGTCAAGAGCCCATAACGATATTGATATTTTTGTAGAAAAGAAAGATTATCAGAACTTTATAGAGATGATGAAAGCTAATGACTTTTATGAGATTAAGATGGAATATACAACATTGAACCATACTGTATGGGAAGATGCGAAAAACAGAATTGTTGATTTGCATTGTTTTGAATATACGGGCGAAGGTGAAATTCTTTATGAGGGGGATTGTTTTCCGATAGAAACTTTTTCGGGCAAAGGAAAAATTGAGGAGATAGAGGTTTCCTGTATTGAACCATATAGTCAAGTAATGTTCCATCTGGGATACGAATTTGATGAGAATGATGTGCATGATGTGAAGTTATTGTGTGAGACATTTCATATCGAAATTCCAAATGAGTATAGATAACTACAAATTCCAATTTGTCGAACTTACTCTAAATTAGCAAAGACCGCTTACGTCGTGTAGGCGGTCTCTTTTTGTGTTTAGAAATATTTGATTTTGACCTTTCTTTTCTTGGCTGAAAGCACCTTGCAGAGAACATCGTCAACTCCGTCGGTGTATCTGCCTTGTGCTATCAGGCTGTTCTTCAAACGGATAAGTGATTGTATCACTCTGCTGTATTCGTCATCATTAAGATAGATATGGAACTTTTCTTCTCTCACAGTCGCTTCCTCCATTCATTGAATTTTGCTCTGATTACCGAAACATCTGCTTCGACATCAGAATAAATAAAGATATGTACGCTTTTGAAAACTGCTTTTACTCTATCGGCATACTCCGCTTCCGTTTCGGTTGTCTTAAAAGGGAGTTTTACAAGTTTTATATTTCGCTGCTTGCATAGATGGCTTTTGAGAACCTCCATATGTTCTGAGCCGTTCGTAAATTCTATCGCCAGCTTTTCTGACGGAATGTAGGTTTCAAGTGGTATCCCTAATAGTTTATCTGAACCGAGCTGTACCTTTAATCCTTTTTGATTGGCGTAATAGGCGACAGCCAAGCCGGGGAACACGGAGCGATATTCTTTTTCGCACACAGTGCATTTTTCTCCGATAATTGTTCTTTCGTTGATTTTTGCTTTCCAAGAGTGTCCGAGTGAACATTTCCACCACACACTTTTCATCGACCTTCTTGATACTTGTGCCGGTAGCAGAGAGTTTTTTTCGTAATCCCATTCAGCAAGCAGTTTCCTGTCCGTTGTGGCTAAATCATTGTATCCTACAAGAACCGCCCTGTCCGCACAAACCGGGCATACTGTTCCTTTTACACGAGCATTGATAACGGACTTCCACTCATTGCCACAGGTCTTACACTTCCACCAAACATTGCGTCTTGATTTTGCGTTTACCTCATCAGGCATTAGGGGATAATTTCTTTCTGCCCACTCGGCGGCAAGGTCAGGGTGCGTAGTCGCCAAGTCATTAAATCCTTTGAGCAATGTATATCCACTACAATACGGACATCTGCTCCCACCGGAACGGGTTGAAATAAGAGTGTGCCACTCGTTTCCGCAATCTTTGCATTTCCACCAAGCCTTACTGTTTGCAAAGGCTGTCACCATTGTAGGCAGCAACGGAAGATTTCTGTCAGACCATTCAGCAGCAATATCGGGATACTGTGAAGCAAGGTCATTGAATCCGGCAAGGACTTTATTATGTGAGCAGTATGGACAGCCTGTGCCGTTTACCGTTCTGCTTTTAACGCTTGCTTCCCATTCGTGTCCGTGTTTACATTTCCAAATAATCTTCTTATGAGAAGCGACAGATACCTCGGTAGGCTTTAATTTGTTCTTTTTAGACCACTCCTGAGCCAACAGGGGCTTCAATGTGGCTAAATCATTGATACCCTCTATTACTCTCGCTCCTGAGCATATCGGGCATTTCTCGCCCTTTGAACGAGCTTTGACGCTCGTTTCCCACTCGTGTCCGCAAGCACCTTTCCACCACACTCTTTTATTTGAACCGAAGGTTATCTTATCCGGCGTTAGCGGTAAGTTCTTCTCTGACCATTCAGGAATAAGCTCCGGATGAACGCTTGCTAAACTGCCCGTCATAGTACAACCACCCCTTCCTTTGTGATTATCCCAATTATATTGAGAAAATCGGGATTGGTGTAGTTTGCGAATAATAAGAAAGACCTTGGGAGAAAATATCTCTCAAGGTCAATAAGTGATTCCTCAGTTAGAATTTTATCTTTCCTGTCGGGCAATAAGAGTGGTTACACTATAATAAATCATCACTAAACCCGCACTTAAAATTGCCCCGCCAATAATATCAGTAATCCAATGAACACCGGATATCAACCTGCCAATTACCATAAAAGCAGTAAATGCAATTAAAGCAAAGGCAAATGCTCTTTTCATTTTTGTATTTCTAATTCTACTGTTTAGCTGCATAACAGCTGTCGGCATAACACACATAACAAGCAAGGTTGTCGATGATGGATACGAAGCTTCAAGAAAACCGTTAATCAATACCGGGCGGTAATTGACAACATAAAATTCAAAAAACAAATATGCCGCCATTACAACAATATAGAATGCTCCCAACACCAAAATACTGGAATCGACCTTGAATAAGCTTTTTCTTTTAATAAGCTGTATAAGTCCAAGCAACGCAAATCCCAAAATAAAGCAAAGCGGTATCAGTCCTAACCAGTCCGTAACGGTATATATTGCCATATGCACACCTGTCAGGCTGTGGATAAAGCCGTTCAAGGTTGCAAATCCAACAGAAGAGTTTTGTGGCCCGATGGGCTGAACATCAATAAGGCTTATTGCCACTGTCCACAAAATAAATAACACTACCATTGCTATTCCTGAAAGCAATACTTTTTGACTTTTTTCTTTTTTCATTTTTATCAATCCTTTGCCATAATTATTTGGCTTTCGCCTGTTTACAATATAGGTGGAATGAATAAAAATGAAAAGAATTTCACCGTCACATTGGCGACACGCTTCGTATCATCGCCATTTTATCAGCATCAGAGACTTTATCGCCAAGAAAACAAAAGTGAAAAAGGCTGCATAAGGTTGAAGTGTTATCATAAATTCTATTGTAGCAACTGTGCTTAACACAATGGATATTTGATGTTTGTGTTTCAACCAAAACACTGCTTCATAATTTTGTAGAGCGAGAAGCAAAACACCTGTAAGTACAATTCCAAATACAATAATTAAATACGGTATTTTGATATACTGCGGGGTACCTGTCAGCGAAAGTAAAGATACCTCTTTTATAATCTCATCACCCTTTTGTCCAAAGAAAGGCAGAAACAGAAACATAATCAAACTGCAATCGAGTAAACCAAACACTAAGTCTCTTGTATGTTTTTCCTTTTGCTTATTATCCTCGTCAGCAATTTTAAGTATTTCTTCACCGGACAATAACTCATCTATTGACACTGAAAAAAACTTTGAAATTGCTTTTAATGACTCGATATTGGGAACTCCTCTGCCGGATTCCCACTTAGAAATTGCAGTGCGAGACACAAATAACGCTTCCGCAAGTTCTTCCTGCGTGAGTCCTTTTTCTTTCCTCAACTCTTGTAATTTTTCACTTAATTCCATAATAAACATTCCTTTTGCACTCAGATACGAATGTATCCTTTATTAGAAATGGGCAATCCCACTATGGGACTGCCCATTCATTCCGTAAATTATGCGATTTTTTAGTCTCTGCACCGTTTTTAGCACCGATTGGTGTAAATTTGGTGTAAAGAGGTAAATTTATTCGGTTTGGAAACTCCCGAAACCCGCATAAACACTGGTTTTTTTCGAATTTTACTTGTCGAGGGGCTTCATTGTCGGGAAGAATAAAACGTCGCGGATTGCGGGGGAATCGGTAAGCAGC
>ENA-OUQI01000930-OUQI01000930.1-human-gut-metagenome-genome-assembly--contig:-NODE-930-length-20298-cov-20.926493_pt1 | contig 20298 bp, 18 predicted proteins | sample MGYA00237953_ERZ548840 | MGnify/ENA primary metagenome ERZ548840 (study PRJEB26490, sample SAMN05194690) | human gut metagenome | biome: terrestrial biome; feature: human-associated habitat; material... | reverse complement strand
CTGAATCTAACGCGTCTGCCAATTCCGCCATATCCGCATATTCTGTTTTGTTCGCGAGCTGTGTTGTTCGGAACGATAGTTATTATACCAGATATGGCAGAATTGTCAAGCATTATTTTTAATTTTTCTCGACAAAATTTTGCTTGAAAATTGATGCATTCTGAATGGCAGCTGCAGGGCGAAATTTTTGCCAAAGTGTGATACAATAAACAGGACGCGCCGGGAGGGTGTCCTGCGCGCAGACTGAGAAAACGAGGGAAATGCAGAATGTTCAATATCATTATTTTCCTGCTGGGAGCAGGCATCATGTTCTTTATGGCTCTGCGCAGCGTGCTGGCACGGCGCAGGCTGTGCACGCAGGGGCAGAAGGTCACGGCCACGGTGGAGGGCACCGTGCGGAGCCGGGATGGCGGTGCCTATGTGCTGGCCTTTACCACCGCAGGCGGCAGCCATCGGCTGCACTACCCGAAGCCTGCGCGGGGCAAGAGCTTTGCGGTGGGGGATACCGTCACCTTATACTATGACCCCGACGACCCGGAGAAGATGTACGTGGAAGGCGACCGGGCCACGCTGGGAGCCGAGGTGCTGTATGCCGTGATAGGTGTGGCCCTGCTGGTGCTGACCGTGGGCATTGCCCGCTGAAAGGGGAAAAGAGGATGAAACTAGAACATTTTGGCATGGCTGAGCCGGGCGACTGCCGTCTGGTATTCACAGCCGGTGCCGAGGAGCTGGCGGCAGCCGTTGCACAGGTGCAGGCGGAGCCGGACGCGCCGCAGGAAGAGGACGGTCTGCTGACTGAGGCGGTGAATCGCACCATTCTGGGCGGCTTTTCGGCGCTGTATGAGCAACTGGTGCAGGAGTACCATGTGGTGCCGGTGACCGACCCGGATTTTGAATTGCTGGCGGTGAACCGGGCCGAGGGCTTCCGGGCGGGGGCGCAGTTCTACGCGCTTCCGCCGCTGGAAGTGGGAGCATACACCGGTTTCGTGCAGCCCATTGAGCCGCACCCCATCCGGCAGCTGACCATTGAACTGGAGATCAACCGTCACCACGGCGACGAAGAACGTGCAGCCGATGCAGCGGGCAAGGCGGCGCTGCGGCAGCAGGTGGCCCGCGAGATCTGGGCACAGCGCTGTGCCCAGGCTGAGCAGCGGGCACGCAAGGAGCTGGTATGGCAGCTGGGCGATGCAGTGAAAGGCCCGCTGCCAAAGCAGCTGGTGGGCGGTAACTATTTTGCCGAGCAGCGCCAGTTCAACCTGAGCCTGCAGGCCAATGGCATCAACTTTGACCAGTTCCTTAAAGTGCGCGGCCAGACGGTGGAAGAGTTCCGTGCATGGCTCCACGCGCAGGCAGAGCGCAAGCTGCGCAGCTGGCTGGGGCTTCTGCTGGTGGCAGAAAAGGAGGGCCTTGCACCCACGGACGCCGAGGTGGAAGCAGCCGCTGCCCACTGGGATGCCAAGCTGGACGGCGAGCGCACCTTCCCCGCCAACGATGCACGCAAGGTGCGCCAGCGTCTGGCCCGGGAGAGGGCGGAGCAGTTCATTGTGGAGCACTCTACCCTCACGCCGCCGCCCGATGAACCCATCGTGCAGAAAGTTGAAAGCAAATAATAACAAAAAGGAGCGATGCGCTGCATCGCTCCTTTTTGTTATTATTATCAGGAACTCTCAGGTCTCCACGCCCTCGAACTGGCTGTTGTAGAGCTTGGCGTAGAAGCCGTTTGCAGCAAGCAGCTCGTCGTGGCTGCCCTGCTCCACAATGTGGCCATCCTTCATCACAAGAATCACGTCCGCCTCGCGGATGGTGGAAAGGCGGTGCGCCACAATAAAGCTGGTACGGCCCTGCATCATGCGGGCAAAAGCTTTCTGGATACGCACCTCGGTGCGGGTATCAATGGAGGATGTTGCTTCGTCCAGGATCAGCATCGGCGGCAGGCAGAGCATCACGCGGGCAATGCACAGCAGCTGCTTCTGGCCCTGACTGATGTTGCCGCCGTCCTCGGCGATGACGGTATCGTAGCCCTCCGGCAGGCGACGGATGAAGCTGTCTGCATGGGCGGCTTTGGCTGCTGCCACGATCTCTTCAAGGCTTGCATCCGGCTTGCCGTAGGCAATGTTTTCCCGCACGGTACCGGCCCGCAGCCATGTATCCTGCAGCACCATGCCGTAGCTGCCGCGCAGGGAAGCGCGGGTCACATCCCGGATGTCGGTGCCGGACACCTTGATGGAACCGCCGTTCACATCATAGAAGCGCATGAGCAGGTTGATGAGGGTGGTCTTGCCGCAGCCGGTAGGGCCGACGATGGCAATGCGCTGGCCGGGCTTTACGTCGAGGGAAAGGCCCTCGATCAGCGGGCGGTCGGGCAGGTAGCGGAAGGAAACATCCTCCAGCTGCACATGGCCGTCCGGCTGCAGCACGGAGGCGTTCTCGACTTCCGGCACCTGATCGTCGGCATCCAGCAGCTCAAACACGCGGGCGGCGCAGGCCAGAGCATTCTGCAGCTCGGTGACTACACCGGAAATTTCGTTGAAGGGCTTGGTGTACTGGTTGGCGTAGCTCAAAAACACGCTCAGCTGGCCGATGGTGATGCCGCCCCGCACCGCGTACACGGCACCCACAAGGCCCACGCCTGCGTACACGATGTTATTCACAAAGCGGGTGGCGGGGTTGGTCAGGCTGGAAAAGAAGATGGCCTTCAGGCTCACGTCCTGCAGACGGCCATTCACCTCGTCAAAGGCGGTAAGGCTCTCGGCCTCGTGGCCGAAGGCCTGCACCACCTTCTGGCCCTCGATCATCTCGTTGACCAGCGCGGTCTGCTCGCCGCGCACGGCGCTCTGGCTCTGGAAGTAACCATAGCTGCGCTTGGCAAGGAAGCTTGCCACCACGAGGCTCAGCGGGGTGATGCACACCACCACCAGCGTGATGGGCACATTCTCGCTGAGCATGAACAGCAGGGTGCCGAGGATGGTCAGAACGCCGCTGAACAGCTGTGTAAAGCCCATCAGCAGGCCGTCCGCAAAGGTATCCACATCGGCCACCATGCGGCTGACGATATCGCCGGAGGGATGGCTGTCGAGGTAGGAAAGCGGCAGGGTCTGAATTTTGCGCAGGGCTTCGTTGCGCAGGTCGCGGCTGACAAGGAAGGTGATGCGATTGTTGCACACGCTCAGCAGCCACTGTGCAAGAGCGGCCACACCGGCAACCACCAGCACCTCGATGATAATGCGCATCACACCGCCAAAATCTACGGCACCCTTACCCAGCATTAGATCAATGGCGCTGCCGCAGAGGATGGGGATATACAGCTGTGCGCCCACGCTCACAGCAGCCACTACAAGGCTGCACACCACAAACAGGGAATAAGATTTGATCTTGCCCAGAACACGGGTCAAGGTGGCCTTGCGCTGCTGCGGGGTCAGCTTTGTTTTTGCTTTTGCACTCATTTCTGCGCATCCCCTTTCTTGAACTGGCTCTCGTAGATCTCCTCGTAGACGGGGCAGGTCTGGCGCAGCTGGTCGTGGGTGCCGATGCCCACCAGATGGCCGTCGTCCAGCACCAGAATTTGATCCGCGTACTGCAGGCTGGCGGCGCGCTGGCTCACGATGAACACGGTCAGGCTGCCGGGCAGAGCAGCCAGTGCCTTGCGCAGGGCGGCATCGGTGGCGTAGTCCAGTGCGCTGGCGCTGTCGTCAAGGACCAGAATTTCCGGCTTGCCCACAAGGGCGCGGGCGATGGTCAGGCGCTGCTTCTGTCCGCCGGACAGGTTGCGACCGCCCTGCTCCACAGGCTCGTCCAGCCCAAGGGGCTTGGCTTTGACGAACTCCGCAGCCTGTGCTGTTTCCAGTGCGGCCCACAGGTCCGCATCGGTGGCATTCTTGTTGCCCCACAGCAGGTTGGAGCGGATGGTGCCGCCAAAGAGCTGGGCCTTCTGCATGACCATGGCTGCCTTGCCGCGCAGTTCTTCGCGGGGATAGTTCCGGGCATCGCGGCCCATGATCTCCACCGTGCCCTCGGTGGCATCGTAGAAGCGGGGAATCAGGTTGACAAGGCTGGATTTGCCGCTGCCGGTACCGCCGATGACACCAATGGTCTGGCCGCGCTTTGCAGTGAAGCTGATGTCGGAAAGGCTGGGTGCACCGGCACCCGCATAGGTCAGGCTTACATGCTCAAAGCGCACGGCATCGCCGGATTTTTCGGCGGGTACCTCGCCCAGAAGCTTTTCCGGGAAGGCCATGCCGGGCGTGGTGTCCAGCACAGCCTGCACGCGGCCTGCGCAGGCCAGCGCCTTGCTCACCTGCACGATCAGGTTTGCCAGCTTGACCAGCTCCACAAGGATCTGGTTCATGTAGTTCACCAGCGCGATCACGTCGCCGGAAGCCATGCCACCCACATTGATCTCAATGCTGCCCACATATAGCAGTGCCACAATGGCAATGTTGATGAGCACATAGGTCAGCGGGTTCATCAGGGCAGAGATATGGCCTACATGGAGCTGCATCTTGGTCAGCAGGTCGTTGGCATTCTCAAAGCGCTCTACCTCGCTCTTTTCCTTATCAAAAGCGCGCACCACGCGCACGCCGGTCAGGTTTTCGCGGGTCAGGCCCAGCACCCGGTCAAGGCGATTCTGTACCGTCTTGTACAGGGGCCGGGTAGCAGCCATGATGCCGAACACCACCACGCTCAGCAGCGGGATGGTCACTACAAAGATCAGCGCTGCACGGGAATTCACCGTAAAGGCCATGACCATGGCACCGATCACCACGAACGGGCTGCGCAGGAACAGGCGTAAAAACAGGTTCAGGCCGCTCTGCACCTGATTCACGTCGCTGGTCATACGGGTGATCAGGGTGCTGGTGCCGAGGGTGTCCATCTCGGTAAAGCTCAGGGTCTGGATGTGCTCAAACAGGGCGTGGCGCAGAGCTGTGGAATAGCCCACGGCCGCCTTTGCGGAAAAATACTGTGCCGTCAGGCTGCAGGCAAGGCCGATCATGGCCAGCAGCAGCAAAATGCCGCACCGCACAAGAATATAGTGGAAGTCGTGGGCGGCAATGCCAATGTTCACGATATCCGCCATGACCAGCGGCACGAACAGGTCGAACGTGGCTTCCAGCATCTTGAAAAGGGGCGCAAGCACGCTCTCGCGCTTGTAGTCCTTCAGATAGCCTAGCATCTTGTTCAAGGCGATACTCCTTCTTTCTTGCTTTCTTGCATTATAAGGTTTATGAAATCCTACTTATTATAGCGTACAAAAACTTAAAAAGCCATAGAAAATGTTTTTATTGCAAAAGTGTGCTGAAAACCGCCGGGCAAAATGCCGAAAACGGTTGAAACCAGGGTGGGGGTATGCTACAATAATTTTAAATATTGCACAAAAGGGGAAACAGGAATGCTGATAAGTTTGGTCGTTCCGTGCTACAATGAGGAAGAATCACTTCCCATTTTTTATAAAGAGGCCAGTAAGATCGCACAGCAGATGGGAATATCCCACGGAGCAGATTTTGAGTTCATCTTTGTGGATGACGGCTCAAAAGACCGCACACTGCAGATCGCGCGGGAATTGCACCGGAAAGATGCCCGTGTGCGGTACATCTCCTTCAGCCGGAACTTTGGCAAGGAAGCAGGCATTTATGCCGGATTAAAAGCGGCAAAGGGCGATTATGTAGCAACGATGGATGCGGATCTGCAGGACCCGCCCTCACTGCTGCCGGAAATGCTGGAGCTGCTGCTCTCCGGCGAATATGACTGCGCGGCCACCCGCCGCACGACACGCGAGGGTGAACCGCCCGTTCGCAGCTGGTTTGCCAAAAAGTTTTATCAGATCATCAATAAGCTCTCGGATACAGAGATCGTGGATGGAGCAAGAGACTTCCGCCTGATGAGCCGCAAAATGACTGATGCCGTGCTGAGCATGGCGGAATATAACCGCTTCAGCAAGGGCATTTTCAGCTGGGTCGGCTTTAAAACAAAGTGGATCGACTACAAAAACGTAGAGCGTGTGGCGGGCACAACAAAGTGGAACTTCTGGGGTCTGCTCAAATATTCGATCGAAGGCATTGTGGGCTTTTCCACAGCTCCGCTGCTGATGGCGGCGGGCCTTGGCCTTGCCTTTTGCGTATTGGCGTTTGTAGGCATCATAATCGTGGTGGTGCGTGCACTGATGTTCGGCGACCCTACTTCCGGCTGGCCGAGCCTTGTCTGCATCATCCTTTTGTGCAGTGGTGTGCAGCTGCTGTGTACGGGCATTGCGGGCGAGTACCTTGCCAAAACATATCTTGAAACAAAGCACAGACCAATCTATATTGCTGCTGAGACCGAAGAAGATCTGGACGCGGAATAAGGCGTTTCAGGAAAAATGTATTTTTAACGGGGTGCCAGAAGAAGCTGATCTGGCACCCCGCTTTTTTTGAGCAGGGAAAAATGGATACATACAGATAGGCGTTGTACCCAAAGCCATTTCCTGCTATACTAAAAACTGACTAGAAACTGGAAGAATGGTGAGCAGATGGCAAAAAGACAAGACGGCGGCATCCGGCTGCGCCCGGTGGGCACCCGCAAGCATCGGCAGAACGCTCCGGCCTACAGCCCGGCGGGCACCGGCTGCCCGGCCTTTGAGCAGGCAGTGGAAAATTTATATAAAGGCCAGAACGAAGAAAGCTTCTGGACGCTGATGGGCGCTTTGAACTATGCACTGGAAATGGAGACCCATGTTCTGGTGCCGCTGCGCACGGCACTGACGGTGCACAACACGCCTGCACCGTGGACGGAGCATCCGGTGCCCACGGCAAAGGCTAAGGACCTGCAGCTGTGGACCCTGCGCAACGAGAAGGGACGCACATGGCTGCCTATGTTCACCTCTGCAGCTGCGGCCTGCGCCGACCGCAGCACTTCTGCCCGGCCAATGGCAGATTACACCCTGCAGGATGCCATGGAGCTGGCCCTTTCCACGGAGGGGATCGACGGCGTGGTGCTGGACCCGTGGAGCCACTCGGCTACGCTGGACGGCGCTCTGCTCAACGGTTTGCTGCACGCGGGCCATACGCCGGAAGACCCCGGTGATGAGAAAGCGGATGCCGGAAAGGAAGCCGCCCGCAAGGGCAACTGGGCGCAGGCTGTGGAATGCTTTGAAAAAGCAGCCGAGCTTGGCAGCGCCATGGGACTTGCCCTGCTGGCAGACTGTATTTATAAGGGCCGCGGCACCCGCACGAACCGTGCCAAGGCCCGCCGCATGTGGAAGGAAGCAGCAGACAGCGGCGAGATCTTATCCAACATTGCACTGGGCGATGACTGCGCTGCCCGGGGCGACAATGGCCGGGCACTTTTGTATTATCGCCGTGCCCGCGCCAACGCAGCCCATATGCCGGATATCGAGTACACTCCGCAGGTGTGCCTGCGTGTGGCCCAGACCGAAACGCGCTACACCAGCCGCAAAAAGGCGCTGGCACTGGCCGCAGAAGCAAGGCAGGGCTTTTCCATCAAGGCCCGTGAGCACGAGCCGGACGCAGAGCAGTGGCTGGCCGAAGCCGACCAGCTCATCCGGGAACTGACCAGTGAACTGCCTGCCCGAGCCACAGCTTACGACATGGAATCTTTACAATTGGACTAAAAAATCGTCATATCGGGACGGTAAGATATACTCGGAAATGATTTGAAGAGCTGCGCCCAAGATGCACAGCACCGGAGAGGAAACAGACAGTATGAGCAAAGTAATCGGCATCGATCTCGGCACGACCAATTCCTGCGTGGCAGTGGTGGAGGGCGGCAAGCCCGTGGTCATCACCAATGCGGAGGGTGAGCGCACTACCCCCAGCGTTGTGGCCTTCACGAAGGACGGTGAACGTCTGGTGGGCGGTGCGGCCAAGCGCCAGATCGCCACAAATTCCGGGCGCACCATCTCCAGCATCAAGCGCCATATGGGCAGTGACTACCGGGTGCACATCGACGGCAAAGACCTGACCCCGCAGGAGATCAGCGCCATGATCTTGGCCAAGATCCGCCGCGATGCCGAGAGCTATCTGGGCGAGCCGGTGACCGAAGCGGTCATCACGGTGCCCGCCTACTTCGACGACAGCCAGCGCAAGGCTACGCAGGATGCAGGCCGCATTGCAGGCCTGAACGTGCTGCGCATCATCAACGAGCCTACTGCTGCCGCTGTGGCCTATGGTTTGGATAACGAAGCATCGCAGAAGATCCTCGTCTACGACCTCGGCGGCGGCACCTTTGATGTGTCCATCATCGAGATCGAGGACGGGACCTTTACGGTGCTTGCCACCGGCGGCGACACCCATCTGGGCGGTGACGACTTCGATCAGCGCATCGTGGAATATGCCGTGGCCGAGTTCAAAAAATCGGATCGCATCGACCTCTCCCGCGACCCGGCAGCTATGGGCCGGCTGAAAGAGGAAGCCGAAAAGGCAAAGAAGGAGCTTTCTGCCGCGCCGTCGGCACAGCTGAACCTGCCGTTCATTGCAGTGGGCAAGGACGGCCCTCACCACTTGGATATCTCGCTTTCCCGCCCGCAGTTTGAGATGATGACCGGCGACCTGCTGGCCCGCACAGTGGCTCCCGTGCAGAATGCGCTGCGGGATGCAGGCATTTCTGCCAGCCAGCTGGGCAAGGTGCTGCTGGTGGGCGGCAGCACCCGGATGCCTGCGGTGGAGCGTCAGGTGAAGGAGCTGCTGGGCTGCGAACCCAGCCACAGCCTGAACCCGGACGAGTGTGTTGCCATGGGTGCGGCTGTGCAGGGCGGTCTGCTACAGGGCGGCGGCAAGCTGGCCGGTGCCACCGGCGCAGCGGCGCAGGGCCTTGTGCTGATGGATGTGACCCCGCTGACCCTCTCCATTGAGACGCTGGGCGGCGTGGCCACCCCGCTGATCACCCGCAACAGCATGATCCCCACCCGCAAGAGCCAGATCTTCACCACCGCACGGCCCATGCAGACCAGCGTGGAGATCAACGTGCTGCAGGGCGAGCGCCACTTTGCCCGCGACAACAAGAGTCTGGGCAAATTCAAGCTCACCGGCATTCGGGCAAGCTTCTCCTCCAAACCGCAGATCGAAGTTACCTTCGATATCGACGTGAACGGCGTGGTGAAGGTGTCTGCCAAAGACCTTGGCACCGGCCGGGAGCAGAACATCACCATCACCGGCAGCACCAACCTTTCGGAAAATGAGATCCAGCGCGCCATGGCAGACGCTGCCGCCTACGAGGCCGAGGACAGCCGCCGCAAGGAGCGGCTGGAGCTGCACAATCAGGCCGAGGTGCTGGCCTACAAGGTGGACGAGGCTCTTTCCAAATGCAAAAAGGAGCTGGACAAGGACGAGAAGAACCGCATCAAAACCGACCTTGCCAACCTCCGCCGCTGCCTGCGCAAGGATAAGCCCGAAAAGATGAATGAAAACGAGGAAGCCAATCTCCGTCAGGCCAAGACCCAGCTGGAAGAAAGCGCCAACCATCTGATGGTGCTGTATACCAGTGAGCAGGAAACAGATGGTACGAATAATGCGCTGTAAAAGTTGCAACAAAACAGAATGATGAGAACTGTGCTCTGTGGAAAATAGAAACCACAGAGCACGTTTTTTGCAGAAATAGTTGCAGGAGATAGGCTGACATTGTATAATACAACTATATAGTTTTGGCTAAATTCGGGAATGATGCCTTGTTTGGGAGAAAGACATGGAAAAAACTGCGGAAAAGCTAAAGGTAAATGAGAGCCTGCTAAAAACAGTACTGTGCAGTGCTACTTTTTGGGGATTGTTGGCGCATGGTATGGTTCTGTTCAACAAATACTCATTCCATGATGATGTACGGTATTTCAATGAAGTGGGCGCTACTTACGAATCTGGACGGTGGATGCTGGGCATTCTTGGAAGTCTGAGTGCAAATTTGCTGGGTAGTAAAAACTACAGCCTGCCAGTGGTAAATGGTACGATTACGATTTTGTGCATTGCAGCAATCGTATATCTGCTGGCGGATAGTTTGAGGATCCAGTCAAAGCCTCTTGTTATTCTGCTGTGCGGAAGTATGGTGACATTTCCGTCAGTGACGGGAACATTCAGTTACATGTTTACTGCACCATACTATTATGCTGCATCCCTACTGGGAGTTGTTGGAGCATGGATTTTTCACCAGAAAAAGAATGTTGTCGCTCTATTACTCTGCACGGTTTTGATGGCTTGCTCTGTTGGTGTGTACCAGGCAAATATCCCGGTCTGCATCTGTACATTGCTGCTTTATATGATGGAAGATATCCGGCAGTCTGATATGAACTGGAAAGCGTTTTGGAAAATGGCCCTGTGTAATGCAACTGTGTGCATTGGGTTTGTTACAGAATATTTTCTAGTCAATCAATATTTTCTGAATCAGTTTGGCGTTGTTTTGACGGATTACAAAGGTATCAATCATTTTGGAAGAACAAATCTGAGCAATTATATTTATCGGATACTGTGCGGTTACGGCTCATTCTTTTATCCAAGCACTGCTGTGGAAGACTTCAGCGCAAGATATGTCTATACTTTGTTGATCATTGTTACTGCGATCATTGCCATATTTGTGCTCCGGAAAATGTATATTCTTAAGACCCCAAAAGGATGTCAAACCCTATTGATCCTAATCGCATATCCTATTGCAGCATGCTTTGTATACCTGATGGTAGAGCCTTGGGATGTTCATGCCGTAATGACTTTTGGACAGGCGTTTGCCTTTGCTTTGGTTGTATGGTTTATTGATAAATATCCCGAAGATAGAACAAAAGTAGAAGGTGCCCTATGTAAAGCCGCTGTTGCCCTATTAGGAGTACTTGTGACTCTAAATATTCGTTACAGCAATATCCTCTACCTAAAAGCAGACGTGATGCAGACACAAATGATCAGTTATTACACAACTTTGATCACGCGAATTGAAAGTATCGAAGGTTATACTGAAGATGCGCAGGTTGTTTATATCGGGGAGTATGACAAGCACGATAAAAATCTTGTTGGAATCAGCGAATATTTCGATGATTTGGATCTGGCTACATATAAAGGAGAACCTATTTTCAATGATTACGCATGGAAGGAAGCCATGGAGTTTTGGTGTGGCTTTGCACCGGAATTAGGAGATGCCGCAGAGTTTGACGGTAATGCCGAGGTAGCATCTATGCCCTGCTATCCGGATCAGGGTTCGATCCGGTGCATCAACGGAAAAATTGTTGTCAAATTTGCAGATGAGCCGTAAGAACTACGAAAAAGCAGGGAAGTTAAATGAAAAAATTATCGTTAATTATTTCAGTTTATAACGAAGAAGCCGTTCTGGAAAAGTTTTATAAAGCTTTCTGCTCCATCGAACAGAATTTGGAATACGGGAGAGGGGGATATGAGCTGATTTTTGTAAATGATGGCAGTACCGATGCCAGTATGAATATTCTGGAAGTGATTGCGCAGCAAAACAAGAATGTCCGTGTAATCAGTTTTTCGCGAAATTTTGGCCACGAGGCTGCCATGATTGCAGGCATCGATCATGCTGCGGGGGACGTGATCATTTGCATGGATGCCGACCTGCAGCACCCTCTGGAATGCATCGCCCCCATCATGGCGAAATTTGAGGAAGGCTATGAGGTTATCAGCATGGTCCGAACCTCCAACAAATCGGCAGGTGCCATCAAAAACTTTACATCCAGAGCATTCTACCGGGTGATCAACGCCTTGTCTGATCAAGTAAAGCTGGAGGAAAATGCATCGGATTTCTTTGCCATCAGTAGCCGTGTGGCAGATGTTCTACGTACAAATTACCGTGAAAAAACTCGTTTTCTACGTGGATATGTACAAAGCGTTGGTTTCCGGAAAACAACGCTGGAATACACTGCTGCGGAAAGAGCTGGCGGTGCCAGCCACTATACGCTAAAAAAACTGATGAATTTTGCAATCAGCACCATAGTCGGTTTTTCTGATTTTCCACTGAAACTCGGCCTCTATGCCGGTGCTGTAAGTTTTCTTGCTGCTGTGCTTTTTGCTATAAGTGCACTGTGCGGCTTCCGCGAGTATAAGGTGATTCTTGCAGCATTCAATGTTTTATTTGCTGTTCTCTTTTTGCTGGTCGGAATTATGGGTGAATATTTTTCCGTTGCATTCGCAGAGCTGAAAAACCGTCCGATCTATATTGTGGAAAAGGAAATCAATTCCGGGCGCTGCGTATGATACAAACAATAAAGCAACTTTATTTTCGTTATAAGGAATTGATCAACTATGTGATCGTAGGTGGTCTGACTACGGTAGTGAGTCTGGCAAGTTACTATTTTTTCACTACAGCCTTTCTGGATCCGCAAGACCCATTTCAACTGATGGCTGCCAATACGTTCTCATGGATCTGCGCAGTTTCTTTTGCTTATATCACAAACCGAAAGTTCGTTTTTGAAAGCAAAAGTGCTGATAAATTGCGCGAAATGCTGAAATTTTTCAGTGCGAGGATTTCCACTCTCCTTATCGAAATGGCCTGCATGACATTGCTGGTAAATATTCTGCACTGGAATGACCGGATCTCTAAGTTTGCGGTACAGTTCATCGTCATGGCTCTGAATTACATTTTCAGCAAGCTGTTTGTGTTCCGCATCAAAGAATAATACAGAGTAAAAGGGGCTGCTGCACATGCAACAGCCCCTTTTACTCTGTGGAAAAGTATTACAGCATCTTGGAAAGGAATGCTTTTAGTCTGGGATGCTTCGGATTCGTGAACAGTTCCTGCGGCGGCTCGTCCTCCTGGATCTTGCCGTCGTCGATGAAGATGACGCGGTTGGACACCTCGCGGGCAAAGCCCATTTCGTGGGTGACCACCAGCATGGTGATGCCGGTGTGGGCCAGCTCCTTCATCAGTTCCAGAACCTCGCCCACCATTTCGGGGTCGAGGGCGCTGGTGGGCTCGTCGAACAGGATCACGTCCGGGTCCATGGCAAGGGCACGGGCAATGGCAATGCGCTGCTGCTGGCCGCCGGACAGGCTCTTGGGGTAGACGTTGGCCTTGTCGGCCAGACCCACACGGGCCAGCAGCTCGTCGGCGCGCTGGGAAATGGCTTCCTTGTCCTTCAGCTTGAGCAGGCTGGGGGCCAATTCCAGGTTCTTCTTCACGGTCAGGTGGGGGAAGAGGTTGAAGTGCTGGAACACCATGCCCATCTTCTGGCGCACAGCGTCGATGTGGGCATCGTCCACCTCCACCCCTTCAAACTTGATGGAGCCGGAGGTGGGAATCTCCAAGCGGTTCAGGCACCGCAGAAAGGTGGACTTGCCGCAGCCGGAGGGTCCGATCAGGCACACCACGTCGCCGCGGTAAATATCAATATCGATGCCCTTCAGCACGTCCAGAGTGGGGGTGGGCAGCTTTGCGCCCGGCTTCTTTTCGCCGCCGTAGGTTTTTGTCAGGCCGCGGACTTCCAGAATTTTATCGGTCACTTTGAGCCAGCCTCCTCTCAAACTTTGCCAGCAGACGGGTGAACAGCATGACCAGCACAAGGTAGATCAGCGCAACGCCCAGCAGCGGGAACATGGCCTCGTAGGTGCGGTTCATGATGCCCTGCGCGGCATACAGCAGCTCCTTGCCGCCGATGGTGGTGATCAGGGAAGTATCCTTCAGCAGGATGATGAACTCGTTGCCCAGAGCAGGCAGCACCGCACGGATGGCCTGCGGGATGATGATGACCACCATGGTGGTCATGTAGTTCAAACCAAGGCTGCGGCCGGCCTCCATCTGGCCGGGGTCAACGGCCATCAGACCGCCGCGGATGATCTCCGAAACATAAGCACCGGAGTTGATGCCCAGTGCCAGCGCACCCACCATGGTAAAGTTGCGGCTGTTGGCAAAAATGACCATGCTCATGATGAGCAGCTGCACCATCATAGGCGTGCCGCGGATAATGGTGGTGTAAATTTCGCAGATGATGTTGAAGAAGCCCAACACCGGGTTCTTGTGGCCGGGGCGCTGCTGGTCGTGTGCTACACGCACCAGAGCTACCACGCTGCCCAGCACGATGCCCAGTGCCAGTGCCAGCGCAGTGACCAGCAGGGTAGTGCCCACGCCCTTGATGTACTGCGTCCAGCGGTCATTCAGGACGAAGGCCTGATAAAATTTGAAGAAGAACTCCTGCCCGAAGCTGAGCTTGGTGCCGCTGTTGAGCAGCTCTTTGAGCAGTTCGTATTGAGCAGCCATTCGCATCCTCACTTTCCTGTTCTGATTTTGTTAATCTTTTGTAACCACTTATTTCCAAAAAAGGGGAGGTGCCCCAGTTGGGGGCTGCCTCCCCGTGGCTCAGATGTCAGCCGCCGGATTATTCAGCGGTGATGTACTTGTCCACGATGGACTGCAGGGTGCCGTCAGCCTTCAGCTCTTTCAGAGCGGCGTTGACGGCATCTTCCAGAGAAGAACCCTTTGCCATACCAATGGCGTAATCTTCCTCGGCGTAGCTGGTATCCAGGATCTTCAGGCCGGGGTTGGCAGCAATGAACTCCTGGGCGGGAGCGTTGTCGATGACAACGGCATCCACCTGACCGTTGTTCAGAGCCTGCACAGCGGTCAGACCGTCGTCGTAAGCCACGACGTTTTCATCACCGAAATCATCGGAGCAGTAGATGTAGCCGGTGGTACCGCGCTGGGTGCCGATCTTCTTGCCGGCCAGATCGTCGGGAGAAGCAATGTCGGAGCCTTCGGGAACAATGATGGACTGGATGCCGGTAGCGTAGCTGTCGGAGAAGTCCATCACAGCCTTGCGCTCGTCGGTAACGGTAACGCCAGCCATGACGATATCGGCCTTACCCTGCTGCACGCTCAGCAGCGCAGCGTCAAAGTCCATATCATCGATCTGCAGCTCCAGACCCAGCTTGTCAGCGATGGCCTGAGCAGTCTCGATGTCGATGCCCTCAAACTCGCCCGCATCGGTGGTCATCTCATACGGAGGAAAGGCTGCGTTGGTGGCCATGGTCAGCTTGCCGGCCTCAACGGTGGTCAGCTCGCCAGCGGCAGCGCTGGTGGAAGCAGCTTCAGAAGAAGCAGCAGAGCTTGCCACGGAGGAAGCGGTGCTTGCGGAAGAACCACCGCAGGCGGTCAGAGCCAGAGCGGCAACGGACAGACCAGCAGCTGCCAGAAAGCTGCGACGAGAGATCTTTTTCATATTCAAACACTCCTCAAATGTACTGTATGTTTTTGCGGTACGCCAGAACGATGCGATTCATCGAACATCTGGCGAACGAATTTAGTATAGAATGTACAAATTGAAAAGTCAATACTTGTGCAAAAAATCTCATCAATTGAAACCGAATTGAAAACAATTATACAAAAAATGCGTTGAAGAAATGTATATATACAAATTATAGATATTTTGCGATCTCTTCTTTGCTCCGCTTTGGCACGCAGTAATCCCGGTTCTCGTCCAGATAATATTTTACGCCGGTCTCAGCCGTCAGCGGCACAATGTGAGCCTTGTGGGCCGGGTAGCCGAACGCCACCATGAATGCCAGCTTCTGCGGTTCTTCAATGCCCAGCAGTTCGGTGAGGGCAGGCTTGTTGATCGCGCCCATGATGCAGCTGCCCACGCCTTTGTCCCATGCGGCAAGGGTCATGTTGGCAAGGGCGATGCCGGTATCGGTGGCAAGGTCGCCGGGGATGGAAGTGTCCTGCACCACGGCCACATACAGGGTGGGCAGCTCGTCGGCTTTGGGCGTGCCCTGCTCCGGCGGCAGATAGGCAGCCCACTTGACCAGCGGCTGCACCTTTGCCACCGCCTCGGGCTTGTTCACCACCACCAGACGCACAGCCTGACGGTTGGCTCCGCAGGAGGACAGGCGGACGGCCTCGACGATATCATCCACCACATCCTGCGGAACAGCTTTCTGTGCAAAGCGGCGGTAGGTGCGGCGGCTGACAAGAGTATCCATAACAGACATAAAGAGCACCTCCTTTATATAAGTGTTGTCAAAAGTATAGCAGATGCGGCAGAGTCTTGCAACGCTCCGGCGCAAAAAAGCTTGCACGTTGGGCAGTGATTTTGCCTTTTGCGACAGGCTGCGATTGCATCCGACAAATGATACATGGTAAAATATGGTAGAAGAAAGGAGACGGCGCAATGGTATTGGCGGCAGGCATCGTGGGTTTTATTCTGGGGGTCAATTTGGGTTTTTTGTTTGCCGGGCTGATGCGGGCGGCAAAGGAGAAGGACGAGCAGACAGAAGATGAAAACAAGACATGTTGAGAATGAATGAAAATAACGGAGAACAAAAAGGGCCGCTGTACGGGATGCTGTGCAGCGGCCCTTTTTGCCGGGCTTGACGGAACTTACGATTTTCTCTTGGTCGCTCCTGTTTTTCTGCATCCGGCGGAAAAAGATGCCAAAAACCACTTGACAAACTGTTACGGGGGGGGGTATTATATAGGAAAAGCAGGCTCCACAAAAAGCAATCGGGGCATGCAGAAAAGATTGTGAGGTTGATTCTTATGTCTAACATTTCTCGTCGTAAGTTCCTCAAGGGCGCAGGTGTGGCTGCTCTGGCTGTTGCTGCTGCCGGTGTGCTGGCTGGCTGCTCTGGCAATGATGTCCCCGATGTCCCCGATGTCCCCGGTGTGACCACTCGTCCTGTGCTGGTTATCTTTATGAAGGATGAAGGCGATGGTAAGACCAACGTTGTGGGTGAGACTGCCAAGATTGATGTTCTGAAGACCGAGAACTCTGTGAAGGTTGCTGACATCGATAAGAAGCTGCTTCCCGAAGATTACCATCTGGAGAACGAGAACGCTGTTGTTGAAATCCGCAAGGATGACAGCAAGGGTGAGTACATCATCGTCTTCGTGACTGATGTGACCATGACTCCGACCAAGAAGACCATCGATGTCAAACTGCTGGAGCTGCCGAACAACTACATTGAGGCTAAGGCTGAGGTTGCAGTCGATGCAACTGGCGTCAGCGCTGCTGATATTCAGCTGCCGGACGGCTACAAGCTGAGCACCGACTACGGCACGGAGGAAGAGCTGTTGAAGGTTCGTCCCTTCGGGACTGTCTTCATTGTGACCAAGTTCTGATTTCCTGGCACAGAAGTTTTTTGAAAAAACTCAAATAGCACCAACAGGGTGGCGGCCAACAAGGTCTCCGCCCTATTGGTGTTGTTTTTTTGTTGAAATTTTACTTGACAAATAGTTACCGGGGAGGGTATTATATAGGAAAAGCAGGCTCCACAAAAAAGTGATCGGGGCATGCAAAAAGATTGTGAGGTTGATTCTTATGTCTAACATTTCTCGTCGTAAGTTCCTCAAGGGCGCAGGTGTGGCTGCTCTGGCTGTTGCTGCTGCCGGTGTGCTGGCTGGCTGCTCTGATCAGAGCACGCCCGATACGGGCAAAAAGCGCCCGATCAAACTGAAGTACATGGTGACGACCCAGCACGAAAGCATCGTCAAGGACGTGCCCATTGAAGTTCCTGCTCTGGCTGATACCGTGACTTTTGCGACCATTCAGGCAAATGTGCCTGCCGAACTGAAGGATTATGAGTTCAACAGCACTGAGGACAAGAAGATCATTGATGGCGTTGTCGTCATTAAGATGCACAAGAAGGCAGCTGCAAAGCCTAAGGTTACGATTAAGTATACTACTGGCACCAGCGAGATCAAGGGCGGCACGGACTTTATGTTCTATCAGCTGGAGGTTGATGAGAATGCAACGGCCCTCACTCAGGAGCAGCTGGATAGTCTGGCGAATAAGAACGGCAAGTATAGAGTTCTGAATAATACTGAACTGTTCGGTGGTATGACCCAGAACGGTATCATTAAAGACGGTGTTGCAACCGTTTACGTTGAGGAGAAGAAGTAAATCTCTCATAAAGCAGTATGAAAAAGAGAGCTGCCGTAAAACAGCTCCCTGAATCGATCACGCACAAAACCCGGAACCTTTTCGGGGCCTGAATGGCTCAGAAGGGTTCCGGGTTTCTGCTTTTTACGCAGGATGCAGATGTATTTCAGATATGCTGTATCCGTAAACATCACACTTTGTTCCGGTGCCGCTTGGGAATGGGCACGCTGAGCACCAGCGTGATGCCGATGGCCAGCGCAACGGCTACTTTAAAGGTGCTGATGCCGTTGGAGAGGGCCAGCGCATTGTTGCCCTGTATAAAATAGTAGGCGGTGTAGTAGATGCCCGCGCCGGGCACCAGCGGGAAGATGCCGGACAGCAGGAACACCGTTACCGGCATTTTGAGCACAATGGCAAACACGCGGGTGAGCAGGGTGAGAGGAATGACCGCCAGCAGGGAGGCTGCGGCACTGTCTGCCCCCAGCATCACGGCCAGCTCGTAGACGAACCAGCCCACGGCACCCACCAGCCCGCAGAAGGGCAGGCTTTTGCGCGGACAGCCGAACAGAACGGCAAAACTCAGGGTGCCTGCGCCGGCAATAAAGAACTGCGCGGCCAGCTCCCCGATTTGTGTACTGGTCAACATCATGCCACGACCACCCCCGTAAAGAATGTATAAAGGCTCAGCACAAGGCCGGTGCCAATGGCGATGCTGGCCGCAATGAGCAGTGCATCGATCATGCGGATGGTGCCGGAGAGGTAATCTCCGTGCACAAAGTCGCGGATGCCCATGGTAAAGGCGATGCCGGGGGTCAGGATCATCAGCGAACCGATAATAGAATGACTGGCCGGTGTGCCCAGCATTCGGCAGGCCAGAATGCACACCAGCGTGATAAGCGCAGCACAGCTGATCTTGCAAAAGCCGCCGGGCAGCTCGTGCTGCTCACACAGCAGCAAATAGCCGCTGGCAAGAAAGCCTGCCAGTGCCGCCGCCAGTGCACTGCGCAGTGTGCCGCCGAAGATCAGCGCAAAGCAGAATGCACCGCACATGCCGCTGACCAGCTGCACCCAGTCCTTGGGAAAAGGAATGCACCGCGCCAGCACCAGACGGCTCTCGGCTTCGTCCAGCGACATGCTGCCCTCTGCGATCTCGCGGGAGAGGGCGTTCACTGCCGCCACCCGGCTCAGATGGGTGGTGCGGCTGGGCACATTGCGCACCTCGCTGATCTCGGCGGTGCCCGCACTGGCAAAGATGCCGTTGGTCAGCACGTAAACATGGAACTCCCGCAGGTGGAATGACCGGGCCATGATCTCCATGGTCTGCTCCACCCGGAACACCTCGGCACCGTTTTCCAGCAATGTCTGGCCCGCCGCCATGATAAAATCCATGATGCGGCGGCGCAGTTCTTCATCCGGGAAAACCTCGCGGCTGTTCATTGCCGCACCTCCTTTATATATAATGCTGTCTTATTCTACCATGTCCGCGGCTGGCGCACAAGATAAAAAAACGCAATTTCCTACTAAAAAACTTCGTTGTAGGTGTTGACAAATCCGGTCGATTGGATTATTATAAATGCAATATCACAAAAATGGCTGTGAAGAGAAGAGTAGGCCTTCGCATTGATCCTTACCAGAAAGCCCGGGCGATGGAAAAGGGCAGGAAACAGGAAGCTGAAAATGGTCTCGGAGCTGTGCGGGTGAGGTGCATGAGCGCTAAGTTCGCAACGGGATGCGCCCGTTACAGCGTCCGGCTGTAAGCAGCAAAGCTGCCGCAGCATTGAGGCTGTGCCCGCAAGGGTGCGGTAAACCAAGGTGGTACCACGGAAGTGTGTTATGCTCCCGTCCTTGTCTGAGCGTTGGCTCAAGGTCAAGGACGGGAGCTTTTTTCATGCATCCGTCAAAGGCCCTTAGCACGGAACTGTGCCGTGCGGGCCGCTGTACATTATAATAAGCAAATAGAGAGGGAACAAAACTATGATTACTCGTCGTGATTTTCTGAAAGTTACCGGAGTTGCAGCTGCTGCAGCTGCCCTGACCGCATGCGGCGGTTCTTCTTCCACCGCATCTTCCGCTGCTTCCGGCACTGCTTCTTCCGCAGCGTCTTCTGCTGTGGCTAAGCTGGACAAGGTGAAGGTGGCTGTGCCCAACGACACCACCAACGAGGCACGCGCCCTGACCCTGCTGGAGAAGAACGGCTTCTTTAAGCTGAAGGCTGATGCAGGCCTGACCGCAACCGCAAAGGACATCGAGGAGAACCCCCTGAATGTTTCCGTCGATGAGGTCGAGGCTGCTCAGGTGCCCAATGTCCTGCAGGACGAGGACTACGCCGTCATCAACTCCAACTACGCCATCTCCGCTGGTCTGGACCCCATGACCGATGCTCTGGCAATGGAGGACGGCACCTCTGCTTACGTCAATATTCTGGTCTGCAAGGACGGCAATCAGGAAGAGCCGAAGATCAAGGCTCTGGCCGCTGCTCTGCAGAGCCAGAAGGTGAAGGACTTCATGGA
>ENA-OUQI01000929-OUQI01000929.1-human-gut-metagenome-genome-assembly--contig:-NODE-929-length-20315-cov-25.529911_pt1 | contig 20315 bp, 19 predicted proteins | sample MGYA00237953_ERZ548840 | MGnify/ENA primary metagenome ERZ548840 (study PRJEB26490, sample SAMN05194690) | human gut metagenome | biome: terrestrial biome; feature: human-associated habitat; material... | reverse complement strand
CTCTGGACATCAAGCGCCTGGTTGAGATCCAGTCCTTCCGTGGCACCCGCCATCGCAAGAATCTGCCCTGCCGCGGCCAGCGTACCAAGACCAATGCACGTACCTGCAAGGGTCCCAAGCGCACTGTCGCTAACAAGAAGAAGTAAGGAGGATTTGAGAAATGGCAAGTGCAAATAATGCCAAGAAGGGCGCTAATGTCCGCATGAAGCGCAAAGAGCGCAAGAACATTGCTGCTGGTCAGGCTCATATCCAGTCTACCTTCAACAATACTGTTGTTACCATCACCGACCTGCAGGGTAATGCAGTGTCTTGGTGCTCCTCCGGCTCCCTGAACTTCCGCGGCAGCCGTAAGAGCACTCCGTTCGCAGCCCAGTCTGCTGCTGAGACCGCAGCCAAGGTTGCTATCGAGCATGGCATGAAGACCGTTGAGGTCTACGTCAAGGGCCCCGGCGCTGGCCGTGAGTCCGCTATTCGTGCGCTGCAGGCTACCGGCCTGGAAGTCACCCTGATCAAGGACGTGACTCCCATCCCCCACAACGGCTGCCGTCCCCCGAAGCGCCGTCGTGTCTGATCGAAGGAGGAAATTGAATTATGGCAAAGAATACGCAGCCTATCGCAAAGCGTTGCAAGGCCCTGGGCATTTCTCCTGCGGTCATGGGCTATGCAAAGAAGAATACCACCCGCAACTCCAATGGCAACATGCGCAAGAAGCAGTCTGAGTACGCATCTCAGCTGAAGGAGAAGCAGAAGGTCAAGTTTATCTACGGCGTTCTGGAAAAGCAGTTCCACAATGCTTACCTGCGTGCTGAGGCCCGCCCCGGCAAGACTGGTGAGAACCTGCTGCAGATCATGGAGTGCCGTCTGGACAACGTCGTGTTCCGTCTGGGCTTTGCTCAGACCCGCCGCGACGCTCGTCAGCTGGTGTCCCACGCTCACTTCACCGTCAACGGCAAGAAGGTCAACATTCCTTCTTATCAGGTGAAGGCTGGCGACGTGATCGAAGTGCGCGAGTCCAGCCGCAGCTCTGCAAAGTTTGCAAAGCTGACCGGCCCCGAGGCTCCCGTTGTTGCTCTGCCCGCATGGCTGAACCGTGAGACCGGTTCTCTGAAGGGTGTTGTCGCAAAGCTGCCTGAGCGCAGCGATATCGACTACGAAGTCGCAGAGCACCTCATCGTCGAGCTGTACTCCAAGTAATCCATTAAGAAGGCGGTGCCTTCCTTTTGGATGGTACGCTTTCGCATTCTTTTTTTGAAAGAATTCAATAATGGGCCGGTGGAAACACCGGTTTGACAAGGAGGGCATAGATATGATGGAGATTGAACGTCCCAAGATCGAAACGGCAAGCCTGTCCCCGGACGGCCGCTACGGTAAATTCGTGGCAGAACCTCTGGAGCGTGGCTTTGGCATCACACTGGGCAATAGCCTGCGTCGTGTGCTTCTTTCCTCTCTGCCCGGTGTCGCCGTGACCAGCGTCAAGATTGATGGCGTGGTTCACGAGTTCTCCACCATTGAGGGCGTCAAGGAAGACGTTACCGAAATTGTCCTGAACCTGAAGGGTATTGCTGCAAAGCTGTACACCGATGGTCCGAAGACAGTGCGTGTTGAGGCAGTCGGCCCCTGTGAGGTCACCGCTGACAACATCAAGCAGGGCGACGACATCGAAATTCTGAACCCTGAGTGGCACATCGCAACCCTGGGCGAGGGCGGCAAGCTCGTCATGGAGCTGACCTTCGATAAGGGCCGCGGCTATGTGCCCGCAGAGCGCAACAAACAGGCTATCATCGAGAAGAACGATATCAACACTCTTCCCGTTGACAGCATTTACACCCCTGTGCTCAAGGTGAACTACAACGTCGAGAGCACCCGTGTTGGCCAGGCGATCGATTATGACAAGCTGACCATTGAGGTTTGGACCGATGGCACGATCAATGCGCAGGAAGCCGTTTCTCTGGCTGCCCGTGTGCTGACCGAGCACCTGAACCTGTTCGTCAACCTGTCCGATGAGGCAGCCGGCGCTGAGATCATGGTGGAGAAGACCAACGACGACAAGGAAAAGGCTCTGGAAATGACCATTGAAGAGCTGGATCTGAGCGTGCGTTCCTTCAACTGCCTGAAGCGCGCAGGCATCAACACGGTGGAAGATCTGGTCAGCAAGAGCGAGGACGAGATGATGAAGGTCCGCAACCTCGGTCGCAAGAGCCTGGAAGAGGTCATGGCAAAGCTGGATTCTCTGGGCTTCAAGCTGAACACGGATGACGATAACTAAAAATAATTAAGGAGTGAAACGGGATGCCCGGTACCAGAAAGCTCGGTAGAACCAGCGACAGCCGCAACGCTATGATGCGCGCTATGGTTACCTACCTGTTAGAGAATGGCAAGATTGAGACCACTGTCACTCGCGCTAAGGACGTTCGTTCCATGGCCGAGAAGATGATCACCCTGGGTAAGGCCAGCGACCTGCACACCAAGCGTCAGGTCTACGCCTACATCACCAAGGAAGATGTTGCAAAGAAGCTGTTTGATGAGATCAGCCCCAAGTACGCTGACCGCAACGGCGGCTACACCCGCATCATCAAGATCGGCGCTCGCCGCGGCGACGCTGCTGAGATGGCAGTTCTGGAGCTCGTCTGATCTGCTCTGACTGTTTGATACAGTGTTCAAAAGCCCTTTCCCAGCAATGGGAGAGGGCTTTTTTTTGCGTGGCATTTTCATTGCTTCTGAATGTTACCGGGAATATCAGGCCAAGCCGTAAACATTTCAACAATTCCACTAAAAAACTCGAACCTATTTTCTAGCAAAATGCCTCTTGATATGTTGTATGGGGGGGGGGTAAACTTAAAATGCAGACGGTGCCTTTTGGGGTGGGTGCCTGCAAAATAACAAACGAAAAGGGGAAGAGAACATGAGAAAAAAGAGTACGAGACTTCTCAGTGCAGCACTTGCGGTGTGCATGATGCTGTCGGTTCTGCCGGTGGGCGCGTTTGCGGCGGAGCCGGGGGCGGAAGAACAGGAAAATGGCGCGAGTGCGCAGGCGGACCCTGTGGATTCCGAGCTTGTTGAAATCAATAGTACGAATTTCCCGGATCCGGTTTTCCAGCAGTATGTTAAGGACAATATTGATAAAGCAGATACGACAGGTCAGAAAGATGGCAAACTCAGTAAGGCAGAAAGAGATGCAGTAACGGAGATCAATATAGACAAAAAAATTGTACGGATCTTACAGGCATTGCATACTTTGCAAATCTAAAGAAGCTGTATTGTAATTACAATAAGCTAAAAGAATTAAACCTGGAGAATAATAAGAAGCTGAAAGTGCTGGACTGTTCCTACAATAATCTGACGACGCTGGACGTGAGCCATAATGTGTGGTTAGACACTCTGGAGTGCGCTAATAATGGCATGGAGAAACTGAATCTGGGTAGTAGTGAGCTGGAGGGGCTGTTTTGCTCCGACAACAATTTAACAGAACTGGATGTGAGCAAAAACAAGTATTTGCAACGATTGAATTGCAAAAAAAACAAGTTGAGAAAACTGGTGATTGGTAGTCCTGTTTACAGATTAGGGATGATGTTGTATTTGCAGGACAACCAGCTTACCTCACTGGATCTTAATGGCAAAGGAGAAATCTGGAATTTCGATGTTGCTTCTCAGTCTTATGCAATTGATGTGAACGAAGATGGCACATTTGATTTGAGTAGTTTACCTGAAGGTTTTGACGCAAGTAAAACCGCCGAATGGAAAGGTGGTACTAGGGTCGGAAACACTCTGAACGTGAATAGCCATGAGGTGTGGTATGAATATAATACAGGGAGCAGTTATTATAAACAGGATACGATGCGTGTTAAATTAAAAGTTAATGGGCATAAATATCAGTGGCAACATGACGATACCAAACACTGGAGAACATGTGAGTTAAAGGGCTGCCCGGGTCTGACGGCTGCGCAGGAAGCAAAAGCCCCCCATGTTTACGACAATGCAAAAGACAATAACTGCAATACATGCGGTTATGTGCGTCCGCTGTACACTGTGACTACCGGTGAGAATGTTACCGCAAAACTTGGGGACGAAGTGCTGAATGACCCTGTGGCCGCAGGCACTGAAGTGACTTTGACTGCCGGAAATGCTCCCGAAGGAAAGACATTTGCAGGCTGGAAGCTGTATCAAGTTGTAAATGATACTGAGAGTGAAATCACGGACGAAACAGAACTTGCCAAGCTGTTGAGGAATGGCATCGCCACCACCGCGACCCTGACCCTGACCATGCCCGCCTATAATGTTAAGGCGGAACCGTATTATAGCAATATTCCGTATAATATCACGGCTGTAGACTGCACTGTGGATAAGACCGAAGCTGCTAAGGGCGAGACTGTAACAGCAACGCGCAGGGCGCTGAAAGCCAACGAGCACTTCACCGGCTGGACGGTGAAGGTGGATGGTGTTGAGAAAGACCCGAGCACCTTCCTGACCCCGGACGCGAACGACCCCGCCAAAGTGAGATTTACCATGCCGGCTGAGAACGTGGAAATAAAGGCAAACTTTGAGGGGAATCCCACGCTGAACATCGGCGATCATGTGACTGCGAACATGGACGGCAGCGATGCGTCCGTACCGAGCGGCAGCACTGTGCCGGTGGATGCAACCGTGCACCTGACAGCCACTGTGCCGGAGGGACAGCACTTCATCGGCTGGACGGTGAAGGTAGGCGATGAGGAACAGAAAGCAGACACCTTCCTGACCCCGGACAAGAACGACCCCACCAAGGCGACCTTTACGATGCCGAGTAAGAATGTGGAAGTGACGGCAAACTTTGCGAGCAACCCCACTCTGAACCCCACTCTGAGGGTCGGCGACCATGTGACGGCGACCATTGAAGGCAGCGATGCGTCCGTACCGAGCGGCAGCACTGTGCCCGTGCCAAAGAATAAAATTGTGCACCTGACAGCCACTGCACCGGGACAGCACTTCATCAGCTGGACGGTGAAGGTGAATGGTGTTGAGCAAGACCCGACCTTCCTGAAGCCGGACGCGGACGACCCCACCAAGGTGACCTTTACCATGCCGGATGCTAATGTAGAGGTGACGGCAACCTTCGCGGATGACCCCATTCCTGAACCCGACCCGGTTGGACCCAGCGATACCGGCAACATTCAGGGCGCGATCTCTGCTGTGGTGATCGGTGCTGCCGCAGGTGCTATTATCTATGAAGCCGGCACCGGCATCTACCGCGTCATCAATATGCCCGGCATCCCCATGCCTTCCAACCGTATCGAGCTGGCCGAGCTGCTGTGGGAGCACGCCGGGAAGCCTGAGCCTGTAAGCACCGCCCTCTACAGCGACATCGACGAGGGCGATACCGACGCACAAAAGGCTGCTCACTGGGCAGTGGAGCAGGATCTGATGAAGGACGATGCGGACAACAATAAATTCCACCCGGCCTTCCCCGTCAGCAAGCTGCGCACCTGCCTGACCTGGAACGCCGCAAAAGAAAAAGGCTTGTTTGACAAGACCGAAGAATAAAAATCAGGACCCCGAAAGGGCTGCTGCACCAAATGTGGTGCGGCAGCCCCTTTTCTCGTTTTCGGGTGTTGGAATTGCGCCCGGCCCGTGGTATACTGACAATAGCATGTTTTCGGCCTTTGGCCGGACAAGTTTTCCACACAGAGGAGGCGCAGCGGTTGAAACATCCGAATCATTTTGGCCGGTGGTTGGCTTGCGTGCTGCTGTGCCTGCTTCTGGCAGGCTGCAGCATGCCCGGTGAACAGGTGCAGGTGGAAGAGCTTCTGCGTGCGCCCAAGCTTTCCGGCGATTACGGCGATGTGCAGACTGCCCTGAACGACTGGCTGGGGGAGAGCGCACAGCTCAAATATCCCATGCAGGGCGACCTGCTTTCGCCTTTCCTGCTGCAGGATCTGGACGGTGACGGCAGGCAGGATGCCGCCGTGCTTTACACCACCGCCCAAAGCTCCAACGTGTGCATTGCCATCCTGCAGAAGGATGATGCCGACATCTGGCATGTGCGCCAGAACGTAGAGGGCCTTGCAGACACGGTAGAGTCGGTGGGGCTGGCCCAGCTGCAGCCCGGCGATGCCACCCAACTGGTGGTGGGTTATACAGCGGCACAGGGCGACCATTATCTGGCTGTGTATTCCTACACCGACGGCGTGCTTTCCACGATCCTGGAGCAGCAGTACCAGCAGTATCTGGTGGAGGATATCACCGGCGGCGGCAATCAGGACCTGATCCTGATGTCTACGCTGGAGGACGGCGGCGTGCAGATCGAACTGCTGACCGTGGATAAAGAGGGCAGCTTCCAGCAGGTGGCTGTTATGGGCCTTTCCGCCAATCGGTTCGCCGGCTGCGCCTCGGTGGCGGCGGGTGTGGGTGCGGACGGCAGGCATTATCTGGTGCTGGATGGCTGGACCGGCATTTCCGGCAACAATCTGGCCAGCGTGCTGCTGCGTTTTGACGAGGACACGCAGCAGATGGTGCCTGCCGATCAGATCAGCACCGAAAAGCTTTACACCGCATCCCTGCGCAATGTGCCCAGTCTGGTCAGTCAGGATCTGGACGGCGACGGCATCGTGGAGATCCCCACCCAGCCGGACGAAGCGGGCCTGCTGAACATGAGCCAGAGCCGCCGCATGGATTTTATCGTGTGGATGGACTATACCAGCCCGCACCCGGAAAAAAGCTTCGGGCTGCTGGACGAAGAGACCAACTGCTATATCGAGCTGCCCATGGAGTGGGAGGGCAACCTCAAACTGACCGACAGCGAACAATATGATGGTGCAGTGGAGCTGCGCACGGTGGACGAAGACCAGCTGGTAATGACCCTGCGTCTGGTGCGCACCACCTCCAGCCTGAAGGGCTGGACCCGCCTTGGCATCGTGGCATCCCGCCAGATGCAGGCGAAGCTTGCCCCGGATGTGGAGATCCGTGATAAAAATTACCGCCTGTCCAAGGCGCTGTATCTGCTCAACTAAAGAACGGAGGAACAGTTCATGGTACGAGTGCTTGTCGTTGAAGATGAAGCCAACATCCGCGAGATGATCGCGCTGAACCTGCGCCTTGCGGGCATGGAGGCTGTGGAGGCCGAAAGCGCCGAGGCGGCTCTGCCGCTGCTGGAGAAGAAGCCGGGCTGCGATGCGGCCATTCTGGATGTGATGCTGCCGGGCATGAACGGCTTTTCCCTGTGCGAGACCATCCGCCGCACCGATCAGAAGATCGGCATTATCATCCTCAGCGCCAAGGGACAGGAGCAGGACAAGATCCGCGGCCTTTCTATTGGTGCCGATGACTATATGACCAAGCCTTTCAGCGTAAGCGAACTGCTGGCCCGTGTGAAAGCGCTGTGCCGCCGCGTCGGCCGTACTGCAGGCGGGGACGAAAAAGAAAAGGAAAACCCGCTGGGGATGCTCACCAGCGGCGAATTTGTGCTGGACGAGAACCGCCGCGTGCTGCTCAAGGCAGGCCAGCCGATTGAGCTGACGCAGGTGGAATTCCAAATCATGGAGCTGTTCTTCCGCAACCCCGGCATTGCGCTGGTGCGCGAGAAGATCTTGAAGGGTGTCTGGGGCGAGAACTATTTTGGTGACGTGAAGATCGTGGATGTGAACATCCGCCGTCTGCGCATGAAGGTGGAGGATGAACCCAGCCATCCCACCCATATCCTTACTGTGTGGGGCTACGGCTACAGATGGGAAGAATGAGAAGCGGGATCACCCGCCGGTGGCTGCGGGGCAACCTGCTCATCACCGTGCTGCTGGTGCTGCTGGCCGAAACCATGTTCCTGTACAACTACACACGCAGCTATTATAACAGCGTGCAGCAGACCATGTACCGGCGGTTCTCTTCGGTGTCCGGCCAGCTGAAAATGTACACCGGCGATACGGTGCAGAGCACGGCGGCTACCCGCAGCGTGGCCCTGCGCCGCATGGTGGAGCAGTTTGCCGATAAGGACAAATACGAGTTCATGCTGCTGGACAGCTATGGCGGGGTCATTGCGTCCTCCAGCGGCACAAATGCGGACGGCATTGTGACCGGCATCGACTTTGAGCAGGCGCAGGAGGCTTCTGATGGCCTTGGTGTGGCGGTCTACCGCACCCAGTCCGGCGAGCTGGTGATGGCGGCCTGCTATCTGGTGCCCTATGCCGCCGAGGATGTGGCGGCGATGCGTCTTGTCACTAGCCTGACCCTTGTGGGAGCGCAGATCAAGAACGCCATCGCGGTAAGTGTTGTGATCGCGGCGGTGATCCTTGCTTTCACCGTGATGTCCGGCCTGTACTTCATCCGCAGCATCGTGGTGCCGCTGGGGCAGGTGGAGCGCACCGCAGCCAGCATCGCCCGGGGTGAGCTGGATGTGCGCCTGCCGGTCACTGGCAACGAACACGACGAGGTGGACCGCCTGCGCGGCACCATCAACCAGATGGCCGAAGGGCTGGAAGAGACCGAGAAGATGAAGAACGAGTTCATCAGTTCCGTCTCTCACGAGCTGCGCACGCCGCTCACCTCCATCCGGGGCTGGGTGGAGACCCTGCGCACACTGGACGACCCGGCAGACGAGAACTACCGCAAGGGCCTTGAGATCATCAACAATGAGACGGGCCGCCTGTACAACATGGTGGAAGAGCTGCTGGATTTCAGCCGTCTGCAGAACGGCCGCATCCGTATGGACTGCCGCCCGCTGGACCTTGTGGCAGAGCTGACCGATGCGGTGCTGTTCTGTGAAGCACGCATCCAGCGCGAGGGCCTTGTGCTCAGCTACACCGAGCCGGAGGAGATGATCCCGGTCTATGCCGACCCGGACCGTCTGCGGCAGGTGTTCATCAACATCATGGACAACGCCATCAAGTACTCGGCCCCCGGCGGGCGCATCACGGTCAAGCTGTGGGCGGGCGAATACAAGGCTTTTGCGGAGATCATCGATCAGGGCCGCGGCATCCCGCCGGAAGACCTTGAGAATGTCAAGACCAAGTTCTACAAGGGCAGCAATTCGGTGCGGGGCAGCGGCATCGGCCTTGCGCTGGTGGATTCCATCATGACTGCACTGGACGGCACCATGGACATCAAGAGCACGCTGGGCCGCGGCACAGTGGTCACACTGGGCTTGCCGCTGTACCATAAGGCGTGAAGATTTTGTCACAATTCTGTGGTAAAATAACCGGGAAAAATATGATCCGATAGGAGAACCCAATGAATCAACCAAAAAAGGAACGTTTCAAGACCAGTGTGGGCGGTCAGGCACTGATGGAAGGCATTATGATGCGCGGCCCGAAGCTCATCTGCTGCGCCGTGCGCAAGCCGGACGGCACCATTGAGACCAAGATCGACCCTGTGAAGAACCACGGCATCTGGACAAAGATCCCGCTGGTGCGCGGCGCCATCTCCATGATCGAAAGCCTGATCGTGGGCTACCGCTACATGATGTACTCGGCTCAGGTGAGCATGGGTGACGACTACGACCCCGAAGAGGAAGAGACTGCCTTTGAAAAATGGGTGGGCGACCACTTGGGCAAAAAGGCAGAGGACGCACTGCTGGCCTGTGCCGCCGTACTGGGCGGCCTGCTGGCGATTTTGCTGTTCACCGTGCTGCCCACCCTCATCGTGGGCGGCGTGAACCACTTTGTAACATTGGGCCGCTGGGCCAAGGTGGTGCTGGAAGCGGTGCTGAAAGTTGGCATCTTCCTCACCTATATGGTGGCCATCTCCAAGATGAAGGAGATCCACCGCGTGTTTGAGTACCACGGTGCCGAGCACAAGACCATTGCCTGCTATGAGGCCGGTGATGAGCTGACCGTGGAGAATGTGCGCAAGTACACTCGGTTCCATCCGCGCTGCGGCACCAGCTTCCTCATTCTGGTGGTCATCGTCAGCGTGTTCCTCTACAGCGTGCTGCCGTGGGGCAGCATCGGCCTGCGGGTGCTGTTTAAGCTGCTGCTTCTGCCGCTGGTCATGGGCATCAGCTATGAGCTGCTCAAGTGGTGCGGCCGGTCCGATAACATTGCCACCCGCATCATCCGCCAGCCCGGCATCTGGGTGCAGCACCTGACCGTGTTTGAACCGGACGACAGCATGATCGAGGTGGCTATTGCCGCTGTGACCCCTGTGCTGCCCGAGGATCCGGAGGATGGCAGATGGTAATTGCTGGTTTGACCCCGCGCGAAGCGGTGCGGGCCGTGGAAGCCCGGCTTTCCGCTGCAGGGTGTCCGGATGCCGATTACGATGCACGGGAGCTGTTCCGCGTGGCAGCCGGGCGGGATGCCCGCCTTTCCGACCGGGTGCTGACCACGGAGGAAGCGGAAAAGCTGGAAGCCCTCTGCACGCGCCGTGAGCAGCGGGAACCGCTGCAATACCTGTGCGGGATCTGGAGCTTTCTGGATTTTGACCTTGCCGTTGGCCCCGGTGTGCTCTGCCCCCGGGCAGACACTGAGGTGGTAGCGGAAGCGGCTGCCAATACCCTGACGGGCATTGCAGCGCCCCGGGTGCTGGATCTCTGCGCGGGGACCGGCTGTCTGGGGCTGGGCGTCAAGCGCTTCTGTCCGGCGGCGCAGGTGACCTGCGTGGAAAAAAGCCCGGAAGCTTTTGTTTATCTGGAAAAGAACTGCCGCTGCGCCCTGAAAGGGCAGGGCGGGCAGACGGAGGACTTGCTGGGGCCTACCGCGTTTGAGCAGGCAGATGCCCCGGCCTTTGACTGGGGGCCGGCGCTGAACGCTCTGCGCGCGAAGGCAAAGCCAGCCTATGCGGTGCAGCCGGTGGAGGGCGACCTGTTCACCTACTGGCAGGGCCTGCCGGAAGGGCAGCTTGATCTGATCGTATCCAACCCGCCCTACCTCACCGCCGAGGAGATGCGGCATCTGCAGCCGGAGGTGGCGCAGGAGCCGGCCATGGCGCTGGAAGCAGGAAAGGACGGCCTTGTGTTCTACCGTGCCCTTGCAGAGCATTACCAGAATGCACTGCGGCCCGGCGGCGCACTGGTGCTGGAGATCGGCTGGCAGCAGCGGCAGGCTGTGGCGGCACTGCTGGCTGCAAACGGCTGGGCAGACATTGAGTGCCGCAAGGATTTTGGCGGCAATGACCGGTGCATGATCGCCCACAGACCCGAAAAATAAAAATGAAAATAGAAACAACTTCTTGTTGTAATATTTTGATTTTGTGGTATACTATACTGGAAAGTATACGGACAGCCCGCGCACGGCGGGCAGCAGGAAGAAAAGGAGCAGCACGCTATGGCAAAAAATCAGAACAACAACACCGTTGCCCCGGCGACCAAAAAGACCGAGCCGGAGGCCAAAAAGGATGCGCTGGCCACTGCGCTGGCCCAGATCGAAAAGCAGTTCGGCAAGGGTGCCGTGATGAAGCTGGGTGATAACGCCTCCATGCAGGTGGATGCCATTTCCACCGGCAGTCTGGGTCTGGATCTGGCTCTGGGCGTGGGCGGTGTGCCCCGCGGCCGCATCATTGAGGTGTACGGCCCGGAATCCAGCGGTAAGACCACGCTGGCTCTGCACATTCTGGCCGAAGCCCAGAAGCAGGGCGGCGAAGTGGCCTTCATTGACGTGGAGCACGCACTGGACCCCACCTATGCCGAAGCGCTGGGCGTGGACATCAACAATCTGTTGGTCAGCCAGCCGGACACCGGCGAGCAGGCCATGGAAATCTGCGAAGCACTGGTGCGCTCCGGTGCCATCGATGCCATCGTGGTGGACTCGGTTGCCGCCATGGTGCCGAGGGCTGAGATCGAGGGCGAAATGGGCGACAGCCATGTGGGCCTGCAGGCCCGCCTGATGAGTCAGGCCATGCGCAAGCTGACTTCGGTCATCGGCAAGACCAACACGGTCTGCGTCTTCATCAACCAGCTGCGTGAAAAAGTGGGCGTGATGTACGGCAACCCGGAGGTCACCACCGGCGGCCGCGCCCTGAAATATTACGCCTCGGTGCGCATCGACATCCGCCGCGTGGAGGGCCTGAAGGACTCTTCCGGCCAGTTCATCGGCAACCACACCCGCGCCAAGATCGTCAAGAACAAGGTGGCCCCTCCGTTCCGTGAGGCAGAGTTCGATATCATGTTCGGCGAGGGCATTTCCAAGATGAGCGAACTCATTGATGTGGGCGTGAAGCTGGGCATCGTGCAGAAGAGCGGCGCATGGTTCAACTATGGCGATATCCGTCTGGGTCAGGGCCGTGACAACGCAAAGCAGTTCCTGAAGGACAATCCCGAGATCGCAAACGACATCGAGGGCCAGATCCGCGCCAATGCCGATAAGCTGTACGCATCCCGCCGCCCGGCAGGCAAGGGCGCTGCGGCCAAGGCCGAGGAACCCGCCAAGGCTGCAGATGCCAAGGAGCCGGTGGTCAAGGCTCCTGCCCGCAGCAGCGAGAGCGAACTGGATATCATGGTGGAGGACTAAATGTCCTTTTATAAACGCCGCCGCCCGAAGCAGGAAGAAGAAAAGTGCGCCGACCCGGCCAAGGCCCGCGCCCGCGCACTGGATGCGCTGGCCTCGCGCGAGATGTCCTCGGCACAGCTGTATGAACGGCTGTGCTATGGCTTTACCGAGCAGACTGCAGCGGCTGCTGTGGCTGAGATGGTGGAGCTGGATTACGTAAACGATGACCGCTATGCCGAAGCCCGGGCACACAGCCTGCTTGCCGCCCGCAAGAGCCGCCGTGCGGCGGCCCAGAACCTGCGGCAGAAGGGCCTTTCCGGCGCGCAGATCGAGCAGGCGCTGGAAAGCGTCTATGCCCCGGACGTAGACGGCGAAAGCCCGGAGCTGGAAGCTGCCGCCGCTCTGGTGCGCAGCCGCTACATGAAAAAGCTGGCCGATGGCCGCCGCGACCTTGTGGTGGCCGCCCTGCAGCGCCGCGGCTTTGCGTATTCGGTCATAAAAGAAGCGATAAAAAGAGCGGAAGAAGAATAAAAAGCACCCCTCAAAAGAGAAAGAGAGTATCATCCCCTATGAAAATTGCGTGTATTTCCCTTGGCTGCCCCAAGAATCAGGTCGATCTGGATGTGATGGTGCACATCCTGCTGTCTGCCGGCCACGAGACCGTGGCCGATCTGGCCGAAGCAGATGTGATCCTTGTGAACACCTGCGGCTTCATCGAGAGCGCCAAGACCGAAGCCATTGAAAATATTCTGGAAGCCTGCTCCTACAAGCAGCAGAACCCGGAGCTGAAGGTCATCGTCACCGGCTGTCTTGCCGAGCGCTACCGCAGCCAGATCGAGGAAGAGATCCCCGAGGTGGACGCGGTGGTGGGCTGTGCCTCCAACAAGGCCATCGACACCATCGTGGACCGCCTGTTCCATGGTGAGGACCATCTGGAAAGCTACGGTGCCAAAAAGGACTTTCCGCTGGGCGGCAAGCGTGTCATCGGCACGCCTGCCCACTATGCGTACTTAAAGATCGCTGAAGGCTGCAACAACCGCTGCCACTACTGCGCCATCCCCGGCATCCGCGGCCCGCTGCACAGCCGCGATATGGCCGACTGCGTGGCCGAAGCCCGCTGGCTGGCCGGTGAGGGCGTGAAAGAGCTGATCGTGGTCGCACAGGACCCCACCGCTTACGGCGAGGACTGGGGCAAGCCCGGCAGCATCTGCGAGCTGCTGGATAAGCTGAACAAGGTGCCGGGCCTCGAGTGGATCCGCATTATGTACGCTTACCCGGAGCGCATCACGGATGAGTTCATTGCCGCCATGAAGCGCAATGAGAAGGTGGTGCCCTATCTCGATCTGCCCATCCAGCACTGCAATGACACCATCCTCAAGAATATGAACCGCCGCTCCAACCGCGCCGAGCTGCTGGAGGTGATCGGCAAGCTGCGCCGCGAGATCCCCGGCATCACCCTGCGCACCACTCTGATCGCAGGCTTCCCCGGCGAGACCGAGGAGCAGTTCGAGGATCTGTGCAATTTCGTCAAGGAAGTAAAGTTTGATCGTCTGGGCTGCTTTGCCTACTCTGCCGAGGAGAACACCGTTGCTGCCAAGATGGACGGCCAGATCGAGCAGGAAGTCAAGGACAAGCGCGCCGAACTGGTGATGCAGATCCAGACCGGCATCATGGCCCAGAAGCAGGCCGAAAAGGTGGGCCAGACCGTGCATGTGCTTTGCGACGGCATCGACGAGGAGAGCGGCCTGTATCTGTGCCGCACCACCGGCGATGCTCCTGAGGTGGACGGCAATGTGTGCGTTTCCAGCGAGGAGCCGCTGTACCCCGGCCAGTTCTACGATGTTCTGGTGGACGACAGCGACCTTTACGATCTGTATGGTACTGTTGCAAAATAACAAATTGGAGGAATCTGTATGAATCTGCCCAATAAACTCACTTTGACCCGCATCCTGCTGGTGCCGGTGTTCATGGTCTTTGTGTCCCTCACCAGCCTGAGCGGCATCGCGGATGGCTCCTTCCAGCCGACGTATTACCTGATCGCAGGCATCGTCTTTGCTGCCGCCAGCTTTACTGATTTTCTGGACGGCCATCTGGCCCGCAAGTGGAACATGGTAACGGACTTCGGCAAGTTTGCCGACCCGCTGGCCGACAAACTGCTCACCACTGTGGCCTTCATTTACATGATGCGGGACGGCGTATGCAGCCCGGTGGTGCTGTGCATCATTCTGGCCCGCGAGTTTGCCGTGTCCGGCCTGCGCATGGTGGCCGCCGGTGCCAAGGACGGCAAGGTGATCGCCGCCAACATGTGGGGCAAGGTGAAGACCGTGCTGCAGATGCTGAGCATCATCTTCTACTTCTTTGGCATGTCCATTGCAAGCATGTCGGCTACCGGCGCAGAGCAGGGCGTGCGGCAGATCCTGGTAATCAGCATTTCCATGGCGCTGTGCTGGCTGGTGGCTGCCGTGACGGCCATTTCCGGCATCAAGTACCTGTGGGACAACCGCAGCTTCATCAACACCGCAAAATAAAGCGTTTTTTGAAAAAGGGCAGGGAGACCTGCCCTTTTTCAAATTTTCGAGGAAATATTACAAGACGGAAAGGCTTTCCATGAAAAAATTTGCTGATACAGTGCGCCGCCTGCTCTCCATCGCACTGAACCTGTTCATCGTCTGGGCGGAGCCCATTGCCCTGCCCATGAGCTGGGATTGGGGCAAAGAGCAGATGTTCATTTTTTACACCGAGGATTCCAACATCCTTTCGGCCTGCATCTGCGCCATGGTGGCGGTGGGCCAGCTGGTGTGCATCTTTACCGGAAAAGAGCTGCCGCGCTGGCTGCACACCCTCAAGTACATTGCCACCTGCTGCCTGACCATGACCTTTCTCACGGTGGTGTTCGTGCTGGGTCCCATGTATGAGGACGGCAACGGCTGGTACATCATGCTGTGCACCAGCTCCATGTTGTACCATCATCTGCTCAACCCGCTGGCGGCCATCTTCTCCTTTGTGCTTCTGGAGCGCTCACCGCACCTGCCCCGCAGTACGGTCAAGTGGGCGCTGCTGCCCACGGTGCTGTACGGCGGCATCATTTTGTGGCTGAACATCCAGCGCGTGGTAGATGGGCCATATCCCTTCATGAAGGTGTATGACCAGAGCGTGCAGGCATCGGTGCTGTGGTGCATCGCCATCCTGCTGATGAATTACTTCTATGCATGGCTGCTCTGGAAGCTGAACGGCGGGAAGAAAGAAAAAGCCTGACGATCTGAAATGCCCTCCGCTTCGCTCTGGGCATCAATAGCGGAAATACTATTTTTTTTTAGAGCAATACCGGACAGACTGCGGTCTGTCCGGTATTGCATTTTTCACAGAAGGGGCCGCAAAGAAAAACAGCATCTGAAAGCTCCGGCCCTTCCTATGAAAAAGCAGCTCCGAAAAGCCCGCAGGCTTTTCGGAGCTGCAAATTAAAGATAAATTATCCTCTGAATATGCCCAGAGCAAAGCGGAGGGCATTCTAAATGGTTCTTGTGTTTTTACGCTACGGTGGAATTCTCTTCCAGCCAGTCCAGCACACAGGACTGCAGGGCGTTCAGGTGCGCACGGTTCTCGCCGTAAGTGGAAGCATAGGTGCTCTCGGCATCGTCCAGCTCTTCCTGCGTGGGAGCAAGGCTCTTGGTCTCGGCCACGGCCTGAAGGATCAGGTCCTGCTTTGCCAGATGCTCAAAGTAAGCGTCGGATGCGGCCAGCATGGCATCGGCATCGGTGTAGCCCTGCGTCTGGGCAAAAGCATTCAGATCCATGCCGTAGGCGGTGGCGTACTGGTTGTAGTAGTTCAGGAACATGCGGATGTAATAGCTGGTGATCTCGCTGGGCAGCTCCTTGAAGGTGGAGTTCGACATCAGGTAGTCCACGATGGCGTTCTCGTAGTTGGTGGCATACAGCGCATCGTTAAAGTAGCTGCGCAACTGGTCGACGGTGTGCAGATCATCGCTGGTGCCAAAGTTGGAGTCCACCCACTCGTCGGTCAGCTCAGGGGTCACGCTTTCGGAAATGGAGTTCAGGGTCACGCTGAACACGGCTTCCTTGCCGCTGAGGGTGATCGTGTTGCCCTCGGCATCGGTGGAATCGCCGTAGCCGTCCGGGAAGGTGACGGTCACATCAAAGGTATCGCCCACATTGTGCCCGATGATCTGGTCCTCAAAGCCATCGATGAAGGAACCGCTGCCAAGGGTCAGGTCGTAGCCGGTGGCAGTGCCGCCGGTAAAGGCCACGCCGTCCACGGTGCCGGTGTAATCGATGTTGGCAACATCTCCGTTCTGGGCGGCACGGCCGGTAACGGGCTGGGAAGAGGTGTACTGGTTCAGCAGGTTGTCCACCTGCTGCTGCAGTTCATCTTCGGTGGGGATCAGGTCGTTCTCCTTCAGGGCGATGGAGCCGAAGTCCTCCGGCAGGGTCACATAGTCCAGCGCTTTGATGCCGCTCCAATAGCCGTTTTCGTCCAGACCATCGCTGTAATCAAAGGCCTCGTAGTCGAAGTCGGCAACAGAGCCAAACTGCGAGACGGATGCGGCAGCCGAAGAAGCGCTGTCGGTCTGCTTGTGCTTTGTCAGCATGAAACAGGCAAAAATGACGCACACCGCTGCGGCGATGGCCAGCAGGATGCACAGGAGTTTTTTGGTGTTGTTTTTCAAAAGAAATACCTCCATAAAAATCGGCCTGATGCACAGCAAAAGACCGGTACAGGCAGAACAGATACCCATTTATTATATACGTTCTGACGGCAAAAGGAAAGTTCTTTGCAAAATTTCCACAAATCCTGCGGTGGGTTTGTATCACTTTTGCCCGTCTACAGGCGCAAAAGTGACCAAAACCGGTGGAAATGGGCGGGCGGTTCTGTTACAATAAAAATAAGTGAGCCTTCCCGGGAACATAAGGCCCCTCCCTGAGGGGGCTGTCGAGCGTATGCGAGACTGGAGGAGTTCCTCCTTCCGTCATCGCTGTGCAATGGAGAGGGCGAGGACGGTAAGATATTGGAGGAAATTCAAATGGATTACAATAAAGCTGCTCTGGAAATGCACGAGACCCACAAGGGCAAGGTGGGCATCGTAAGCAAGGTGGAGGTCGCCACCCGCGATGACCTGTCCACCGCCTACACTCCCGGTGTGGCCGAACCCTGCCGCAAGATCAAGGAAAACCCCGACGACGTGTATAAGTACACCTTCAAGGGCAACATGGTGGCTGTTGTTTCCAACGGCACCGCCGTGCTGGGCTTGGGCGATATCGGCCCGGAAGCCGGTCTGCCGGTCATGGAGGGCAAGGCGGTGCTGTTCAAGGAGTTCGGCGGCGTGGATGCCTTCCCCATTTGCATCGATGCCCACGACGCTGCCAGCGTCATTGCAGCCTGCAAGGCCATTGCGCCCACCTTTGGCGGCATCAATCTGGAGGATATCAAGAGCCCCGAGTGCTTTGAGATCGAAGAAACGCTGGAGCGTGAGCTGGACATCCCCGTGTTTCACGATGACCAGCACGGCACCGCTATCGTCGTTACTGCTGCCCTCATCAACGCCCTGCGTGTGGTGGGCAAGAAGATGGAAGATGTGCACATCGTGCTGAACGGCCCCGGTGCTGCCGGTACTGCCATCATCAAGATGCTCATGACCGCCGGTGCAAAGGACATCATTGCAGTGGACCAGTTCGGCACCCTGTACAAGGGCTGCAACAGCGCCGAAGCCCACAAGAACTGGCTGGGTGAGGTGACCAATCCCCGTCAGGTCAAGGGCGGCCTGAAGGAAGCACTGGAAGGTGCCGACGTGTTCATCGGCGTTTCCAAGCCCGGCATCCTGACCACTGAGCTGTGCAAGACCATGAACAAGGATGCCATCGTTTTTGCCATGGCCAACCCCACCCCGGAGATCATGCCGGACGAGGCCAAGGCCGGCGGCGTGCGGGTGATGGCCACCGGCCGCAGCGACTTCCCCAATCAGGTGAACAACGTGCTGTGCTTCCCCGGCCTGTTTAAGGGCGCACTGAGTGTGCGCGCCCGGGACATCAACAATGAGATGAAGCTGGCTGCAGCCTACGCCATCGCCGACCTCATCACCGATGCCGACCGCAGCGAGGAGAACATCATCCCCGGCGCGTTCGACCCCCGCGTGGCCGAAGCTGTGGCAAATGCCGTGGCAAAGGCTGCCCGCGAGACCGGCGTTGCCCGTCTGTAAGCGGAGGAAGCGTTTATGAGAACCATTTCCGCACAGGAGATCACGGATACCGTTGCACGGCTGTGCATCGAAGCCAACACCCGCCTGCCGCAGGATGTGCAGGCGGCGCTGGACAAGGCCCGGCAGAAAGAGCCGTGGCCGCTGGCAAAGAGCACTCTCGACCTTTTGTGGTCGAACCTTTCCGCCGCAAAAGAAGAAAACCTGCCCATCTGTCAGGATACCGGCATGGCCTGCGTGTTTGTGGAGCTTGGCACCGATGTGCACATTGACGGCAGCTTTGAAGCTGCCATCCATGAGGGCGTGCGCCGGGGTTACACCGACGGCTACCTGCGCAAGAGCATCGTGGCAGACCCTTTGCGCCGGGGCAATACCGGCGACAACACCCCGGCGGCCATCACAGTGCATCTGGTGGATGGCGAGGGCTGCCGCATCACGGTGGCACCCAAGGGCTTTGGCAGCGAGAACATGAGCCAGATCAAAATGCTCAAGCCCGCCGACGGCGTGGAGGGCTTCAAAAAGTTCGTGCTGGACACGGTGAAGCTGGCAGGCTCCAACCCCTGCCCGCCCATCGTGCTGGGCATCGGCGTGGGCGGCAGCTTTGACAAGGTGGCGTATCTGGCAAAGAAGGCCCTGCTGCGTCCGCTGGATGTGCCGAACCCCGACCCCTATTACGCACAGCTGGAGCAGGAGCTGCTTGCCGCCATCAACGAGCTGGGCATCGGCCCGCAGGGCTTTGGCGGCAGGACCACCTGTCTGGGCCTTGCCATTGAGCAGATGCCTACCCATGTGGCGGGCCTGCCTGCGGCGGTGAATGTTTCCTGCCATGTGACCCGCCGTGCAAGCGCGGAACTGTAAGGAGGGGCAAAGATGGAATACAGACTGACGACTCCCTGCACGGCCGAGGACCTTGCCCCGCTCAAGGCGGGCGACACCGTGCTGCTTTCCGGCGTGGTGTACACTGCCCGCGATCAGGCCCACAGGCGGATGATTGAAGCGCTGGAAAAAGGCGAACCGCTGCCCTTTGATCTGACCGGCAGCGCCATCTACTACGTTGGCCCCACGCCGGAACGCCCGGGCCAGGTGATCGGCTCGGCGGGACCCACCACCAGCGGCCGCATGGATGCCATGAGCCCGCGCCTGCTGGACCTTGGCAATAAGATCATGATCGGCAAGGGCAAGCGGGACGATGCCGTAAAGGCGGCTGTGGTGCGCAACGGGGCTGTGTATCTGGCAGCGCTTGGCGGGGCCGGTGCGCTGATGGCAAAAAGCGTGCAGACGCTGGAAGTGATCGCGTGGCCGGATCTTGGCTGTGAAGCCGTGCGCCGCCTGATTGTGAAGGATATGCCGCTGACGGTGATCCTGGATGCCCACGGCGGCGACCTGTACCAGTCCGGCCCGGCGGCATATCTGGAAGCAAAATAATTTATCGCCTTTGCACAAAACGCGGCCGACTAAAAAACGGCAAAACAGCAGATTTGCGCAGGATAAATTTGGTTTGCTTTAACAAACTTCCGCGAATTGCTTGCACATCGGCAAAAAGTGTGATATCTTGTACTATATGAAACCGTGGTGCTTTGCATCCCGGCACAGACAGGAGGCAAACATACCATGCAGATCCACCAATCCGCAGAAGATTATCTTGAAACGATCCTGATGCTGAGTCAGCGTATGGGCAAAGTGCGCTCCATTGACGTTGTCAATGAGCTGGGCTTTACCA